>Ga0307318_10000318_pt1 | contig 15768 bp, 16 predicted proteins | sample ER_DNA_367_FD_194500 | JGI IMG/M metagenome (GOLD analysis project Ga0307318, IMG submission 194500) | Bulk soil microbial communities from the East River watershed near Crested Butte, Colorado, United States - ER_DNA_367 | ecosystem: Environmental > Terrestrial > Soil > Floodplain | place...
GCAAGAGCGATCCTTCTCATTTCCTCTCCTCCTTGGGGATTGCGCGGCGTATTCGGCGGCGGCCGGAAATCGGTTCGGCGAACCGGAGAAGAGGCCCGAACGAATGAGCACGATGGCGCTGTTAGCGTTGACCGGATCCCCCGTGCGCCAACGCACCGGACACAACCGTGACCTCGCCCACCTCTCGGACGAAGCCCTCGTGGCCCTGCTCGCGCGGGGGGACGAAGGGGCGCTCGCAGAGCTCTACGACCGGTTCGGCGCCGTCGCGTACGGGCTCGCGCTCCGGGTGGTCCGTGACGCCGCCCTGGCCGAGGACGCTGTACAGGAGGCCTTCCTCACGGCCTGGCGGACGGCTTCCCGCTTCGTTGCCGAGCGGGCGAAGGCGCGAACCTGGATCCTCACCCTGGTCCACCGGCGCGCCGTCGACGTCGTCCGCCGCGAGCAGACGCGAAGGACCGACCCGCTCAAGGAGCCGCCCGAGTCCGGTGGCCGAACGGCTGAGGAGGAGGCGTGGCTTCGCCTCGAGCGCACGCGGGTGCAGGAGGCCCTCAAGCGCCTCCCCGACCAGCAACGGGAGGCGATCGAGCTCGCCTACTACGGAGGCTTCACGCAGTCACAGCTCGCCGACCGTCTCGGCGAGCCCCTGGGCACCGTCAAGAGCAGAATGTTCACGGGGCTGAGTCGCCTCCGCGAGCTACTCGAAGAAACGGGACACGAAGAGGAACAATGGAACGCACCGAAATTCACGAGCTGAGCGCTGCCTACGCGCTCGATGCGCTGAGCGCGGACGAGCGGGAAGAGTTCGAGCAGCATCTCGCGCGCTGCGCGGAGTGCCAGGAGACGGTGTCTGCATTCCACGACACGGCCGCGTCGCTCGCGCACGGTGTGGAGGCGCAGCAGCCTCCGCCCGGGCTTCGTGCGCGGATCCTCGACGAGGCGCGCGGCGAGCGCGGGAACGTCGTCCCGCTCCGCCCACGTTGGGTCCTGCGCGCGACGGGCGCAGTGGCCGCAGTCGCGGCGATCCTGGCAATCGTGTTCGGGATCTGGGCTGCTTCCCTCCACAACGAGCTCGGGGAGAGGCCGCAGGCTCTCGCACTGACCGGGGCCGACGGCCGGCTCGTCGTCACGCCCGACGGAGCGGCGGCCCTGATCGTGAACGGGCTCGCACCCGCGCCGGCGGGCAAGACCTACGAGGCGTGGGTGATCGAAGGCGACATCCCACAGCCGGCGGGCATCTTCTCCGGAGGGGGAACGCAAACTGCGTTCGCGCTGACTCGAGCCGTTCCCGAGGACGCGACCGTGGCGGTGACCATCGAGCCCGCGGGCGGAGTCGACGCGCCGACGGGCGACGTGCAGTTCACCGCGTCCGGGGCGTAGCGCTCGGGCTAGAATCGTCCGCTGCGTGCTGTTCCGCCGACGCAGCCGGGCGCCGAAGCGGCGCAGGATCCGCAAGCTCAGATTTCTGGCGCTGCTCAGCGTCCTCCTTTTCGTCTCGCTCGTCTCTTTCGCCTACGGCCTGGTGAGCGCGATCGCTAGCGACGTCGCGGCGCTCGAGCCCTCGACGAGCAAACGGCCGCAGCAGCTCGGCTACATCTACGCCTCCGACGGCAAGACCGTCCTCGCCACGCTGCGGGGCGACGAGAGCCGGATCGTGGTGGCGAGCGACGACATCTCGCCGCTCATGAAGCAGGCGATCGTCGCGGTCGAAGACCGCCGCTTCTGGGAGCACCAGGGCGTCGACTATCGCGGCATCCTCCGCGCGGTCTGGGCCGACATCCGCCACAAGGCGGTGGTCGAGGGCGGCTCGACGATCACCCAGCAGTTCGTCAAGAACACGTACACGCACCAGGAGCGAACGATCAGCCGGAAGCTGAAGGAGGCGGCGCTCGCCTGGCAGCTCGAGCGCAAGTGGTCGAAGGACCGGATCCTCACCGCCTACCTGAACACCATCTACTTCGGGAACGGCGCGTACGGGATCGAGATGGCAGCGCGGGTCTACTTCCACGAGCACGCGCGTGACCTGACCCTTGCGCAGTCCGCCCTCCTCGCAGGGCTGCCGGCGAGCCCCGGCGCCTACGACCCTGCGACGAACCCGAAGGCCACTGAAGCGCGCCGGCGCATTGTCCTCCAGATGATGCGCGACGAGGGCTTGATCAGCCTGAAAGAGCAGCTGACCGCCGACGCGCAGAAGCTGCCGAAGCCCAAGAACATCCACCTGCCCGTAACGGCCGGCCGGCAGGGCTACTTCGCGGAGTACGTGAAGCAGCAGCTCGTCCCCTACTACGGCTCTGGGAAGGTCTTCGGCGGCGGGCTCAAGGTCTACACGACCATCGACCTCGACCTGCAGCGGCTCGCCGCGGAAGCGATCGACGAGTGGCTTCCGGAACGGGACGACCCGGCCGCGGCGCTCGTCGCGATCGACCCGCGCGACGGCCGTGTGCTCGCGATGGTCGGCGGCCGGAACTATAAGAAGAGCCAGTTCAACCTCGCGGTGCAGGGCGAGCGGCAGCCTGGCTCCTCCTTCAAGCCCTTCGTGCTCGCGACCGCGCTCAGCGAAGGCATCTCTCCGCAAACGCAGTTCACCTCGCAGCCGACCGTGATCAACATCGGCGACAAGCTCTGGTCAGTCCGCAACTACGAGAACTCGTACCTCGGGACAATCGACCTCGTCGACGCGACGACCTACTCGGACAACTCGGTCTACGCGCAGTTGACCGCACAGGTCGGGCCCGGGAACGTGGCTGCGATGGCGAAGCGGCTCGGGATCCAGAGCCCGCTGAGCGACTACTTCGCCATCGGGCTCGGCGCCGAGGCAGTGAATCCGCTCGAGATGGCGCGCGCGTTCTCGACGTTCGCGCACAACGGCGTCCGCGTCGACGGCTCGATCCTCGGGAACACCCCACGAGCGGTGACGAAGGTCGTCGAGGGGAGCCGTGTCGAGAAGAACGAGCCGGTGGACAAGCAGGTCCTCGACCCGAACGACACCGCGACGCTCAACTCCATCCTCCAGACCGTCGTCACGACGGGAACCGGGAAGCGCGCCGCCCTCACCGACAGGGTCGTCGCGGGCAAGACGGGCACGACCGAGAACTACGGCGACGCCTGGTTCGTGGGCTACACGCCGCAGCTCGCGGTCGCGGTCTGGGTCGGGTATCCGAACAAGCTCGTCCCGATGCTGACCCAGTTCGAGGGCGGGCCGGTCGCGGGCGGCACCTACCCCGCGCTCATCTGGAAGAGCTTCGTCGAGAAGGCGCTCACGGCCGAGAACGACCCGCCGGAGAGCTTCCCCTCACCGGCCTACGAGTCGACGGTGGCGCGCGACGTCGTCTACCGCAACAACCAATGGCTGCTCGACAACGGCAACTGCCACGACGGGCACCTCGTCACCTACGTCGCCGGCTCGGAGCCGACGAAGCAGGCGCCGTGCAAGCCGAACGAGGTGGATGTGCCGCCGGTCGTCGGCGCGAAGCTCGCGGCCGCCAAGATCCGGCTCGAGGGCATGCCGCTGACCGTCGAAGTGGTCACGCGACCCGCAGAGGGCGCCGAACGGCTCGGACGCGTGGTCGCGCAGTTCCCGGCTAGGGGCACGTTGTCTTCGTTCGACACCGTGCGCGTGGTCGTGCCGGTGGCGGTCAACGGCCGCATCCCGGACGTGACCGGCCTCAGCCTCGAGGCTGCACGGAGGAAGCTCGCCCGCCACCACCTCGCGGGCCTCGTGCAGACCTATGCGGAAGGAAAGACCGACCGCGTCCTACAGCAGTTCCCGAAGGCCGGGCTCGCCTCGACCGAGAACATGACGATCAAGCTGGTCGTCGGGCAGTGACCCGGAAGCTGCGCGAGAGATACGGAGAGCCGGCGAGGCCGTACCGCCATGGGGCCTCGGCCGCGCGCGTGATCCCGACCCGCGGTCCAGTGACGATCTCAGGCTCTCCCTCGCGCGCACGGAGCTCGAAGGGAGGGCGGTCGAGCGGCAGTCCATCGTGCTCCCCTGTCACGGTCAGTGCCTGGCACAGGCGACCCGGGCCCGAGCAGAGAAGGCGGGGCTCGTAGCGGTCCCGGCGGGCGCGCATCGCCTCGACGCCGTGGACCGGCTCGAGCGCACGGAGGAGCACCGCAGCCGCGGCACCCTCTTCCTCGCAGACCAGGTTGAGGCACCAGTGGATGCCGTAGGAGCGGTAGACGTAGGCGTGGCCCGGCAGACCGAACATCGAGCTGTTGCGCGCCGTCTTGCCCCGGAAGCCGTGGCTCGCCGGATCCTCGTGGTCGTAGGCCTCGACTTCGACGATCGGGCCGCCGACCCCGTCGACGAGCAGGGTGCAGCCGATCAGGTCGGGCGCGACCTCGTGCACGCTCCGCGCGAAGAACTCGCGGTCGAGCGTCACGCGGCTAGAAGAGCTGGTCGTCGTCGCTCGGATTCGCGGTCGACTCGAGAAGCTTGCGCGCCCGCCGGTCGAGGTCGGCGAGGTCGACCCGTCCCTTGCCCGCGTCTTCGACGATGCGCTCTGCGAGCTTCACGGCGTCGTCCAGGATCTGGACTCGGCCCGCGTCGCGGATGCCCATCTCACCGAGGATCGACCGCTCGGTGCGCGAAGCGACGATCGGCTCGGCGATCCCTTCGACCCACACGCGCGTCCGGCGGCCGTCGCCGCGGTCGCCGCCCGTCAGCGGCTCGAGGGCGTAGATCTTGTCCGCACGCGCGAACTTCCCGAACCCGAGAAAGACCATCTTGGGGGCGCCGTCAGCCATGGCCTGATTATCGCAGGGACGAGGCAAGCGCCTCGGCCACTCGCTCCTGGTCGGCGCGCTCGAGGCGGGTGTGGAATGGGAGCGCGATCGAGCGGCGGCTCACGTCCTCGGAAACCGGGAACATTCCCTCCTTCGTCCCGAACCGATCGCGCCAGTAGGGCTGCAGGTGGATCGACGGCAGGTATGGCTTCGAGGCGATGCCTTGCTCGCCCAGCCTAGCCATGACGCCGTTTCGGTCGATCCCCTCGGCGACCTGGACGACGTAGACGAACCACGACCGCTTGTGGTCGGCGTCGTCCGCGAGCGGAATCTCGACGCCTTCGATCTCGCCCAGAAGCTCCGCATAGCGCCGGGCGACCTCGGTACGCAGCTCGAGGATGCGGTCGAGCTTCTCGACCTGCGCGAGCCCGAGCGCGGCCGAGACGTCGTCGAGGCGGTAGTTGTAGCCGAGGCGCGAATGCGTGAGCCATTCGCCCGAGTCGCTGCGGCCCTGGTTGGAGAGGCTCTTCAGGAGCGCCCACTCCTCCTCGGTCTGGACGGCGACTGCGCCGCCCTCCCCCGTCGTCATCTGCTTGTTCGGGTAGAAGGCGAAGACGGCAGGCGCGCCGCGTGAGCCCAGCGGCCGGCCCTGGTATTCGGCTCCGAGCGCCTCGCAGGCGTCCTCGATCAGTGCGAGCCCGTTGCGCTCCGCAATCGCCTCGAGCTCGGCGTACTCAGCCGGGTAGCCGAAGATGTCGACCGGAAGGATCGCCTTCGTGCGCGGCGTGATCGCTGCCTCGACCGCGGCCGGGTCGAGGTTCAAGGTGCGCGGGTCGATGTCGACCAAGACCGGCGTTGCGCCTTCGTAGAGGACGCAGTTCGCGGACGCGACGAAGGAAAACGGCGTCGTGACGACCTCGTCCCCGTCCCCCAGCCCGGCCAGGCGCACGGCAAGGTGGAGGCCGGCCGTGCCGCTCGAGACTGCGGCGACGTACGGCGCGCCGACCCGTTCGGCCAGCGCCTGCTCGAAGCGGTCGATCATCGGCCCGAGCGAGAGCTGCCCGGAGCGAAGCGTCTCCAGGACGAGCTCCTCCTCCCGCTCCTCGAGCCAGGGAGCGGAGAGCCCGATCTCGGCGGTCAGGAGCCCGCCGGGGCCTTGGCCGCGTACTCCAGCCAACGAGTCCAGCGCTCGTCCCGGCCGCGCACGACGTCGAAGAAGGTCGATTGAATCGCCTTCGTCACCGGGCCGGGCGGGCCGATCTCGTGGTCGTCGATCGCGCGCACCGGAGTGACCTCGGCGGCCGTCCCCGTCATGAAGACCTCGTCCGCGAGGTAGAGGTCGGAGCGGATCAGCGGGCCTTCGTGCACCGCGTAGCCGTGCGCCTGGGCGATCTCCATCACGCTCTGACGGGTGATCCCCGGGAGGATCGAGGTCGAGAGGTGCGGTGTCGAGATGATCTCGTCTTTCACGACGAAGATGTTCTCGCCGGAACCGTCGGCCACGTGGCCCTCGTCGGTCAGGAGGATGGCCTCCGCATAGCCGGAGTTCGTCGCCTCGATCACGGCGAGCATCGAGTTCAGGTAGATGCCGGTCGCCTTCGAGACGTGCGGGATCGTGTTCGGTCCGACACGCTTCCAAGACGAGACCTTCGCGCTGATCCCCTGCGTGAGCGCCTCCTCGCCGAGGTACGCGCCCCACGGCCAGCTCATGATCACGACGTCGACCGGGTTCGAGCGCGGGTGAACACCGAGCTCGCCATAGCCGTAGAAGGCGATCGGGCGGATGTAGCACTCGGCGAGGCCGTTCGCCCCGATGAGCTCGAGGGTCGCTGCGCGCATGTCGTCCACGCTGAAGGGCAGCTCCATGTGCAGGAGCCGGGCAGAGTTTTCCAGCCGCTTCAGGTGGTCGGTCAGCCGGAAGACGGCCGGACCGTCGTCGGTCTCGTAGCAGCGGATGCCTTCGAAGACGCCGGAGCCGTAGTGGAGCCCGTGCGCGCCGACGTGGACCTTCGCATCGGCCCAGTCGACGAGCTCGCCGTTCATCCAGATCTTTTCGGTCTCTTGCATGGTTCTAGAACCCCTTTCGGGATGAGGTCTCGTCGCCGATGCGCACTGGGCGGCGCCAGGCAAGGACGCAGGGAGCGCGCGTATCGAATTCAGATACGTGCGCTCCCGAGGACGCGGCATCGCGTCGTTCAGGGTGCTTCGGGGACTCAGGCTTCATGTCGAATGGGGTTCTTATCCTAGGTTATGCGTCGTCCGCGACGGCGTCGACGGAGCGCGCGCGGGTGAGTCGGACGAGATCGAATGGGACGATGGCGAGCACGTGCTGGTGCGAGCCCGCCCCCGTCCAGACGACCTCGTGCAGGAGCAGCTCGTTGTCGACGAGGACGGTCTGAATCGCGGGCAGCGGGAACGGGGCGACCGCGCCCGGCTCGAAGCCGGTCGCCGAGCGGACCTCGTCGGGGCCTGCGATCTTCGCCTTCTCGCACGGGACAGCGGCCTCGACCTTGGCGCGGTCGGCGCGCCGGTCTCCTCCGACCATGACAAGCACCGGCTTCCCGTCGCAGATGAAGACAAGTGACTTCACGATCTGCGCCAGGTCGCAGCCGACCGCCTTGGCTGCATCCTCGGCGGTCAGGGTTCCCGCCGGAAACTCCTCGACACGAGATTCCACGGCCGCCCTTTGCAGGAACTCGGCTACCCGCTCAACCGGCTCCGGCCAGCTGCTCATGCGTCTGGCTTGTCGCTGGCAAGCGAGGCAAGCGAGCGTCGCGCAGGACAGTGCAGCGGAGCACGGCCAAGCGTCGCGAGCGCCGCATCGTGCAGCCAGCGGCGAGAGCCGTCGCCGAAGCCGGGCTTCGCCCGGCTTGAGGAGTCGGCGGCCAGGCGCATGAGGCTCACGTCTTGCTGAGGTCGATGAAGCGAACGTCGGTGAAGCCCGGCTCGGCCTCGACTCGTTCGAGTACCTCGGGCTCCGGGACGCTGTCGAGAGTGAGCGCCATGAGGGCGCCGCTCGCGTTCTGCGAGCGGCGCGAGACGGCCATGTTGGCGATGTTCACATGCGCCTCGCCGAGCAGGGTGCCCAGCCGGCCGATCCGCCCAGGCTGGTCGTCGTTCACGGCGAAGAGCATGAACGGGGCGAGGTCGATCTCGATCTCGTAGCCGAGCGCGCGCACGAGCCGCGGCTCGGCGTCGCGGCCGAGCGGCGTGCCCGCGACGACGACCTCCTGGTCACCGGCGACAGCCGTCACACGGACGAGGCTCGTGAAGTCGCGGGACGCGCGACGGCGCTCCTCGGTCACCTCGATCCCGCGCTCCGCCGCGAGGAGCGGCGCATTCACGTAGTTGACCGCCTGCTCGACCCGGCCCTGGAAGGCGCCGTTGAGCGCCGCGACGGTGAGGAGCCGCGTGTCGTGCTCGGCCAACTCGCCCAGGTAGGCAAAGTCGAGCCGCGTCGGGCTCGAATCGGCGAGCTCCACCGCGAGTGCTCCGAGCTTCGCGGCGAGCGGCAGGAACGGGCCGAGGAAACCGACCTCGTCCGCAGCCACCGCGGGGACGTTGACCGCGTTCGTGACCACGCGGCCCTCCAGAGCGGCGGCGACCTGCTCGGCCACGATCACGCCCGCACGGTCCTGAGCCTCCTCGGTCGAGGCGGCGAGGTGCGGGGTGACGACGACGTTGTCGATCTCGAGGAGCGGCCCGGAGTAGGGCTCCTCGGCAAAGACGTCGAGCGCGGCGCCCGCGACCTTGCCGGACCCGAGCGCCTCGACGAGCGCCTCCTCGTCCACGAGCTCGCCACGCGCGGCGTTGACCAGCTTGATCCCGTCCTTGGCCGCCGCGAGCTCCTCCCGTCCGATGAACCCGTGCGTGTCCTCCGTGAGAGTGAGATGGAGCGAGGCGAAGTCGGAGGCCGCGAGGAGCTCCGGAAGCGTCTCGACTCGGTCAACGCCGAGTTCCGCAAAGCGCTCGGCGCTCACGTAGGGATCGAAGGCGAGGACCTGCATGTCCAAGCCGCGCGCGAGCCGCGCAACCTGGCGCCCGATGCGACCGAAGCCGACGAGGCCCAGCGTCTTCCCGGCGAGCTCGTGGCCGGCGAACCGCGAGCGGTCCCAGCGACCCTCCTTGAGCGCGGCGTGGGCCTGGGGAATCGAGCGCGAGAGGCCGAGCAGGAGACCGAGCGTGTGCTCCGCTGCCGACACGATGGTGGACTCCGGCGCGTTGGCGACCACGATTCCGCGCCGCGAAGCCGCGTCGAGATCGACGTTGTCGATCCCAACTCCCGCCCGGCCGATCACCTTGAGCTTCGTGGCCTTTTCGATCAGGCCGGCGTCGAGGTGCGTGCCGCTGCGGATGATGATCGCGTCGTAGTCGCCGATCCGCGCTGCGAGGTCGCCGTCCGCGTCCACGTCGACGTCGAAGCGCTCGCGCAGAAGCTCGATCCCCGCCTCGGCGATCGGCTCCCTGACAAGGATCTTCACACCGATACGGGTTCTGCGTACGCCTCGAGCGCCGCAGTGACGGCCGTGGAGCGCTCGATGTCCGCCCCGGCCTCTGCCAGCGCCAACTCGAGGGCCGTGAGCGCACTCGTCACGTCGAAGACGTCGATGTAGCCGATGTGCCCGAAACGCACGATCTTCCCGCGTAGCTCGCCCTGCCCGCCGATGATCGTGACGCCGGAGCGCTCGCGCATAGAGAGGACGATCGATCCGCCGTCGATCTCCTCGGGCATCTTGATCGCCGTCACGACGGCCGAGCGGTCATCGTCCGGCGAGAAGAGCTCGAGCCCCATCGCCTTCACGCCTGCGCGCGCGGCGCGGCCGAGACGCACGTGGCGCTCGAACGCGGCCTCGAGCCCGTCCTCCAGGATCATTCCGAGGGCAACGTCCACGCCGAGGAAGAGCGAGATCGCCGGCGAGAACGGGTTCTCGCCCTTCTCCTGGGCGGCGCGGGCACGTTCCCAGTCGAAGTAGTAGCGCGGCGAGGTCGCCGAGCGCGAGGCTTCGAAGGCAGCCTCGGAAACGGAGACGAACGCAAGGCCGGGCGGGCTCATGAGCGCCTTGTGCGAGCTCGTGATGACGACGTCCAGGCCCCACGCGTCGGTCTCGAGCGGCACCGCCGCGAGGCTCGAGATCGCATCGACGACGACGAGCGCGTCCGAGCCCGAGATCCGCTCGGCGATCGCCTGGACGTCGGAGACGACCCCGGTCGAGGTGTCGGAATGTGTCAGGAAGACGATCTTGGCTCCGCCCATCTCCTCGAGCTGCGCGCCGACCTCGTCCGGATTCGGCACTTCGCCCCACGCATAACGAAGGTGGGTCAGCTTGCAGCCGTACACCTCCGCCTGGGCGGCGAAGCGCTCGCCGAAGAAGCCGTGCGACACGACGAGCACGGGGTCGCCGGGCGAGCAGAGGTTCTGGAAGACCGACTCCATCGCGCCGGTGCCTGCCGAGGTGAGGTGAACGATGTCGTTCTCCGTGCGGAAGACCTGCTGCAGCCGCTCGGTCACGCGCTCGAGTGTTCCGCGGAAGTCCGGCGAGCGGTGATGGATCATCGGCGCGGCCGTCGCGGCGAGCACCTCCGGGGGTACCGGCGTCGGGCCCGGAGTCACGAGGTAGCGCTTCTCAGGCATCTTCAATGAGACTAACTCACGCCATGGAAGCACTGCTTGCATTTGCGGCCGCACTCCTCGCTCTCCGACTCGCGGGCGACCTGCTGGGACGCTGGAGGACGCGCAGAGCGCCGCAGCTCGCCGCGTGGTCGGCCTCGCTCCTCGCCTACGCGGCCGCGTCGGCAGCGCTCGCCTGGGGCGCCGCGGCCGGCTGGGACGACCGCTCCTTCCGGGTCTACTACCTCTGCGGGGGCCTCCTCACGGCACCGCTCCTCGGCGTCGGCTCGATGCTCCTCTCCGGACGGCGCTGGGCCGCACCGCTCGGCTTCCTCTACGCCGGGCTGGCGGTCGGGATCGCGCTCTCCGTCCCGCTGTCTGCGCCGATCACGGGCAGCTCGATCCCGGAGGCGCAGGAGCACCTGGACTTCTGGCCCGCGCGTCTCGTCGCAATCCTGGGCAACTCGCTGGGGACGCTGGCCGTGGTCGTGATCGCCCTCTCGACTATTCGCCGCAGGCCCGTCGGTAACGGCCTCATCCTGGCCGGTGTCGCAGTTGCGGCCACAGGCAGCGCCGTCGCGGGGCTCGGGGCTGCGCCGACAGCGGTCTTCATCGCCGCGGCCGCGGTCCTGCTCTACGCGGGCTTTCTCTTCTCGAGCGGCGAGCGGGTTTCGCTCAGCCCATCACGCCGAAGAGCTGACCGAACAGCTCGTCGAGCGGCTTCGGGCTCGTCGGCGGGCTGAACGAGACTTCCTCGCCGAAGTCGGAGAACTCCACGGTGACCGAGAAGGCACCGTCCGACGACTCGAGCTCCTCGGAGTCGAAATGGAGATCCTTCGGCGGGTCGAGCGTGAGCTCGAGCTTTCGCGGCAGGGCATCCTCTTGCCCGACGTCCACGACGAGGTGGCTCGTCGCCGCGACCGTGTCGAAGAGCGCACGGTCGTTTGCCGTGAGGTCGGTCCCCCCGTACTCCTCGACCAGGTTCGCGAACGTCTCGGCACGCAGTCGGCCGTCGAATTCCCACGTGGAGGCACCACCGAGGTCCGGGCCCTGCGCAATCTCGCCTTCGAAGAGTTGGGTGAAGAGCTTGCCGAGGCCGGCCGGGGTGGTCAGCTGCGAGAGCAGCTCGCCGTTTTCCTCGCCGGCCATGTCGAGGGCATCTCCGACACCTGCGTCTTCGTGGTACCAGGCGCCCATGAATCGGACGTAGACGTCCTGCTCGTCGGCGAGTACCCGAGCCCCGAGCGTCCCGCCGGGGAAGCTGAGCTGGAGGTCTCCGGCGAGCGCAGAGGCGGAGACGTCGCCCTCGAAGTGGATTCCGACCTGCGCGTTCGTGCCCATGATCGCCCCGGCCTGGGCGTCGACGACCACGTGCGCGCTCCCGGCTTCCTTGAGCCCGGTCAACGCGTCCGCGGCGAACGACGCCTGGCCCGGAGGCGAACCGCCGCCGAGCTCGTCGAAGCGCTGCCCGCAGCCCGCCGAGCCGAGGATGACGACGAGCACGGCGAGAAATGCGAATGCGGAGGCGAAGCGGCCCACGGAGCCGATATCGGCCGACCGGCTCGCGGTCCGGAGACTCAAAAGGGGTGCCTAGAACGTGAAGCGGGTGGCGCTCTCTGGATAGTCGCTTTCGCGCCAGGCAAAGGCACGCTTGGGCACGAGCGCGTAGACGACCGACCCGGGATCCTCGAACGTGATCTCGAGGGTGTACTTCTCGCCGTAGGCCTTGGCGAGCACGTCGAGATCCTTCCGTGCCGTGACTTCTTCTACTTCGCCCTCGAGGCTGACGACCTCGTCCCCGCTTTCCAAGTGGACGACCGCGAACGGGTTGGCGGCGAGATTCAGCCCCTTGCGGGACCCTCGTGCGGTCGAGAAGAAGAAGACGCCGTCGTGCCAGAGGCCCCAGATGGGCGCCGCGTGTGGTCGCCCGGACTCGGAGGCGGTGGCCACCCAGTAGTTGTGGGCGCGCTCGAGCCGCTCGGTGGCCCAGTCCCACCCGAGCAGGCCGACGCCCTCGTCCGCAGCCCAGATCCCGTAGCTCTCGTGGAAACGGGGCCGGCTTGCCTCGGGCGTGCTCACGACGAGAGCTTCTCGCGCAGGCGTTCGTTCACGATCCTGGGATCGGCCTTGCCGCCCGTTTCCTCCATCACCTGGCCGACCAGGAACCCGAGCACGCCTTCCTTGCCGGCTTTGAAGGTCTCCACCTGCGCCTCGTTCTCGGTCAGCACCTTGTCTATGACCGGATCGAGCTCGGACGCGTCCGAGATCGCGGTCTCTGCGAGGTAGTCGTCCGCGGAAAATCCGGGGTCTCCGCTTCGCTCGAGCGCCTCGGTGAATGCCGCGCGTGGGATGCGTTCGCGCTCGGCGATCAGCTTGCCGAGCTCAAAGCCGTTCACTGCCTCGGGGTCGACGCCCGTCGCCGCGAGCTGGTTCATGACGACGTTGGCAACGGCCCGCCGGTCGCCGGAGACCCGCTCGTAGAGGCCGTCGCGGCCGCTCGCCACGAGCCCTTCCGCGAGGTCGAAGCCGATCTCCGCCTCGAGCCGGCGCATGCGCGCCGAAGGCAGCTCGCCGATGTCGTCCATGGCCGACGCGATCATCTCGACGGGCGGCTCGACGGGGACGAGGTCGGGCTCCGGGAAGTAGCGGTAGTCGTGCGCCTCCTCCTTCGACCGGAGAGGCGCGATCGACCCGCTCGCCGGGTCGAAGTGGAGCGTCTCCTGCTCGACCTCTCCCCCGGCCTCGTAGATCTCGATCTGGCGACGCGCTTCGGCCTCGATCCCGTCGGCCACGAACTTGAACGAGTTCATGTTCTTGAGCTCGGTCTTCGTGCGGTAGCCGGCTTCCCCGGCCTGCCTGACCGAGACGTTGGCATCGCAGCGAAGCGAACCCTTTTCCATCTCTGCGTCGGAGATGCCCAGCTCGACGACGGTCTGGCGCAGGAGCTGGAGGAAGCGCCGTGCCTCGTCGGCCGAGCGCACGTCCGGCTCCGAGACGATCTCGACGAGCGGCGTGCCGCCGCGGTTGAAGTCGACGAGGGAGTACTCGGCGCCGGCGATCCGCCCACCGCTGCCCCCCAGGTGGATCGTCTTGGCCGCGTCCTCCTCGAGGTGCGCGCGCACGATCCCGATCACGCGGTCACCGTCGGGGCCCGGCACGACGAACCTCCCGCCTGCGCAGAGCGGAATGTCGTACTGGGAGATCTGGTAGCCCTTCGACAGGTCGGGATAGAAGTAGTTCTTGCGGTGGAAGAGCGCGTGCGAGGCGATCTCGCACCCGAGCGCGACGCCGAGCTTCACCGTCCACTCGATCGCGCGCTTGTTCGGCACCGGAAGCGTCCCGGGGTGCGCGAGGCAGACGGGGCACGTGCGCGTGTTCTCCGGCTCGCCCCAGACGTTCTCGCAGCGGCAGAACATCTTCGTCCGCGTCTTCAGCTGGACGTGGATCTCGAGGCCGATCACCGGCTCCCACTGGGCCATCACTCGCGCACCCGCGGGGCGCCGCTGCGTGAGGTAGTCACCGGAGACGCTCCGGGACGTAGTCGAAGGCGAGGGCCCGCTCGAGTGCGTGGCCGGCGCGGAACATGAGGTTCTCCGAGAATTGCGGGCCGAGGATCTGCAGGCCGACCGGAAGTCCCTCGGAGAGGCCGCACGGGATCGAGAGGCCGGGCAATCCGGCCATGTTGGCGGGGATCGTGAGCAGGTCGGAGAGGTACATCGCAAGCGGGTTCTCCGCTTTCTCGCCGACCTTGAACGCCACCGTCGGGCTCGTCGGGCTGAGCAGCACGTCGTAGTCCTCAAATGCGGCGGCGTGCTCCTGTGCGATCACCGTGCGCACCCTCTGGGCCTGTCCGTAGAAGGCTTCGTAATAGCCCGCGGAGAGGGCATACGTGCCGATGAGGATGCGTCGCCGCGGCTCGGGGCCGAAGCCTTCCCAGCGCGTGCGCGAATACAGGGCGGTGAGGTCGCCGTCACCGGCCGCGCGGAATCCGTAGCGAACGCCGTCGTAGCGAGCGAGGTTCGAGCTGGCTTCCGCAGGCGCGACGAGGTAATAGCAGGCGAGGCCATAGTCGACCGAGCGCGGAAGGCGGCATTCGCCCACCTCCGCTCCGAGGTCCTCGGCAAGCTTGATCGCCTTCGCCACGGCGTCGCTCACGCCGGGCTCGATGCCATCGGCCTCGTTCAGCTCCTTGGGAATGCCGACGCGGATGCCCTTGAGATCCTCGGCCTCGGGGATCGCCACGGGCTCCGGGAGCTCGACCGTCGTCGAGTCGCAGGCATCGCGCCCGGCGATCGTCCCGTACAGGCGCGCGCAGTCGCGGACGGTCTTCGTGATCGGCCCGACCTGGTCGAGGCTCGACGCGAAGGCGACGATGCCGTAGCGCGAGACCGTGCCGTACGTCGGGCGCAGGCCGACGAGGCCGCAGAGCGACGCGGGCTGCTTGATCGACCCGCCCGTGTCGGAGCCAAGTCCCCACGGGGCGAGTCCGCCGGCGACGGCGGCAGCGGTGCCGCCGGACGAACCGCCGGGCACGCGGTCGGGATCCCAGGGGTTCTTCGACGGGCCGTAGGCCGAGTTCTCCGTGGACGAGCCCATCGCGAACTCGTCCAGATTGGTCTTGCCGATGAGCGGCAGCCCGGCCTCCTTCACGCGCGTCGCGACCGTGGAGTCGAAGACGGGGACGTAGCCCTCGAGGATCCGCGAGCCGGCCGTGGTCGGGACGCCTCGCGTGGTGATGTTGTCCTTGAGCGCGATCGGGACGCCGTTGCCAGGCTCCCCGACGACGTGTAGGTAGGCGTGGAGCTCGGGGTCGCGCTCGCCGATCGCCTCGACGTAGGCACCGGCGAGCTCGTCGCCGGAGACCTCGCCGGACTCGAGGCGCCCCGCGGCCTCTTCCGCGGTGAGACGAATGGTGTCGATCATGGGGCGATTCCTAGGGGCCACCCCACGCCACCACCCGCTTTCACGCTAACGCGGAAAAACGCACCCGTGGCGCGCAAAAAGTCCGAAGATCGAGAAGTCACGACCCGACCGCCGGAACGCGGAACGCCCCGCCCACCGGGTCGGGCGCATTGGCCAGAGCATCCTCCGGCGAGAGAGAGGGCCGCGACTCGTCCTCCTGCCAAACGTTGACAACCGCCAGCGGATGCGAGGTCGGCTCGACGTCCGAGAGGTCGAGCTCCGCGACCTTCCCGACCGCTTCGAGAATCGCGCCGAGCTCGTCGCGCACGCGGTCGACCTCGCCCTCGGGAATCTCGAGGCGCGCGAGGCGCGCTACGTGCAATACGTCTTCTCTCGTGATGGCCATACGACCTCCAAAGCCTCGAACTTTAAAAAGAGACGGGCCCCGTTGAAGGGGGCCCGTCAGCGGCTTGCTCGAACTTCGGGCTAGATGACCGAAACGTTCGCCGCCTGCAGGCCCTTCTGGCCCTGAA
>Ga0307318_10000319_pt1 | contig 15706 bp, 16 predicted proteins | sample ER_DNA_367_FD_194500 | JGI IMG/M metagenome (GOLD analysis project Ga0307318, IMG submission 194500) | Bulk soil microbial communities from the East River watershed near Crested Butte, Colorado, United States - ER_DNA_367 | ecosystem: Environmental > Terrestrial > Soil > Floodplain | place...
CAACCTCGTCGACCACTGGGACGAAGCAGTCGAAGAGGTCGGGCTGCCGACCGCCAAGGTGTGGGGCCTTTACATGGCCGGGTCACGGCTGGGCTTCGAGACGAATGTCGTTCAGCTTCACCAAGTCTTGGCGGTCAAGCTCGACTCCCACGGAGGCCACCGCGATCTTCCGCTGCGGCCGTGGTGGACGCCCTAGGGCGACCTACCAGTTTTCGCCCCAGATGCTCGCGAAGGCGAATCCGTGCTCGCCTGTTTGGCAGCTCAGCGAGCCTTGGTAACCCATTGCAGTCACCCTGCGCACAACCTTCGAACCACTCGACACGACCGGCGTCGACCAGCTCACTGCCATGGTCCACTGCACGTTCCAGCAATCGCTGGAATCGTTGCGCCGTTTCGTCGCGGACGAGATCCCCTGGGATGCAAGCTCGGCCTCGCAGGACCTCGAGGCTGGTCCGACTGGTGGCGTTCAGAGCGCGCGACGGGACCGTGGACGCTGCCACCTCCGTCGTCCTGTCCGGTGTGCTGCCCGGATACGGTGCAAGGAACTCGCACGCGTTTCGTCCCTGGGCAGTCGACGCCTGGCCGGAGTTGACGGATGCGATTCTGACGGAGCTCTCGGGCGGGTGAACCGGCCGGTGAGCCGATGAGGCGCCCATCGTTCTCGAGCTGGCGAAGCTACGATGACGTAACCTCGCAGGCGTAAGGAGCGATCGATGCCACCGTGGACGCAGATCGAGCTGCTGACTGAGCTGGAGCCGGTCGTGGGGCGCGAATTGGATCGCCACCTTAGGGCCGCCCGCGAGTGGTTTCCCCACGAGTACGTGCCGTGGAGCGATGGCCGCAATTTCGATGGCGTGCTGGACGGCGATGCGTGGGATCCATCGCAATCTCGAGTGAGTGAAGTCGCCCGCACCGCGCTCGTCGTCAACCTCCTCACCGAGGACAACCTGCCGAGCTACCACCGCGACATCTATGAGTCGTTCGGCACCGACGGCGCCTGGGGTACGTGGATCGGTCGCTGGACCGCCGAAGAGGGCCGGCACGGAATCGCGATCCGCGATTACCTGCTGACCACGCGCGCCGTCGACCCGATGACCCTTGAACGCGAACGCATGGTGCACATGACGCAGGGCTTTGCCAGCGCGTACGACTTGGACATGCTGCACACCGTGGCGTACGTCTCCTTCCAGGAGCTGGCGACCCGTATCTCTCATCGCAATACCGGCCGCTACACCGAGGATCCGGTGTGTGAGCAGCTGCTCGCGCGAATCGCGCAGGATGAGAACCTGCACATGGTCTTCTACCGGAACGTGCTCCAGGCGGCGCTCGAGCTCGCTCCCGATGAGACGATGCGGGCGATCTGTGACGTCGTCAGCACATTCCAGATGCCTGGTAACACCATTGAGGGCTTCAATCGCCGCTCGGTGCAGATCGCCATGGCCGGCATCTACGACCTGCGAATCCACCGAGACGAGGTGCTCGCTCCAATCCTGCGCTCCTGGGACGTTTGGGATCGGGCCGGGCTGTCCGGGGAGGGGGAGCAGGCGCGCGAGCAGCTCGGCAGCTACTTCGAGGAGCTGGATCGGCAAGCGGGCCGGTTCGAGGAGAGCCGCGCCGCGCGCCAGGCTCGCGCGGAGCAACGCCGGTGAAGCTCGGCAGGTAACGCCGAGTTCCGGTCCGCTTGGCACCGTTGCGTCCCGCTGGCACAAGCGGTTCGTCATCGCTATCTGCGCAATGCCGGCGGCGCACCGCCGCCTCGGATCCGGGGTCGAGGTCCGGGAGAGCCGTGACGACGCTCTTCTTTGCGGTTACCGTCACCAGCTTGGGCCTAGTCTCGGATGGCGTCGGCACCCACCGCCAGACGGCTGTTCTGGCCCTTGAGTGCATCGGCGCGGTCGCAGCGACAGTAGCTGCTACTACCGAGATTGCGGGGAACCTGTGGGGGCCATCGATTGCCGTCGCCGTCCTCGCGGTAGTCGCCGGTCTCCTTCTGCTTGACCGCCGACGTAGACCCACTGATCGACTCGCCTGGTGGATCGGAGCGGTCCTGCTGCCTGCGGTGCTGTTGGGCGGCGTGCTGACTGTTGTGAACGAGAGACTCCTCGAGCTTCCACTGGCTTTCATCGCCGCCCTTTGGATCTGGCTTGGTGGACTCCTCTTGCGCCAGGCGTCGAAGGCGCCGTCCCGCTGAAGGTTCCGCTTGCGCTGCCCCGCTGGCCGGGTCGCTGCGGGATGGGCGGGACAGGGCGTATCCGCTCGAGGGTTCGATAGGTGTTGAGCGTCCGACGCCGAAGAGTTCGGCGAGTTCGGCTTGGGTGTATGTGCCGAGGTCGTGCAGCTCGAGCGGGTGCTTGGCTTGGGTTCGGTTTCAGCGGGCCTGGTGATGACCCGCCCCGGATTGCGATCGGTGGTGCAAACGAGGAGGGTCTGGCGGCAGCTCTACTGCGCGTACGACGACGGTGTGCGGGTCCACTTCCAGCTCCTCGCCTACCCGATGCTCGACGACCGCACCGTGCTGCGCAAATGGAGACGCCGGTCGCGGACAACTGGGCTGGACGCCACTACTCACCGCTACGGGTGGACCAGCTAACTTGAACATGTCCCGCAAGCCTATGAGCAGCGGCCCTACGTCGCCGGCGCTTACGGGGAGATCTCCGCATCCTGGCGCCGCATGCGACTAGCGCCATCCCCGGGCCACTCCGGGTACACCGTGCCCCCGCTGCGCGGAGGTGAAAAGCTGCCTGAATGGACTTCACTTATCTCGGCCGTACCGGCCTTCAAGTCTCCCGACTTTGTCTCGGCACGATGAACTTCGGGCCCAGAACCTCGGAGGAAGACGCGCACGCCATCATGGACGACGCCCATGAGGCGGGGATCAACTTCTTCGACACCGCCAACCGCTACGGCAGCGAGCCGGGCGAGACGGAAACCATCATCGGCAACTGGTTCGCCAGCGGCGGCGGCCGGCGGGAGCGGACCGTCATTGCCACCAAGGTCTACGGCGAAATGGGGAGCTGGCACAACGAGGGCAAGTTGTCGGCGCTAAACATCCGCCGGGCGCTCGATGCGAGCTTGCGCCGGATGCAGACCGAGTACGTCGATCTCTACCAGTTCCACCACATCGATCGGAACACCCCGTGGGAGGAGATCTGGCAGGCGATCGAGGTGGCGGTGCAGGCGGGCAAGATCCTCTACGCCGGCAGTAGCAACTTCGCGGGCTGGCACATCGCCGACGCACAGGCCGCCGCTGCCCGGCGAAACCTGATGGGCCTGGTCAGCGAGCAATCGCTCTACAACCTGCTCGTCCGCGACATCGAGCTCGAGGTCGTCCCGGCCGCGGAGCATTACGGCCTCGGGATCATCCCCTGGTCACCACTGCAGGGCGGCCTGCTCGGTGGAGTGATCAAGAAGGAGAACACCGGCGTCCGGCGACTCGAGGGCCGCGCGGCGCAGAGCCTCGCCGAGCATCGGGACGAGATCCAGGCGTACGAAGACCTGGCAGAGGAGATCGGCGCGGAACCCAGCACGTTGGGCCTCGCCTGGCTGCGCACCCGGCCCGCGGTCACCGCACCGATCATCGGTCCGCGAACCCGTGACCAGCTGGACAGCGCCCTGTCTGCCGTGGAGCTCAGCCTGTCGCCGGAGCATCTGCGCCGCCTCGATGAGATTTTCCCGGGTCGCAAGACCGCGCCCGAGGATTACGCATGGTAGCCGGTCGGCGCACCTTCCTACTCCGGGGGCCGAATGGTCTACGCGTGAGGATAGTCGGGACCTGATGCGCGTTACGTTGGGAGAGGTGTCAGGAGCACTGCCTCCCCCAACCACTGACCTTGCTCCACCACTCCACGATCAGCCCTCGCGACCAGGCCGACAAGCAAGCACGCGACTCGGGCTGCGAGCCCCACAGGTTCCCCCGGGCACTGCGACGTCTCAGCAAGCCGCAGTTCTTCCGAACAGCCATGCCGATCACCCTTCGCCTGCGGGACGCGCCGAGTGGGGAACCACGGCGCTACGCGCGGCTGACTGCATACCTGAGGTGGGTCACTCGCGGCGAGGGGACGGTGTCGATCACCTCTAGGCCGACCTGCCCCAGCTCGATGCAGTCGAATAGCCGAGTGCCTTCGCCGAGGATTACGGGCGTGATGGAGATGGTGAACTCGTTCACCAGCCCGGCGTTGAGGTACTGCTGGATGAGGTCGGCTCCTCCGCCGATCCGGATGTCGCGGCCAGCGGCGGCCGTCCTGGCTCGGGCCAGGGCGCTCTCGATGCCGTCGTTGACGAAGTGGAAGGTAGTGCCACCGGGGCGCTCCCACGGTGCCCGCCTGGTGTGAGTGACGACGAAGACCGGCGTGTGGAAGGGTGCCTGCTCGGGCCAGAAGCGTTCACCGCCGTCGAACATCCGCTTCCCGAGGATGCTCACGCCGGTGCGTTCGAAGACTCCCCGCGCCATGTCGTTGTCGGGGCCGGTCTCGCCGCCCTCGCCGAGGTTGAGGTTCTCGCGGAAGAAGCGTTGCGGAAAGACCCAGCTCTGCAGCGCCGCCCACTGGCGCCCCCAGTCCTTGTAGGACGGGTCATCGGCGTGTTCGAGGTCCATTCCCGCTGGGGCGATGTAGCCGTCTAAGGACATGCTGACTGCGAAGAACACCTTGCTGGTCGGGGTTTGGGTGGATGCCATGGTGGGTCTCCCGCGGATTGAATGCAATACTTGAGTACGTACTTGAGTGTCGTCTTTGCCGACCCCGATTGTCAAGTGCAAACTTAAGCATCGGAGGTGTGTCGATGAGTGTCGACTCCGTCTTCCAGGCCTTGGGAGATCCCACGCGCAGGGCGCTGCTCGAGCGGCTGGGCGACGGCCCACTCTCCGTTAGTGAACTGGCTGCGCCGCTCGCGGTGTCCCTGGCGGCGGTGGTACAACACCTGCAGGTTCTGGAGCAGAGTGACCTGATCCGCACCGAGAAGGTCGGGAGGGTACGCACCTGCGCCATCGCGCCGGGCGGTCTCGACATCGCCGAGCAATGGCTTCAGGATCGTCGAGCGCTCACCGAGCGACGCCTGGACCGACTCGGCGCCCTCCTCGCCCAGGAGCACGGCGCCGCGCCGGCGGCGATGGGAGAAGACGGGCAATGAAAACCGAACCGATCAAACACGCGACCTTCATTGTCGAACGCACCTACCCGGCGGACGCCGCGCGCATCTTCAGGGCGTTCTCCGACACCGACGTCAAACGACGGTGGTTCGCCGAAGGCGAGGACTGGCGGGTCGAGGAGTTCACCGCTGACTTCCGGCCGGCCGGCTACGAGACGAGCCGCTTCCGATATGCCGATGGTCCGCCGATCACCAACGACACCCGCTACCTGGACATCGTCACCGACGAACGCCTCGTGTTCTCCTACGTGATGACCATCGACGGCCGCCCAAGCTCGGCATCGCTAGCCAGCGTCGAGCTCTTCCCTGCGCATGGGGGAACCCGCCTCGTCTACACCGAGCAGGGGCAGTACTTCGACGGCGGTGACCAGGCGCTCCAGCGCGAGATCGGCTGCGGCGAACTGTACGACGCCCTCGGTGCGGTATTGGCGTCCGCGCACTGATCGCGACCGTGGCGGTCCTGCGGCCTACGGGAGGCTATCCCAGATGCTGGAGACTCGGTCGCCGGGTGCGGTGCGCCGTCCTGTGCGAAGTCACTGCGCAGCAATCCCTTCTGAGACGGCCACTGGCGCACCAACCGGCCACATACCGCTGCGAGTCCCGGCCGATCGCGCTGCGGTTCACAGTGCCACGCCGCAGCGGGCTGGCGGAGGAGTGTCCCTGCGAAGGGTCGGCGAACGGGCCATGCCGAGATCAACTGCCAATGGGATGGACCGAATGCCTAGCTGTGCGCGACTCCGCCACCCCGCGATCAGCTGCGACCGTGGTTGACACCCCTTTACCGCAGCTCGTAAGCGGCCGCCAGCTCCCTGAATCGTGCAGCTCTAGCAGGTGCTTGGCCTGGTTCGGCTTGAGCTTCGGCTGCCTACCACGAAGCCGACCCTTGGCTTTCGCTACTTTCATGGCTTCCCGGGTGCGCAGTCGGATCAGGTCAGACTCAAACTCAGCCACCATCGCCAACACTGTTGAACAGCGGCCGCCCCACCGGGTCGGTCGGATCGTGGATTGAGCCGCCGAGGCTGAGTTTGACGTTTCTCGTCGTGAGCTCGTCGAGGATGTCCCGGGCGTCGGGCAGCCACCGGCCGAGCCGGTCCAGCTTGGTGACCACCAAGGCGTCGCCAGCCCGCCAGGCGGCCAGCGCCAGTCGCAGACCGGGACGGTCGCGGTTGGTGCCGGTCAAGCCGTGGTCGACATAGATGCGATCATCACCGACGCCGAGCGCGTGCAGCCCGTTGCGCTGGGCGGTGAGATCTTGTTGCTCTGTTGATACGCGTGCGTATCCCACTAGGAGTTCGTTCATCCACTTGCGATGACGCTGACCGCCGGCACCGTCGTGCGGTAACGGAACCAGAAGCGGCAGCGATAAGTACTCAGTCACCCCTCGCGCCGACCGAGCGGAACGCAACACACGTGAACCATTTGGACGACAGCTGGACGGTAAATGACCTGGTGAACGGACACCAGCCCGCGTCAACCTCTTGGAGGAGGCATACGACCGGGCCTGCAAACAGCAGGAGATCTCAAGCCGTGACGAGCCCGTCCGATCACGGACGCGATGTGCGTCGGACTGGTCAGCGTGACGGTGGGAGAGTGAGACAAAGACCGCACGAGCAGGAAGCGATCAAAAAAGCGGCGAGAACCATCGGAAAGGGCTCGATGAAGGAGAGAGTTCGTCGACCAGCTCGGCGATGAGTTGATGGCGGCGCTGCTGACCACTGACGAGGCTGGCCTGCGGCGGTTGGTGGCCGACACGTGCCACGTCATCGGACCGAAGGGCTCCACGTTCGTGCTGTTCGAACGGTGTGAAGCGGCCCACGACCGGTTCACCGTCCGCGCGCCCTGCCGGGCACAGCGCGGCCTCGTACGTCGCTCGGCGTACCCCTTGTCTGCGCCTCATGGCTGACTCGCCTGACCGGAACCGGCGACAGGCTGCAAGAGGAACAAGCACCATCCGATTACCGAAGGGAACATCACCCATGTCACTCGTCCGCGTCCACAACTTCTCCATCTCGCTCGACGGCTTCGGCACCGGTGAAGGTCAGAGCCACGACGCACATTTCGGTCACGCCCGAGACAGGTTGCACCAATGGTTGTTCACCACTCAGTGGGCAGCCCGGCGGTAGCGGCGGCGTCGACGACGTCTTCGCCCGGCAGCACGATCCGGGAATCGGCGCCGAGATCATGGGTGCAGGGAAGTTCGGCCATCCCGGATGGCATGAGGACCCGAACTGGCAGGGCGCCTGGGGTCCAAACCCACCGTTCCACACACCTGTTTTCGTTCTCACCCACCATCACCGCCCGTCGATCGAGATGGAGGGCGGCACGACGTTCCACTTTATCGACGCCTCGCCCACCGAGGCGCTCGAGACTGCCCGCGAGGCCGCAGACGACCAGGACGTACGCATCGGCGGCGGCCCCACCATCATCCGCGACTTTCTCGCTGCCGGGCTCGTTGACTACATGCACACGGTGGTGGTCCCCATCCTGCTCGGCCGCGGCGTACGCCTCTGGGACGGACTCGAAGGCCTCGAGCAGGACTACAAAGTCGAAGCCACCTCCTCACCGACCGGAGTCACCCATGTGACATTCACCCGCACGGGAACCTGAACCGTCCGGGTCGGTATCCCGGGGCGCGGCGTGGTGGCCGCCCCAGAACCGAATGAGGAACCGCATGGGGCGACCGACGAGAGACATGGCGACGTGTTGGTCTCATCGTCGTAAGGGGGTCAGCTTACGGACGGTCAGCCTTCTACGGTTGGATTGGTCGTCGGACTCCCGGGAGACTGGCCGAATGCCACTGGGTTGGAAGTTGGTCATCGACAGCACGAACGCGCCTGCCCTCGCGGACTTCTGGGCTGCGGCCTTGGAGTACGAGGTGGAGGACCCCAGCGCGCTCATCTCGCAGCTGCTGGCCGCAGCCCACATCGGCTCGGAGGCGGTCGTTGAGTACCGCGGCCGCCAAATCTTTCGCGGCTACGCCGCGATACGACACCCCGAGGATCCGTTCGACGAGACCAGCGGCATCGGCCGCGGTCGGAGGCTGCTGTTCCAGGAGGTTCCTGAGAGGAAGTCCGGCAAGAACCGCTTGCACATCGACGTCCACAGTGAGCCCGGGGGCCTCGATGAGCTGGTTGCCCGGCTGGAGAAGTTGGGGGCAACCCGCATACGCGAGGTCGATGAGGGAGCTGCAGGGCGCTGGTGGGTCATGCAAGACCCCGAAGGCAATGAGTTCTGCGCAGCGTAAGCCGGGCCGCCGTGCCTAGAGACGCGGCACTGACGCCACGTGGGTGAGCCAGTCCCAGTGCAGGGTCGATGCTCCTATGGTCTGGCAAGTAGTTGTTCTGGCTTCCTTGCTGGCGTCGCCAGATTGAGTGTGTTGTAGATCTCGCACCAGCCCGCCCGACCGCGGGGCCGACTCCGCATCTTCTGCGAGGAGTACGGCATCGCCCACCGCTGGTGTGGTCGACGCGGTCATCGAGTTCAGAGGCTGGTGATCGGTCGGGTAAGGGCGCTAGCCGATGCCGGCTTTACCAGCCCGCAGGCCGACTGGGTTGGCCGGGGCAAGGGACAGCACCCTCACAGCCGCGGTCCGCGACGGACGCTTGGTGAGGAACGTCGCCGAGGCCGTACCTCCCCACGCGTCGTCGGAAAGCCCAAGCGCTTCCTAACCCACGACCAGGTGCAGGCCCTGGCGGACGCCTGTGCTCCATACGGAACGCTGATCAAGGTCCTGGCGTACGCCGGTCTGCGTTGGGGCGAGCTGGTCGCCCTGACCACTCGCCGGGTCGACCTGAAGCGCCGGCGGATTGAGGTGTCGAGGTGATCACCGAAGTCCATGGCCGGGTGATCGTCGGCACGACCAGCGACGCTCAGTGCCGATCCCACGCTTCCTCGCCAACGAGCTGGCAGTGGACTTGGCCACAAAGGCGCCCGGCGATCTCGTGCTCACCGCCCCCGAAGCCGGCGTGCTGCGGAAGACCAATTTCCGACCACGGTTCTTCGACCCTGCCGCCGAGAAGGCCGGGCTGCCTGGACTCACCCCGCATGAGCTGCGTCTGCCCGAGCGATAACCGCCGAGGCGGCGATTTGGCCTTGGAGCGCCAGGCCATCGCGTTCTAGCGTGGAGAAACGGCTCGCGCTTGGACGGAAGGAATCTGATGGGAACACTCATGGTCGACTTCATCACCTCGCTCGACGGCTACGGGGCCGCCGAGGGCTGGCCGGGTTGGTGGGGCATGGAAAGCCCCGAGTATCTCGGCTGGCTGGACGAACAGCCCGAGCACACCGTTTTGATGGGAGCGACGACCTACCGGCTGATGGCAGAATTCGCCGCAAGCGGCGAGGAAGGGGTCGACCAGCTGCTGACCCAGCTGTCGAAGGTGGTCTTCTCCTCGACCCTGACCGAGCCGCTGGCGTGGGCCAACACGCGTCTGGTCACCGGAGACGCGGTGGAAGCCGTGCGAGCGATGAAGGAAGACAGCCGCATCGAGATGCGCACGCTGGGCAGTGTGAGCCTGTGCCGATCGCTGATCACGGCCGAACTGGTGGATCGCTTCCGGGTTGTCGTCTTCCCAGTCGTCACCGGTGCGACCGGCCAAGATCGGATCTACGACGGATATCCCGACGTCAGGCTCGACCTGGTTGAGAGCCGCACCTTCGACGGAGGGCTCCAACTGTTGGAGTACGTGCCCACCGTGCTCGACGGTCCGCCGGGTACCACGGGAGCGGCGAGCTGAGCGAGGCCACAGATCGCGCTGCTACGCGACTTGGGGACATCTCGGGGACACGCTCAGGCGGTAGTGAGCACTCCTCCGCCGGGCCGGGCGAGCAAGGGGCCGCTGGCTAGGGGTGATGGGTAGAGCCGCCTCGGGGATTCGAACCCCGGACCTACGTATTACGAGTCGCAAGCAGGACGTCCACGGCTGTCGCCACCCCGCCCGACAACGTCCGCCAACGTGCGCACCGGTCCATGGATGACCGGTCTTAGGCTGCTCGATTGGCTGCTCCAACCGTCAGCTCTAGCTGTTGGCTGGGGTGTGGCTATGCGGGGACATGGCGGGGACGTGGAGCCCGACCGGTAACCACCAGACTCAGTAGGTCTTTCGGGCCCTCGGCGCGCCCATCCCGGGAACGTGAACAGAGGTAGACAACTGAGAGCACGGGGATCTGCGAGCGGCGTAGTGTGGCTGTACCGAGGAACTTTGTGTACTGAGGTCTCAGTCTCAGTCGCCCCGGCGAGGTTCATTCCCGGTTGGCGTTCGCCGGAGACGGGGGCGGCCATGATGGTCACGACAACGACAACTCAGCACAGCGACCATCAACCCGAACGCCCGCCGCGGACGGAGAAGAGCAGGATCGGGCTGATCGTCGCTGGCTCGATGGCCGCCGGCCTGGTTCTTGCCGTCGTACTGGTCGCCCTCCCGTTCATCCCGGGCAGAGAGAACGTGCTCGCCGGTGTTGTCCTGCTCGCGTTCGCGTTGGGATGGGCGTTGTTGGCCGCGCTGTCGGTCCGGCTCACCGACCAGCCCCAACGATGGGCGGCTGCGCCGGCCGCGTTCATGGCGGTGGCCGGGCTCATTTCACTCCTTCCGCCGGGCTCCGTTGTCCAGGATGTGTTCGGCTGGGTATGGCCGCCAGTACTGTTCGGGCTCGCCGCCTGGATGTTCCTGTCGGCCCGACGGCAGCTACGCAGCCGAAGCGCACGATGGCTGCTGTACCCCGTCCTGGCCGTGCTGATGGTGGCCTCCGTAGGCGGCGGCTACGAGACTGTGCGCAAGTCGCTCGACGCCAGGGCCTACCCGATGCCCGGCCAGCTGGTCGACGTGGGCGGGCACCGGCTGCACCTTTATTGCACCGGCTCGGGCAGCCCGACGGTCGTCCTGGAGCCGGGTCTGGGCGGGGCCTCCTCCGACCTTGGTTGGGTCGCGCCCGCGGTGGCCCGGGACAGCACAGCGTGCGTATATGACCGTGCCGGTCGGGGGTGGAGCGACGCCGCCGACGGCCCGCAGGACGCTGCGCAGATAGCCGCCGACCTGCACACGCTGCTAGAGCGGGCAGAGGTTCCCGGGCCCTATGTGCTGGTTGGTCACTCATTCGGCGGCCTGTACGTCCAAACCTTCGCCGCCAACTATCCAGACCAGGTCGCCGGTCTGGTGCTCCTGGACTCCACCGCACCCAAACCGGGCCCGGCCCTGCCGACCAGGACCGAGTCGTACAGCGTCCTCGGTCGCGTCTCCGCCGTGTTCTCCGCGGTGGCTCACCTCGGAGCCGGACGGCTGATCGCCCAGGCCTCATACGGCAGTCTCCCGCCACACTTCCGAGGCGAGGCGCGCGCCAACGCCTCGACCGCCCGTTACCTGGGCAGCTTCATCGAGGAGTTCGTCGAGGCGAACACGTCGATGCAGCAGGCGGCGTCGCTGACGAACCTCAACGATAAGCCGCTCATTGTTCTCACCGCAGACACCGGGAACGCCGCTGGATGGCAGCAGGCGCAGGACCAGATGGCCACATTGTCGACCAACAGTTCTCACCGTGTCGCCAAGGCCACCACCCACGAATCGCTGCTGTACGACGAAGCCGACTCCGCCGCGGCCAGCCAGGCAATTCACGACCTCGTCGCGTCCGTACGCACCTCCCGCCCACTCACCCCGCGCTGATGCGGTGACAACGATCTTCTGGTACTGCCTCGTGGGGGCCGGAGATCCGCGCAGCTGCTGCCTTGGAAATGGAGCCTGATGAGTCGGTTGGACGGCCCTCGGAGCGTCAAACCGCCTTTGACCAGGGCCGCCAGTGGCACGAGAGCTTGCCGCCTGCCGTCTGTTTGGACTTTTTCGCTAGACGTGCCCCCTCCATGCCCACCTGGGGGCCTGCTCGGGCTGCGGTGACTTCTTCGGTGTTAAGCAGGTTCAGCTCGGCGCTGGTGACACGGCTCAATGTGAGATGACTCCACTGACGTGTGCCGAGTGTCGGGCAACCGCCGGCCCATAGTCACTCAGTTAGCCGATGTGCCCCTGTCGGCGCGCCCCTTCCGGGCTGAAAATGGGGCTGTGGTCGTCCGGTGACGCCGGGTTCCTATGGTCCTGTGAGGCCGTCAGTTAGCCGGGCGGGAGTTGCGTGTTGGGCCCTTCAATGTTGCTCGCACGAGGTCTTCGTGGATTCCGATGTCTGCGCTCCCGAGGGATTCTCGGTGGACGTCGTCCAGGACGAGGTGGAAACGTTCCGAGTGTTCTTTGACCGCTCCGGTGAGGTGGCACGCGTCTCCGTGCACGTCGACTACCGCGCAGTCATAACGGCGAACGGGCACACGATCGTCGAGCGGGACAAGTGGATGGACGTCTTCTACCCGGACGGGACGGCGCGCACGGTAGGAGACACCGTGCACATCCAAGGTCCGGCCGGGATGGTCCAGCACGATGCCGGGCAGATTGTCTTCAACCCCGACGGGTCTGTCGCCGCTATCCGCGGTCCGCATCCGCAGTTCGAGGGCCAGACGTTCTGCTTCGCGCTGCTGCCATAGTCGCGGCCGGTGAGTGGGCGGTGGATGAGGCGCCGCCCACCTCAGTTTCGCGGTGCGTTACGCAATGCGGGGGCCACTCAGCGCCTCTCAGAGCCGATTTCTACGGCTCAGTCGGCTCAACACCGTAGTTCTTCTTGTAACCGACCTGCTGCTCAGGCCCTGGGGACGATCTTGACCCGAGCCTCGTGCACCGCCTTGAGCCGCTCAGCCTCTTGCTGAGGATCTTGGTATGAGATAGCGCGGATGAGGTAGTGGCGCCTGCTGTCCTTGTCGATCTTGCTCGGGTGCCGCTCGATGATGATCTTATCCACCAGCATCTCGGTCAGCGCACGCCGATCACCAGCAGATAGGTCCTCCCACGCCAGCGATGGGTCCGGCAGCTCCGGCATGGCCGCCTCGCTGGTCAGACTCTTGTGCTCCCGGGCCAGCTGGTCATGGGCGGCGTCGACCTCTCGCGCGACAGCGCGGTAGGTCTGCAGATCCACCTCGCCGCGCAGCTTCATCCTCAGCGCCTCGTTCTTCTGTTCCTGCAGCTGCGCCATCTCGCTGGTGATCTTGGATATGCGCTCGATCCGGTCGTCGTCTGACTGCGCAATGTTGAGGGCTCGCGGGCTCTTCCACATCTCGATCACGTACCCCCGAGGTACTCCTCCAGCGGCTCGGCGGCGATGCGGACGCGCCCCCGGGCAGAAGAGGTTCTCGTCTTTCCGGCAGCCGTAGCCGCGCGTCTGATTCGGCCAGGGGTCCGCCGCAAGACCCGCAGTAGAGCAAGCCAGCGAGGGAGCTTCGGATAGACCATGCCGTGGCCGAGCACACGAATGGACGTACCGTGCTCAACTTTTCTTGCTCCAGGCGAGACGTGGGCCGAGACTGGCCGGTGGAAACGCGGCAGCGGTTGATCAAGATCAAGCGGGCGGCCGACCCGCTGTCTACCATTCGCAGCAACCGGCCGGTCGTGGCCTGGCACCAAAGGCGGCGGTTGAGATCCGTTGGTAGGTTTTGCCGGGAACTCGAGGTATAGAGGGAGGGGCCCTCCGGTGATCACACGGCAGCTGGGATCGGCTGGTCTTCGCGTCTCCGCGATCGGGCTGGGCTGCATGGGCATGTCCGGCGTCTACGGTCCCGCAGAGGAACTCGAGAGTATCGCCACAATCCGCGAAGCTCTGGACACCGGGATCAACCTGCTCGACACCGGCGACTACTACGGCATGGGTCACAATGAGTTGCTCATCCGCGAGGCGCTGCGTGGTCGGGATCGGAACGGCGTCGTGATCAGCGTGAAGTTCGGAGCGCTGCGCGGGCCCGACAACGCCTTCATCGGTATCGACGGCCGGCCGGTGGCGGTCCGCAACTTTCTGGCCTATTCCCTGCGGCGCCTCGGCACCGATTACATCGACGTCTACCGCCTCGGTCGAGTAGACCCACAGGTGCCGATCGAGGAGACCGTCGGAGCCATCGCGGAGATGATCAGTGCGGGCTATGTGCGGCACGTCGGTCTGTCGGAGGCGGGAGCCGAGACTGTGCGCCGCGCCCACGCCATCCATCCTGTCGCCGACCTGCAGATTGAGTACTCGCTGCTCTCTCGCGGAATCGAGGCGGAGATCCTTCCCACCTGCCGGCTGCTGGGCGTTGGCGTGACCGCGTACGGCGTGCTGTCGCGCGGGCTGCTGGGAGGCGCTTGGTCGAGCGGGCGACCCGCCTCAGCCGGCGATATGCGCGCCCACATGCCTCGCTTCCGCGGGGAGAACCTTGAACGCAACCTCGCCCTCGTCGACGCTCTGCGCACCATCGCCAAGACGAAGGGCGTGACCGTCGCCCAAATCGCAATCGCCTGGGTGCTTGCCCGCGGCGAGAACATCGTCCCCCTGATGGGTACCACAAGACGCGATCGGCTAGCGGAAGCGGTCGGCGCTCTCGAGCTGGAACTCAGCGAGGATGACCTCGCTGCGATCGAGCGCGCAGTGCCGCCAGGCGCAGCGGCAGGCGGACGCTACGACGAGCGCCAGATGGCCATGCTCGACAGCGAGCGCAGCCGTGCGACCTGAAGTGAGCGATCCCGACCAGGACGGTACCAGCTCTTCTGTCGGCAGGGCTTTGGACCTCACCTGCCTAGTCCATGCCTGCTCCCTTACCCGGTCGCGATGGCCGTCGGAGTGGAGAGGTTCACAGAAGGCGAAAATGTCACCGGTGCGATTCAGCCCTGACCAGGGGCATTAGTGAATGGAGCTTAGGGTGTCCTGGTTCAGGACACCGTTCTGAACGATGACTCGACGTCTCAAGATGGGACCCACTGCCGGCAGCGATGAACTCGCCTGGAGCGATCGGCCTGTCGGCCGCCACCCACGGGCCATAGCGCTCGGGTTGATCGGTGAGCACGACCAGATCGACGTCCGATCCCAGGCATGCTCGGCGGTAGGCGTAGCAGTTCTCACGACTGCACCATCCTCGGCAGCGACGAGTACCAGACCGCCGGGCCTGGCGATCCACAACGTTCATGCCGGGTCTTCGCTGGTGTCGGGCGGCCAGCAGTAGGTGTAGAGCCGGCGGTAACGATCCGTTGAAGAATCCCCAGACGGCGGCCCAATCCGAGTCGAAGGCATCGCGGATCTCGGTTTCGGCATGCTCCCAGTTGTGCCAGACCGAGCCCTGGCCCCCTCGACCGGTTCCGGCCGTGGATATGAACCTTGTCCGCAAGCCGACCGGTATACGGGTATCGGGTCGAGCAAGGGGCGGCAGAGGACCGGCTGCTGAGGTTGCCCGTCGGACGGTGCTGTCGCGCCGGGGAGCCCTGGTAGGGCCTGGTTCGTTGCAGGAGTCCGGTCGTGGGCTTGGAAGTCAAGCAGATGATGTAAAGGGCATCGTATGAGTGACGACGTTGTCGTCATTTGACAGGGGTCTATTGGCCAAGCGATCGCGCGGCGGGTGAGTGCGGGCAAGCATGTCGTGTTGGCTGACCTGCGCCCGGAGAACGCCGACGCAGCCGCCGAGATACTGGGCAATGCAGGATTCGAGGTGAGCACCGCAACCGTCTACGTGTCGTCGCGA
>Ga0307318_10000323_pt1 | contig 15660 bp, 14 predicted proteins | sample ER_DNA_367_FD_194500 | JGI IMG/M metagenome (GOLD analysis project Ga0307318, IMG submission 194500) | Bulk soil microbial communities from the East River watershed near Crested Butte, Colorado, United States - ER_DNA_367 | ecosystem: Environmental > Terrestrial > Soil > Floodplain | place...
ATCGAGTGAGATACGGGCGCGACTGCGGACGCCGTCCTCGGGACGAGCAGCGCAGCCCTGCGGCACAGCTGCATCGCGCCGAGCCCTCCTCATCAGGCGGTGCGGCGTTCCTCGCGCTCGCGGCGCGCCTGCTCCTCCCGGCGGCGGATCCGCGGGTTCGCGAGCTTGACGATCTCGAGCAGGTAGGCGATGTAGACGGACGCCGCTAGCGCGGCGACGGCGATCGAGCCGGCGACGAGCGAGTTCGAGAAGTCCCAGTCGCCGTGTGGGCGCGGCGGCAGGAACCGCGTCGCGAGGGCGGCGGCGGCGAGCAGCACGCACCAGAGGTACATGTAGGCCACCGCGCGCGTCTGTGAGAAGCCGATGTTCATGAAGCGGTGGTGCAGGTGGGTCCGGTCGGCCTCGTACAGCGGCTGGCCGTACTTCATCCGCTTCGCGACGACGAACGAGGTGTCGATGATCGGAATCGCGAGCACGAGGAGCGGCAGCACGAGCGTCGCCAACGCCGCGGTCTTCACGAGCCCCTCGACGGAGAGCGTCGCAAGCAGGAACCCGAGCAGGAGCGCACCGGAGTCCCCCATGAAGATCCGCGCCGGATAGAAGTTGTGGTGCAGGAAGCCGAAGCAGGCGCCCGCCACGATCGCCGAGAGCAGCGCCGCGTCGGGCGCGCCGAGCGAGAGGCCGATCACGGCGAACGTCGACCCCGCGATCGCACAGACGCCGGAGGCGAGGCCGTCCATTCCGTCGAGGAAGTTGACCATGTTCATGATCGCGACGATCCAGACCAGCGTCGCGGGCCCGGCTGCCCACCCGGGGAGCTCCTGGCTGCCAAGGCCGGGAAACGTGAAGCGCTCGACGTTGATGCCGAAGCCGATCGCGACGCCTGCCGCCGCGACCTGACCGCTGAGCTTCGCCCACCACGGCAGACCCCGGAAGTCGTCGATCGCGCCGACCGTTGTCGCGACGGCCGCGCCGAGCAGGATTCCGCGGTAGACGCCGTCGAGCGGGAGGAAGGCGAGCGCCGGCACGAACACGCCGAGCAGGAGCGCGAGGCCGCCGAGCCTCGGCACCGGCCGCACGTGCACCCTGCGCGTCTCGCCCGGCTCGTCGACGACGCCGAGGATGCGCGCGAACCGCCCCACGCCCGGCGTCAGCAGGAGCACGACGACGAGCGCGAGCAGGAAGCCCCAGATGACCTCCGGGTTCTGGCGCAGCGTGTCGATCAACGCGGGACGCTACTTCGTGCCGTACAGCCTGTCGCCTGCGTCGCCGAGGCCAGGCACGATGTAGCCCTTCTCGTTCAGGCCCCGGTCGATCGAGGCCGTGACGATCCTGACGTCGGGGTGCTCCGAGTGGACTCGCTCGATGCCCTCGGGGGCCGAGACGAGACAGACGAGCGTCACGGACTTCGCCCCCGCCTCCTTGACCTTGGAGATCGCCGCCACACTCGAGTTGCCCGTTGCCAGCATCGGGTCGAGCACGATCGCGTCACGGTCGCCGAGGTCGGTCGGGAGCTTCACGTAGTACTCGACCGGCTCGAGCGTTTCCTCGTCGCGGTAGAGGCCGATGAACCCGACGCGCGCGCCGGAGACGAGCGACAGCACGCCGTCGAGCATCCCCATCCCGGCGCGAAGCACCGGGCACACGACGACCTTCTTCCCTGAAATCCGCTGCACCGTCGTCTGCTCGAGCGGCGTCTCGATCTCGACGTTCTCGGTCGGGAAGTCTTTCGTCGCCTCGTAGGTGAGGAGCAGCGTGACCTCGTTCGCGATCTTGCGGAAGTGGACGGTCGGCGTGTCCTTCTCGCGCAGGTAGGAGAGCTTGTGCTGCACCAGCGGGTGCGCGACCTCGATCACGCGCTCGGTCGCCACTGCCGAGCTCATGTCACGTAGGTCGTGAAGCCGCGGAAGCCAGGGTAGAGCGGGCGCCGCTCGCAGAGCGCCTCGGACCGGGACGCGAGCGCGGGGATGTCGGCGTCGGCGCCGAGCGCCTCGACGATGATCTGCCCGACCTCGCGGAAGTCGTCCGCGTCGAAGCCGCGCATCGTCGCGGCCGGCGTGCCGATGCGGACGCCGGAGGCCACGGTCGGCGGCCGCTCGTCGAACGGCACCGTGTTGCGGTTCACGGTCAGGCGGACCTCGTCCAACCGCTCCTCCGCGTCCTTACCGGTCCAGTCCGTCGAGCGGAGATCGAGCTGGAGCAGGTGCGTGTCGGTGCCGCCGGTGAGCACGTCGAGCCCGCCCTCGATCAGCGCCTCCGACAGCGCGTCCGCGTTCGCGCGGATCTGCTGCTGGTACTCCCGGAACGCCTCGGTCCCGGCGATCTTGAAGCACGTCGCCTTGGCGGCGATCGTGTGCTCGAGCGGCCCGCCCTGCATGCCGGGGAACACCGCGCGGTCGACGGCCTGCGCGTGCTCCTCGCGGCAGAGGATGAAGCCGGCACGAGGCCCGGCGAGGGTCTTGTGCGTCGTCGACGTGACGAAGTCGCAGTGCGGCACCGGGTTCGGATGGAGGCCGGCGGCGACGAGGCCGGCGAAGTGCGCCATGTCGCAGAGGAGCAGGGCGTCGACCTCGTCGGCGATCGCCCGGAATCGGTCTGCCTCCACGGTCCGCGGGTAGGCCGAGCCGCCGCAGACGATCAGCTTCGGGCGGTGCTTCCTCGCGAGGTCGAGCACCTCGTCGTAGTCGACTCTGTTCGTTTCGCGCGAGACGCCGTAGTGGACGATCGTGTAGAGGCGGCCGGAGAAGTTGACCTTGAGCCCGTGCGTGAGGTGGCCGCCGTGCGAGAGCTCGAGCGACAGGATCGTGTCGCCCGGCTGGAGCGCCGCCATGTAGACCGCCATGTTCGTCTGCGCGCCCGCGTGCGGCTGGACGTTGGCATGGTCGGCGCCGAAGAGCTCCTTCGCGCGGTCGATCGCGGTCTGCTCGATCTCGTCCACGACGTGACAGCCGCCGTAGTAGCGCCTGCCCGGGTAGCCCTCGGCGTACTTGTTCGTCGGCGTCGAGCCGACGGCCTCGAACACGCTCGGCCAGGTGAAGTTCTCGGAGGCGATCAGTTCGATCTGCCCGCGCTGCCGCTCGAGCTCCGCGCCGAGCAGCTCGGCGATCTCCGGATCGATCTCGGCGAGGCCTGCGGTGCGGAGGTGTTGGAGGGTTTCCTGGGCGACGGCCATCGGCCCATCGTAACTTCCACCTCGGCCCGTAACACCTTCCACGTCGCCGCACGCGACCGGGCCGGGAACGTCGACGCAACCCCCGCGGCGCACCGCTGGACGATCTCGGACGCTGCGCCGCCGCACCCCTCCGCCGCCCCAACCACCGCCGCCGCCAGCTCCACCACCGCCGCCACCCCCGTCGCCGCCACCGCCCGCGCCGCCGGCGCCGCCGGCTCCGCCGCCGCCAGCGGCGCACCCCAAGCCGCGCCCGAAGGCGGCACCGAAGAAGGTGACGATGTGCCACCGCGGCCGGACGATCAAGGTGCGGAAGTCACAGGTGCGCAAGCACCGCCGCCACGGCGACAAGCTCGGCCGCTGCCGGCGCGTCCGGCGGCGCTAGACGAGACGCGCGAGCGCTTCTGCCGCGGGCACGGCGCCCTCGCGCACGACCACCGGCTCCGGCCCGGTCAGGTCGATCACCGTCGACGGCGTGCCGTGGAGCTCGCCCGCGTCGAGCACGGCCCCGGCGCCGACGCGCAGCTCCTCGGGGATCTCATCGACCGTCCTCGGATCGGGTCCCCCCGGGAGGTTCGCGCTCGTCGCCGCAACGACCCCGACCCGGCGCACGACCTCGCGCGCGTCGGGCGGCAGGTTGGGTACCCGGACGCCGATCGTCTCCGGCCGTTCCCCGGTCAGCCACGGGAAGCGCCGCCGGGGGTTCGGGAGGATCAGCGTGTACGGCCCGGTCACCACCGCTTGGCCGTGCAGCTCCGGCACCGCCTCGACGAGCGCCTCGACCTCCGCGGCGACGATCGCCGTCGGCTGAGGCTGGGCGCGCCCCTTCAGGCGGTAGAGCCCGCGAACAGCCGCCTCGTTTCGCGCCTCCGCCGCCAGACCGTAGACGGTGTCGGTCGGAAGCACCACGGGCTCGCCGGCGCGGAGCGCGGCGACCGCCTGCTCGATCACCGGAGGCGAGCCTCGACGATGCGCTCGCGTCCGGCGAGGTCGTTCGAGACTCGCACCTCCCGGTAGCCGAGAGCAACGATCAGCGGCGAGACGTTGCACGCCTGGCCGTCGCCTAGTTCGAGCACGAGCGCTCCACCCGGCCCAAGCACGTCGAGCGCTGCGTGCGCGACCTCGCGGTGGCGGCCGATGCCGACGAGCGCCTCCACCGGCTCGTGCCGTAGCTCCGGCTCGAGGCCCGGCATGTCCTCTGGCGAGACGTACGGCGGATTCGAGACGACGAGGTCGAACGGCCCCGCCTCCCCCGCCAGCAGGTCACCGTGCACGAACCGGACGCGCTCTCCGACGCCGGCCCGCCGACGGTTCGCCTCGGCGACCTCGAGCGCGTCGGCGGAGGTGTCGGTGCCGACGACGCGGGCATCCGGTCGCTCGTCCGCGATCGCCAGCGCGATCGCGCCGGACCCGACGCCGACGTCCAGGACCTGCGGCGCCGCCACCCCGTCGAGCAGTGCGAGAGCGCGCTCGACGACCACCTCGGTCTCCGGTCGCGGGATCAGCACGCGCGGATCGACCGCCAGGGTCAGGCCGCGGAAGCCCCACTCGCCGAGGATGTAGGCCAGCGGCTCCCGCTGCACGCGGCGGTCGACCAGTCGGCGGAACTCGTCGAGCTCGCCGTCGAGGCTCGCCGCGTAGAGCTCCGAGCGCCGGACGCCGAGCACGTGGGCGAGAAGCCATTCGGCGTCGACCTCCGGCGAGGGGACGCCCGCGCGCTCCAGGGTCGCGATCGCTTCGCGGAGCGCCTCGCGGGCCGTCACACCGCGGCGGCTTCGAGCGCCCGCCGCCGATCCTCGGCGGTGAGCGCCTCGGTGAACTCGTCGAGCTCCCCGTTGAGCACGGCATCGAGCCGGTGCGCCGTCACCTTCACGCGGTGGTCGGTGACGCGGTTCTCCGGGTAGTTGTAGGTGCGGATCTTCTCCGCGCGCTCGCCGGAGCCGATCTGGGACCGGCGGGCGCTCTCCAGCTCGGCCTGCTGCCTGGCCCGCTCGAGCTCGAAGAGCCGGGCCCGCAGGACGCGCAGGGCCTTGGCGCGGTTCTGGAGCTGCGACTTCTCGTCCTGCATTGAGACGACGAGACCGGTCGGAAGGTGCGTGATCCGAACGGCCGAGTCGGTCGTGTTCACGCTCTGGCCGCCCGGGCCCGTCGAGCGGTAGACGTCGATCTTGAGCTCGTTCGGATCGATCTCGACCTCGACCTCCTCCGCCTCGGGCATGACGGCGACGGTCGCCGTGGAGGTGTGGATCCGGCCCTGGGACTCCGTCGCCGGCACGCGCTGGACGCGATGCGTCCCGCCCTCCCACTTGAAGACCGAGTACGCGCCGTCTCCCTTGACCGCGAACACGGCCTCCTTGTAGCCGCCGCCCTCGCTCGGGCTGGCCGAGAGCCGCTCCGTGGTGAAGCCGCGGCGCTCGGCGTACCGTGTCAGCATCCGGTACAGGTCCCCGGCCCAGAGCGCCGCCTCGTCGCCGCCGACTCCCTGACGGATCTCGACGAGGACGTCCTTGTGGTCGGCCGGGTCCGCCTCGACGAGTGCCAGCTTCAGCTCCTCCTCGAGCCGCGCGACCTCCGCGGGATCGGGGGCGAGGTCGGCCAGCTCGGGGTCCTCCCGGGCGGCCTCGAGATCCTCCTGGGCGCGCCGCCACTCCTGCGCCAGCTTGTAGGGGCCTTCGAGCTCCTTGAGGCGCCGGCCGACGTCCGCGGCCTGCCTGTGGTCGTTGTAGACGGCAGGGTCGGACATGCGCTCCTGGGTCTCGGCATAGGAGCGCTCGAGCTCGTCGACCCACTGCTCGATTCCGCCTGGCATGGAGCAAGCGTAACCACCGCTTGGGCAACTGCCGGAAGCGTCACGAGTCTGGGCGGAGGCGCGCTGGAGTTGCCGCGATATCTCATGTTTGCTATAATAGCATTGTTGCTATGAGCAGCGAGTTCGAACAGCGACTCGACTCGGCCGAGCGAGAGCTCAAGCGGCTGATGCAAGAGCTGATCGAGATCAGGAGGCTTGCGGGAGGCGCGCCCGTCGAGGCGCCGGCGCCCGAGCCTGCCCCTGTCGAGCCGGTAACGCCGCCCCTCCCCACCTTCCCGGCGCCGGCCACACGACCGCCCGAGCCGCCGCGCGAGCCGAGGTTCTGGGAGCGCGACCTCGACTTCGGCGAGCTCCTCGGCGCCAAGGGCCTCGCCTGGGCCGGCGGAATCGTGACCCTCCTCGGCGTCGTGTTCTTCTTCGTGCTCGCCGTCAACCGCGGATGGATCGGGCCGGAGGAGCGCGTGGGGCTCGGTGCGCTCGCGTCGCTGCTCGTCTTCGGAGGCGGCCTCTGGCTCCATCGCCGCTTCGGGCCTACCTACTCCGCCTACGGTGCCGTCGGCGCCGGGATCGCCGGCGGCTACGCCACGCTCGTTGCGGCCGCCGCCCTCTACGAGCTGGTCCCCGACGAAGCGGCGCTTGCGATCGCGGCCGGGATTGCCGGCATCGGGCTCGCCACGGCGCTCGTCTGGGGCTCGGAGCTCATCGCCGGCATCGGGCTGATCGGCGCCACGCTGATGCCGCTGATCGTCCTCTTCGAGGAGGACCTGACGCCGCTCGGGACCGCGTTCGCCGGAATCGTCTTCGCGGCCACGGCCGCTGTGGCGCTCCGCCGGAACTGGGAGCGGCTGCTCGCGGCGGGCTTCCTCGCGACCCTGCCGCAGATTGCGATCCTCGTCGCGCAGGGGGCGGCAACCGACTGGGACCGCGTCTTTCTCGGGATGCTCTTCGCCGCGCTCTACCTCTCGGCGGCGATCGGGTTCCACTGGGTGCGGGAGGAGGGCGGCCTGCCCCCGCTGGCCGCGACGATGGCGATCGTCGGCGGTGTCGTCGCCGGCGGGACCGCAGCCGGGCTCTTCGCCGGGGACGACCGCGGCTGGGTCACGCTGGCGGCCGCGGCGCCGTTCGTCGCGCTCGGCGTGCTCCTCTACCGCCACGCGGCCGACCGGGACCTGAGCGCCCTGCTCGCGGCGATCGGCCTCGCGCTCGTCGCAGTCGGGCTCGCGTTCGTGCTCACCGGGCCGAGCCTGACGATCGCCTGGGCGGCGGAGGCAGCCGTGCTCGCCTGGCTCGCACGGCGGATCGACGAGCCCCGCTACACCGTCGCCGCCGTTGCCTACCTCGTCGCCGGGACGGTGCACGGGCTGGTCGTCGACGCGCCGCCGCGCAACCTCTGGGAGGCGACGTCGGATCCGGCCGGCGGAGCACTCGGCCCCCTCGCCGTCGCGGTCGCGGCCGGAGTGCTCTCCTTCTACTCACGCGCCTGGGACGAACGGAACCCGCCCACGGGCTTCTTCGGGTACCTCGAGCCCTTCTTCGCCTGGGTGCGCACCGAGCACGCGCTCGTGCGCTCGGCTGCAGGCTGGCTGGCGGGGATTGCCGGCGTGTACGCCGCCTCGCTCGCGGCGCTCGGCCTCGTGCAATGGGTCGACGACTCCGGCGTGCAGCCGGCGTTCGAACGCGGGCAGATCCTCCTTCTCGCCGTCTGGGGTGTCGTCGCAATCGCCACCGTCGTGGTGGGACGCCGCCTTGGCTCGATCCAGGTCCGGACCGGCGGCCTGCTCCTCACAGCCGCAAGCATCCTCCAGGCATCGACGTTCGACCTGGTCGTCCTCGACGGCGATCGCCTCGGGGTCGCGCTCCTCGTGGCCGCGGTCACCGCGCTGGCCACGGCGTTCGCCGACGAGTTCCCGGGCCCCGTCGGCCGGCTCTCGGTCCCGGCCGTGGTGCTCGCAGTGATCAGCGTGCCGCTGACGGTCACCGGGCTCCTCGTCGCGATCGAGGGGCACGAAGGAGCCGTCCTCCTCGGGATCACCGCCTTCTACCTCGCGCTCGCCGCCGTCGTCTTCACACGGGACCGCGACTTCAGCGTCGCGCTCTGGGCTCCCGCGCTCCTCGTCGGCGTCTTCGCCGCGATCGAGCTCGTTCACGGCACCTGGCTCGTCCTGGCTTGGAGCGCCGCCGCCGCCGCGCTCGCGATCGTCTCTCGCTACGTCCGTGAGGAGCGGCTGGCGCTGGGCTCGGCGGGCTACCTCGCCCTCGCGCTCGCCTACGCGCTCGGCGCGAAGGCGCCGCCCGACGAGTTCTTCACCGCGAACGCGGACCCCGCCGAAGGCGTCCCGAGCCTGCTGTTCGCGCTCGCCGCCGGCATCGTCTTCGCGATCTACGCGCTCGACGAGCGCCGGCAGACTGCACGCGCTTGGGCAGGAGTCGGGGTCGCGGTGCTCGCGATCTACGCCATCTCGCTGAGCATCCTCGGGCTCTTCGAGTGGGCCGGCACGGCCAGCGTCGAGACCGACTTCCAGCGCGGCCACTCGGCGGTCAGCGCGTTCTGGGGGATCGTCGGCCTCGCGACGCTCTACGTCGGCCTGACCCGGGAGCTACGAGTCCTGCGCCTCGCCGGCTTCGCCCTCTTCGGCCTTGCCCTCGCGAAGCTCTTCCTCTACGACCTCGCAAACCTCAGCTCGATCACGAGGGCGCTGTCCTTCCTGGCCGTGGGTGCCGTGCTCCTCCTGGCCGGGTTCTTCTACCAGCGGCTGACGGCGCAGACCCGCGAGGCGTAGCTCTCCCGCTCCACGCACACGCCTCATGGCTGTTCGCGGCCGGAGCGGGCTTTGCCCGTTCCGCCTACAACCTTCCCAGGGTCGCCGGATCAATCGTGGGCTGTCGGCGCCACAACGTCTGCGCCAGCCCCTCGCCGAAAGTCGTGAGACTTTCGGCGAAACGGACTAAGCCATCACTTCTACTTTGCGCTCCTCCGGGTCGAGACGGCCCTCGCGGCGGAGGACCTCCTTCAACGCGCGGATCGAGACCTCGAGCTGGTCGAGGCCCGGCTCGCGCGTCGTCAGACGCTGGAGCCAGAGCCCCGGCGCGAGCAGCGTCATCAGGATCGGGTTGTCGCTGTGCCGTCCGGCGAAGCGGATCAGCTCGTACGCGATTCCCGCGATCACCGGCAGCAGCAGGATCCGGCTCGCGATCAGCCAGTACCAGACCGGCTGCCCGACGAACGCGAAGACGAAGATCGCGATCACCATCACCCAGAGCAGGAAGGCCGTTCCGCAGCGCGGGTGGATCAAGCTGTGGCGCTGCACCGTCTCCGGCGTCAGCTCGTCGCCCGCCTCGTACGCATTGATCGCCTTGTGCTCCGCGGCGTGGTACTGGAAGACGCGCTTCAGGTCCGGCAGGAACGAGATCACGACGAGGTACAGGATGAAGATCGAAACGCGGATCAGTCCCTCGACGACCACGAACCAACCGGTCGTGTCGATCGGCAGCCAGCTCGTCAGCAGCGCCGGAGTGACCTTGAAGAGCAGGAGCGCGAAGCCGATCGCGACGGCGAACGCGAAGATCATCGCGCCGCGGCCGATCTCGGTCGAGACGTCCTCCTCGTCGCCCTCCTCCTGCGCCGCGTAGTTCGCCGAGATCGCAAGCGCGCGGAAGCCGATCGCGAGCGACTCGCCGAGCGCGATGATCCCGCGGATCACCGGCAGCCGGAAGAACCGGTGTCGCGCCATCACCGAGCTGATCTCCTGGTTCACGTGGGCGATGTCGCCGTCGGGCTTGCGGACGGCGAGGGACCAGTTCGAGGGCCCACGCATCATCACGCCCTCGAGGACGGCCTGACCCCCGATCGGTGCGCTCATGCGCTCAGCTTACGACTGTCCGCGGCGGGCGCCGCCCGCGCGCTCGAGCCGGCGCTGGAAGCGCTCGACCCGGCCGCCCGTGTCCATCAGCTTCTGCTTGCCCGTGTAGAAGGGATGGCAGTTCGAGCAGATCTCGACGTGCAGCTCCGACTTCGTCGAGCGCGTCTCGAACTCGTTGCCGCAGGAGCAACGCACGGTCGCAGTCATGTACTCCGGATGGATGTCGGGCTTCATGGTCGAGCCAGGATAGCAGCGGCCGTCTCGCCCGAAACGTTGCCTCCGGAGACGACGGCGACCACGGTTTCCTCCTCTGCGAGCGGGATCTTCCCGCTCAGGATCGCCGCCACGGAAGCGGCGGCGGCGGGCTCGCAGGCGAGCTTCGCGCGCTCGTAGAGGAACCGGAACGCGTCCTCGATCTCGTCTTCCTCGACCAGCACGAGCTGGACTTCGTGGCGCCGGGCGAGCTCGATCGCGAGCGTCCCGGCGAAGGGCGCGTTCAGGCCGTCGGCGATCGAGCGCGGGGACACGTGCACGGGCTCGTTCTGCGCCAACCCGAGGCTGAGCGCGTTGGAGCCGGCCGGCTCGACCCCGATCACCCGCTTGTCCGGAAGGGCTGCCGCGATCCCGGAGATCAGCCCGCCGCCGCCGACGGGGACGACGACCGTGTCCACATCCTCGACCTGCTCCGCGAGCTCGAGCCCGACCGTCCCCTGGCCCGCCGCCACGAGCGGGTCGTCGAACGGGTGGACGAGCGTCCGGCCGGTCTCCGCCATCAGCTCCTCGAGCCGGTCGAACACCGTTTCCGGCCCGTCCGCCTCGAGGTCGACCTCGGCGCCGTAGCCGCGTGTCGCCTCGATCTTCGCCGGGCTCGCCGTCCGCCACATCACGAGGAGCGCGTCGATCCCCTCGACCGCGCCGCCGAAGGCGAGCGCCTGCGCGTGGTTCCCTGCGGAGACGCCGATCACGCCGCGCGCCCGCTCCTCCTGGCTCAGCGACCGGAGCTTGTTCAGCACGCCGCGCGGCTTGAACGAGCCGGTGCGCTGGAAGAGCTCGGCTTTGAGGAAGACGTTCGCCCCGAGCGTCCGCGAGCTGAAGACGGGCGTGCGGTGCAGGTCGTCACCGATCGCCTCGCGCGCCGCGCGGACGTCGTCGACGGTGATCACGTCAGCGTGTACTCGGGCCCGCTGCCGCCCTCGGGCGGGGTGAGCCGGCCGCCCTTGGCGGTGATGGCGCCGCACTGGACGCAGTTCGACGCCGTCACCTCGACGGTCGTCTCGCCCCCGTCCTCCTTGACCTCGTAGACCTGCGCCGGGCACATCCGCTCCCAGAGGAGCCCGAGCTCCTCCGGGACGTCGGTGCGGACGCGGATGTGGTTCGGCGCGTCGTCGCGCGTCTTGTTGCCGGAGAGGTAGACGGAGGACAGCTTGTCGAAGGTGAGCTTCCCGTCGGGCGCCGGATACTTCGCCGACCGCTTCGGCCGGATCAGCTCGACCTCGGCGTCGGGCTCGGTCGGCCTGTTGCCAGGCGGGAACTTGCCGAAGGTTGCGATCGCCCCGCTCGCCATCGCCCCGCCGAGGACAAGCCCGTTCGCGAACGCCTGGCGCATGTTCCGCACGCGCTTGAGGTCGTTCCAGACGTAGGTGTCGCGCACCGACCGGTCGTAGGAGGCGAGCGCCCCCGGCGTCCACGGCGTCCGCCCCGGCCGGAGCGCCTCCACCGCGGCCTCCGCCGCCAACCGCCCGGTCTCGACCGCGTAGTGGATCCCCTTCAGCGCCGGGACGTTCACGAAGCCGGCGGCATCGCCCGTGAGCAGCAGCCCCGGCGCGTGCAGCCGGCGCGGCAGCGCGACGAACCCGCCTTCCGGGATCGTCTTCGCAGCCCAGCCGATCCGCTCGCCGCCGTCCAGAATCTTCCGGACGAACCGGTGCGTCTTCAGCTCCTGGAGCAGGTCGTGCACCGACACCTCGGCGTCCCGGTAGTCGAGCCCGACGACGAGCCCGATCGTGACCATGTCGTCGCCCATGGGGTAGATGAACGAGCCGCCGAACTCGCGGTACTTGCGGCCGCCGCGGAGCGGCCAGCCCAGGGTGTGGATGACCCGGTCGAGCGGCTTCGCGACCTTCCAGACCTCCTTGACGCCGAGCGCCCAGACCTGCGGGTTGTCGCCGCGCAGGCCGAAGTGGTCGAGCGCGACGCCGGTGAGGTGGCCCTGCGTGCCCTCTGCGAGCACCGTCACCTTCGCGGTGACGTCCACGCCGGGCTCGAAGTTCGGCATCGGCTCGCCGCTGCGGCCGCGCCCCTTGTCGCCGGTGCGGACGCCGACCGTTCTCGCGCCGGTGACGAGGAGCCGCTCGGCGGAGGTTTCCGGAAGGATCATCGCTCCGCCCGCCTCGGCCTGCTCCGCGAGCCAGCGCGAAAGCTGGGACAGCGACGCGAGGAAGTTGCCGTCGTTCTTCATCGTCGGGGGCGTCGGGACGCGAGTCGCGGCGCTCGAGTTCAGGAAGTAGACGCTCTCGTGCTGAACCGGGCCGAAGCTCGGGATGTCCTCGATCCGGACATCTCGCCCGCGGAAGAGCCGGCGGAAGCCACGCGGGTTGACGACGGCGCCCGAGACGAGGTGCGAGCCGACCCCCTTCCCTTTCTCCAGCACCGCCACGGGCACTTCCCCGAGGCGCTCGGCGAGCGACGGGTCGTCCTCCATCAGCTGGCCGAGGCGGATCGCGCAGGCGAGGCCCGCCGGGCCCGCGCCGACGATCAGCACCCCGACGTCGATCCGCTCGTCGGGCGAGTCCGACGGCGCCGCGACGAACTCGCGCGAGTCGAACGGCGGCGGATACTCCGCTGGCCTCGTCACCTCAGCTCTTCCGCTGGCGGACGAGCTCGGTCAGCTTGGGAACGATGTCGTTCAGGTCGCCGACGACACCGAAGTCGCAGAACTCGAAGATCGGCGCGTTCGGGTCCTTGTTGATCGCGACGATCACGCCCGAGCTCTGCATTCCGACCTTGTGCTGGATCGCTCCCGAGATGCCGCAGGCGATGTAGAGCTTCGGCGAGACGGTCTTGCCGGTCTGCCCGACCTGGGTCGCGTACGGGTACCAGCCGGAGTCGACCACGGCGCGGGTCGCGGCGACGGCGCCGCCGAGCGCCTGGGCCAGCTCCTCGACGAGCTTGAAGTTCTCCGGAGCGCCGAGGCCGCGCCCGCCGGCGACGATCACGTCCGCGTCCTCGATCGACGGGCCCTCGCTCTCCGCGTGCGCCTGCTCCAGCATCGTCGCGGCGAGCGAGAAGTCCTCGAACTGGACGTCGAAGTCCTCGACCTGCGCCTCCCCACCCGTCTCCTTCGGGTCGAACGTGCCCGCACGGATCAGCGCCAGGCGCGGCTCGCTGCTCCAGCCGACGTCGACGTAGACGGAGTCGCCGAGCGCGGGGCGCTTGCCGATCAGGCTCCCGTCCTGCTGAACGAGGTCGGTGAGGTCCCAGTTGAGGCCCGCGCCGAGCCTCGCCGAGAGGCCGGAGGCGACGTCGGCAGCCAGCACCGAGGCGGCAAACAGGACGCTGTCGAAGCCCTGCTCGGAGACGAGCTTCGCGAGCGCGTCGACCCGGGGCTGGGACAGCGGCTGCTCGAGCTCCGGCGCATCGGCGACGTAGACCTTGGCCGCTCCGTAGGCGCCGGCCTTCGCGGCGAGGTCGCGGACGCCCGAGCCGAGCACGACGCCCGCGACGTCCCCGCCGAGCTCGGCCGCCTTCGAGAGCACCCCCAGCGACGGCTTCAGCAGCTCGCCCTCGTGGTGCTCGAGGAAGACCAGCGTGGTCATCGCTAGAGGACCTTCTTCTCTGCGAGGTAGTCGACGATCTTCTCGGCGGCGCTGCCGTCGTCCTCGATCTTCACCGTGTCGCCTCGCGGCGGCGGGTCGTTCAACGCCTCGACCGTGGTCTTCGATCCGGCCTCGCCGACTGCCCCTCCGTCGACGCCGAGCTCGGAGATCGTGACGGTGCGCTGCGGCTTGGAGCGGGCGCCCATGATCCCCTTCAGCGACGGGTAGCGAGGCTCGTTGATCGCGTCCGAGACGGCCACGACCGCCGGCAGGGGCGCCTCGATCGTGTCGTAGCCGAACTCGGTCTGGCGCTTCCCCGTCACCTTGCCGCCGGACAGCGTCAGCTCGGCGACCTGCGAGATCACCGGCCGGCGGAGCCGGTCGGCCACGGCCGCCCACAGCACCGCCCCGTCGGAGTCCCCCGCCTGCTGGCCGAAGAGGATGAGATCGGCGCCTTCCGACTCGAGCGCCGCTGCCAGCACAGTCGTCGTGGCGACGAGGTCGGACCCCGCAGCGGCGTCGTCGGTGATCAGCACCGCACCGTCGGCGCCCATCGCAAGCGCCTTCCGGACGGAGTCCTGCGCGCTCTGCGGCCCCATCGTGACGACGACGACCTCGCCCCCCTCGGCCTCCTTGAGCTTCAGCGCCTCCTCCACCGCGTGCGTGTCGAATGCGTTGATCGCGCCCTCGCCGGAACGATTCAATCGCTTCGTCGACGGATCGATACGGGCGTGGGTCGTGCCCTCCGGGACGTGCTTCACGCAGACGGCGATCTTCACGGGGGGAGAATCCTAATCAGCAGCGAAGGGGCTCAAGTCAGACACGGCTTGCGCCGAAGGCTTTGTTAAGGTCTCGCGCTTCGAGCGCGAACCGGAGCGCTGGGCCCAGCACATGAGCCGCCACCGGACGACAGCCCGAGCTTTGCTTCTCGTCGCCATCCTGGGCCTGACGGCCGGCCAGGCGTCGGCACTGCCCGACCCAGGAATCCCGAAGCGGGCGCCGGCACCGACGGACAAGACGGTCGGCGGCGCGAGCAGCGGGAAGCGGATCATCTTCCCCGTCCTCGGACGCTCGCACTACACGAACGACTTCGGCGACCCGCGACCGCAGGGTCGCCACGAGGGGATCGACATCGTCGCACCCAAGAAATCGCTGGCGGTCGCCGCCGAGGCGGGCAAGGTGAAGTTCTGGACCACCTCCGCGCGAGCCGGCTGCATGCTCTACCTCTACGGCGACAGCGGGACGACGTACGTCTACGTCCACCTGAACAACGACCTGACGATGGCGAACGACAACCGCGGCCGCTGCGTCGCTGGGACTGCGTTCGCACCGGGCCTGAAGACAGGCCAGCACGTCGCCGCCGGGGAGCCCGTGGGGTTCGTAGGCGACTCGGGTGACGCGAACGGCATCGCCGCCCACCTCCACTTCGAGCTGCACCCGATGAACGGTGCGGCGGCCAGCCCCTTCACGGCGCTGAACCGCGGGTACCGCTTGCTGTTCGCCGCGCCGCGCAAGGGCCAGACGTCGCTGTGGCTCAAGGGCAGTGTGCTCGCCCAGCAGAGCGACGCGCTCAAGGTGCAGGTGACGAGCCTCGCGGTGCGGACCACCGGCCTGAAGGTCAACGGGATCAGCCGCGCAGTCTCCTTCGGGGTTTCCGCGTTCACGCAGATCGAAGGTGCGGTGGCGAACGTCGCGAAGCAGCGGGCCACCGTGTGGACCGAGATCATGCCCGTGACACTCGACGCCCAGCTCGGCAAGCCCGGCGCGATCACGGCCGAACGCGTTCTCCTCGTCGGCGCGAAATAGCTAGCGGCCCGTAAATCGGGGCTCGCGCTTCTCGGCGAAGGCCGTCAGGCCCTCCTTCGCGTCCTCGCTCGAGAAGAGCTCGCCGAACCGGTCCGCCTCCCGCTCGAGGTTCTCCCGGTGATCACCGGAGTAGGCGCGGTTGATCGCCTCCTTCGCCACCTCGAGCGCCAGCGGGCCCTTGGCGGCGAGCTCCACGGCGAC
>Ga0307318_10000326_pt1 | contig 15617 bp, 11 predicted proteins | sample ER_DNA_367_FD_194500 | JGI IMG/M metagenome (GOLD analysis project Ga0307318, IMG submission 194500) | Bulk soil microbial communities from the East River watershed near Crested Butte, Colorado, United States - ER_DNA_367 | ecosystem: Environmental > Terrestrial > Soil > Floodplain | place...
GACGGCGGCAACTCCAACTTCAGGGACTCGCAGCGGCGCGCCGGCCTCGGGGCCGAGAAGGGCATCGGCTACGTCGACGCCGGCGTCTCCGGCGGGATCTGGGGCCTTGCGAACGGTTACTGCCTCATGGTCGGCGGCGAGGACGATGCCGTGTCGTTCCTCGAGCCTGCGTTCACGACCTTGGCGCCCGACGACGGGTACGCCCACGTCGGCCCGTCCGGCGCGGGCCACTTCGTGAAGATGGTGCACAACGGGATCGAGTACGGCCTCATGCAGGCCTACGCGGAGGGGTTCGACATCATGAACTCGTCCGAGTTCGACCTAGATCTCCATGACATCGCAGGAATCTGGCGCTACGGCTCGGTCGTGCGCAGCTGGCTGCTCGAGCTCCTGCACACTGCGCTCGAGAACGAGGGCAACGACCTCGAGCACATCGCCGGCTACGTCGAGGACTCGGGGGAAGGTCGCTGGACCGTCTTCGAGGCGATCAACGAGAGCGTTCCCGCCCCGGTGATCAGCGCGGCCCTCTTCGCCCGCTTCGCCTCCCGCGAGGACGAGTCGTTCGCCGCCAAGATCAACGCTGCGCTCCGCAACCAGTTCGGCGGCCACGCCGTGAAGAGCGAATGAGCATCTCGGAGCGAGTCGAGGCGCCGAACCCGCTCGAAGAGGGGCTGCGCCGCAGACGCACGCCCGAGCCGTGTGCGCTGACGATCTTCGGCGCTTCCGGCGACCTGACGCAGCGCAAGCTCTTCCCGGCGCTCTACGCGCTCGCGGTCCGCGACCTGCTGCCGCCGAAGTTCGGCGTCGTCGGCGTGGCGCGCACCGAGATGACCGACGAGGCGTTCCGGGAGAAGATGAAGCAGGCGATCCAGGACCATGCGCGTGACGAGTTCCGCCAGGACGTCTGGGACGATTTCGCCGAGTCGGTCCGCTACGTGGCGACCGACTTCGCCGACCAGGGCGGCGAGGAGCACGTCGTCCAGTGCCTGAACGAGCTCGACGAGAAGTTCGGCACCGCCTCCAATCGCATCTACTACCTCGCCGTGCCTCCCTCGGCAATCGAGACGATCGTCGTCGAGATGGGCAAGCGCCGCGCCGCCGAGGGCTGGACCCGCGTGATCGTCGAGAAGCCGTTCGGCTACGACCTCGAGACCGCGCAGCACCTGAACGAGGTCGTCCACCGTCACTTCGCCGAGGAGGAGATCTTCCGGATCGACCACTACCTCGGCAAGGAGACGGTCCAGAACATGCTGGTCCTGCGTTTCGCGAACGGGATCTTCGAGCCGATCTGGAACCGCCAGTTCATCGACCACGTGCAGATCACGGTCGCCGAGTCGCTCGGGATCGAGGGGCGTGCCGACTACTACGAGCATGCAGGGGCCGTCCGCGACATCATCCAGAACCATCTGCTCCAGCTCGTCGCGCTGACCGCGATGGAGCCGCCGATCGACTTCACCGCCGAATCGGTGCGGAACGAAAAGGTCAAGGTGCTGAAGGCGCTGCACACGCCCGGTCCCAAGCACGTCGTCCGCGGGCAGTACGGACCCGGGTACATCGAGGGCGAGGAGGTTGCCGGATACCGCGAGGAGCCGGACGTCGCGCCGGACTCCATGACGGAGAGCTTCGTCGCCGCGAAGCTCTACGTGGACAACTGGCGCTGGGCGGACACGCCGTTCTACATCCGCACCGGGAAGCGGCTCCCCCGGCGGGAGACGACGATCGCGATCCAGTTCAAGCGCGCTCCCCATCCTCCCTTCGAGCTCGACTCCGACGACGCACTTCGCCCCAACGTGCTGCTCGTCCACATCCAGCCTGACGAGGGCGTCTCGCTCGCCGTGGGCGCCAAGGTCCCGGGGCAGGGCATGTCGATCCGCACGGTGCACATGGATTTCCTCTACGGAGGCTCGTTCCGCACGGGGCTGCCCGAGGCCTACGAGCGCCTGATCCTCGACTGCATGCTCGGCGACGCGACACTCTTCACGCGCTCGGACGAGGTCGAGGAGCAGTGGGCGCTGGTGGACTCGATGGTCGCCCCCTGGAAGCGCGACCGCCCGAACTTTCCCAACTACGCCGCTGGAACCTGGGGGCCCGTTGCGGCCGACGAGCTGATTCATCGGGATGGACGCTCGTGGAGGCGGCATTGATCGAAGGGGTCACCATCCGCCAGATCGAGCAGGAGCTCGGCCGCCTGAGGCACGCGGCGGCCGCTCCGGGCAGCGCGCCGAACCTGCGCACGAGCGTGATGACGCACCTCGCGTGGGTGCCCGAGCGCTGGGTCGACGCGGCGACGGACACTCTCGCCGGGATGGGAGAGCGGCATCCGTCGCGCACGATCCTCCTCCTCCCGCGCCCAGACGACCCGCGCGATGCGCTCGACGGGGAGGTCGACCTGCGCTGCTTCGTGCGGGCCGGAGAGCAGGGACAGGTCTGCTCCGAGGTCATCTCGCTTCGGCTCTGCGGCCCGCGGGCCAAGGCGCCCGGAAGCGTGGCCATGCCGCTGCTCATCCCGGATCTCCCGGTCTTTCTCCGTTGGCGCGGGGAGCCCTGGTTCGGCGACCCCGCGCTGGATCAGCTGTCGGAGATCGCCGACCGCCTCGTGCTCGACTCGGACGAGTGGAGCGAGTGCGACGGAACGATGATGGGCCTGCCGGGGCTCTTCGGCCGGATCGCCGTCTCCGACATCGCCTGGGCGAAGGTGCAGCCGTGGCGAGAGGCGTGTGCCGCGCTCTGGCCGGAGATCGGGGACGCCGATTCGCTCCGGGTCGCGGGCCCGCGAGGGGAGACGCTTCTCCTCTGGGGTTGGCTGAGGGCGCGCCTCCGGCGTGAGGTGGAGCTCGAGCACGAGCCCGCCGGGGAGGTCGAGCTCGTGGCCATCGACGGCGAGGATGTCCCCGCGCCGCGGGCGAAGCGCACCTCGTCGAGCGACCTTCTCTCGGATCAGCTCGAGATCTTTGCCCGCGACCGGATCTACGAAGAGGCCGTGGCCGCGCTGTCCGCCGTTCCGGCCTAGCTAAGCGTCTCGAGCGCGGCTTCCAGCGCGAGGCCGGCGCCGAGAACGAGCGCATCCTCGCCGGCCGGTGCGACCAGCGAGACGGATGCGGGGAGCTTTTTCTCCGCGGCTCCGCACGGCAGCGCAAGGGCCGGCCAGCCGAGCACGTTGAACGGCTCCGTGAAGCGAAGCACGCTCGGCCGCAGCTCCCGTTCGGCGAGGGATCGCGAGGGCGCCACGGTCCCGATCGTTGGCACGACGAGGAGGTCGAAGCCAGCGAGAGCCGTGCGCGCCTCGTCCCTGTACCGCTCACGCGCGGCCACACTCGCTTCGTAGTCCTCGCCTGTCACCTCGAGGGCGCGCTCGACCTTCCAGCGGACGTTGGCGCCGTAGAGCTCGGCCTGTTCGGCGAAGAGCTCGTGATGCACGTCGGCCGCCTCCCGTTGGAAGGCCGGGTCGATGTTGGCCGGCATGAGCGGAAACACGACCTCCTCGCTCCGCCTGAAGAGCGCGGAGGCTTCCCGAATTCGCGCCGCCACGCCGGGATCTGCATCGTCGAGCCACGCGACCGCAACGTGGACATCCCCGAGGGCAACCGGTGTCGAGGGCAGGCTCGGGTCGAGCGCTCTCATCATCGCCGAGCATCTAGCGACGTCGCGAGCCATCGGCCCGGCGGTGTCGAAGGACGGGGCGAGCGGCCAGCAGCCGTCCATGGGAACGAGGCCGTGCGTGGGCTTGAAGCCGACGACTCCGCAGCACGCCGCCGGGATACGGATCGAGCCCGCGGAGTCGGTGCCGAGCGCGGCGTCGCAGAGGCCCGCGGCGAGCGCCGCGGCAGAGCCTCCGCTCGATCCGCCGGGGTAGCGGTCGGGCGCGAGCGGGTTGCCCACGTCGCCGAAATGCTCGTTCTCGGACGTGATTCCGTAGGCGAACTCGTGCAGGTTGGTCTTCCCGACGACCGCGTAGCCCGCAGCCTCGAGGCGCGAAACGACGACGGCCGTCCGCTCGGGAACGTGCTCGGCAAAGATCGCCGACCCGTAGGTCGTCCGCAGGCCGGCCGTGTCGAAAAGGTCCTTGACGCCGAGGCGGATCCCGTCCGCGGGCTCCTCGACCTTCGAGATGAAGGCGTTCAGGCCCGTCTCAGTATGCGGCGTGCCAGATCTCGGCGACGATGATCGAGCCGGCGAAGAGAACGACGACGAGGCCGAAGAGCAGAAGGCCGAGCCGCAGGTTCTTACGGGAGAGCTCGGGGTCCATCAGAAGAGGATCGGGTCGAGAGCCATGGCCACGAAAAGGAGTGCGAGGTAGGCGAGCGAGAAGGAGAAGAGCCGCCGGGCGTTGGCGGGAGTCGTGTGGCGCCGCAGGACGAGAGCCAGCGCCACGAACGCAAGCCCGAGGGCAAGCGCCGAGACGAGATAGAAGACGCCGAGCGTGTTCGAGAGGAAGGGCAGGAGCGAGATGCCGAGGAGCACGAAGGAGTACGTGACGATCGAGCGCGCGGTCTGGGCTTCACCCTTCACCACCGGCAGCATCGGGACGCGCGCCGCCTCGTAGTCGCGCCGGATGAGGAGCGCGAGCGCCCAGAAGTGGGGCGGCGTCCAGAAGAAGACGATGAGGAAGAGCCAGAGCGCCGGCAGCGTCAGGTTCCCCGTCGCCGCGGCCCAGCCGACGAGCGGAGGGACGGCGCCGGCCGCACCGCCGATGACGATGTTCTGCGGCGTCGAGCGCTTGAGCCAGCGGGTGTAGACGAGGACGTAGAAGAGGCCGCCCGCGAGCGCGAGGACCGCCGCGAGCACGTTCACGAAGCTCGCGAGGACGACGAAGGAGAGAGCCGAGAGGGCGAGGCCGAACTCGAGCGCGCGCTCCACCGGCACGCGGCCCGTTGCCACAGGGCGCTTGTCGGTGCGCCGCATGTGCACGTCGATGTCGCGGTCGAGGACGTGGTTCAGCGCGCTGGCGCCGCCGCAGGCGAGCGCAAGGCCCGCCATCGTCGCAATGAAGAGGCCGGCGGGCGGCACGCCTTCCGCCCCGACGAACATCCCGCCCGCGGCGGTGAGCAGGAGCAACACCATGATGCGCGGCTTCGTGAGCGTGAGGTAGTCCCGCCAGGCGGCGCGGGGGATGGGCTCGCCGCCCCGGGCGCAAATCGCGGCCGCCACGGCCGACGCCACGAGCGCCGCGGCGCCCAGCGTGAGATGCACAGCCGTCGGCGCGCCGGCGAGGGCCGAGAGCCCGGCGAGCGCGAAGAGGCCGAAGGCCGAGCCCGAGGCGACGAGCAGCGTTCTCCGGTTCCGGTAGGCGAACCGCGCGCAGAGGACCACGGCCGCAAGGAGGACGAGCGTGATGTTCGCGACGACGTCGTGAGCAAGACCCCACTCGCCGGTCGCGACGACCGCGGCCACGCCGGCCGTCGACGCGATCGCGAGGAGCCGGAGCCAGGGGCCGGGCGTCATGTCTCACGCTCCTGGAGCCGCAGCCGCAGCCGCAGGTCGCGGAGCGGGCGCGCGCTCGTCACGTAGGGGACGCTGTCGAAGTTGTTCGGGGCCGGCGGCGAGCTCGCGTACCACTCGAGCGTGTCCGCGCCCCACGGATCAGGCCCGACGCGGCGTCCGCTGCGCCAGCTGCCGACTGCGTTCCAGAGGAAGACGAGCATGGCCACGCCCATGAGGAGAGCTCCGATCGACGAGATGACGTTGTACCACTCGAAGATCCCGCCCTGGGTGTACGTGTAGATCCGCCGCTGCATGCCCATGAGGCCGAGCAGGTGCTGCGGCAGGAACGCGAGGTTGAAGCCGACAAAAAGAATCCAGAAATGGATCTGCGCGAGGCGCTCGTTGTACATCCGCCCAGTGATCTTCGGGAACCAGTAGTAGACGCCCGCGAAGACGCCGAACACGGTGCCCCCGAAGAGCACGTAATGCATGTGCGCGACGACGAAGTACGAGTCGTGTGCCTGGTAGTCGAACGGGAAGACGGCCAGCATGATCCCGGTCAGGCCGCCGATCGTGAAGAGCCCGATGAAGCCGAGTGCGAACATGAGCGGCGCGCGGAAGATCAGGTTCCCGCGCCACAAGGTTGCGAGCCAGTTGAAGATCTTCACCGAGGTCGGCACGGCAACGGTGAGCGACGTGGCGGCGAAGAAGGCCTGCAGGTAGGTCGGCATTCCGACGGTGAACATGTGGTGGGCCCACACGAGCATGCTCGCGAAGGCGATGCCGATGGTCGAGAACGCGACCGCCTTGTAGCCGAAGATCGGTTTGCGCGAGAAGACCGGGATGACCTCCGAGATGATCCCCATCGCGGGCAGCACCATGATGTACACCTCGGGGTGCCCGAAGAACCAGAACATGTGCTGCCAGAGGATCGGCCCGCCGTCTTCGGGCGCGAAGAACGTCGTGCCGGCCTGGCGATCGAGGAGGAGCAGCGTGGCGGCCGCGGCGATCGTCGGGAGAACGAGGACGAGGAGCACGGAGTAGGCCTCGATCGCCCACGTGAACAGGGGAATGCGCATCCAGGTCATCCCCGGGGCGCGCATGTTGTGGATCGTGACGATGAAGTTGATCGCGCCGAGGATCGAAGAGATGCCCGTGAGGTGGATGCCGAGGATCCAGAGGTCCTGGCCGTGCCCCGGGCTGAACTCCTCCGACGAGCAGGGCGTGTAGGAGGTCCAGCCGCACTGCGCGCCGCCCTGGTCGGCGAGGAAGCTCGAGAGGAGCACGAGCCCGCCGAGGAGGAAGAGCCAGTAGGACGCGGCGTTGAGGCGTGGAAAGGCCATGTCCCTCGCGCCGATCATGAGCGGGACGAGGTAGTTGCCGAACCCGGCGAGCACCGGTACGACGAACAGGAAGACCATCGCCGTCCCGTGCATCGTCACGACCTCGTTGTAGGCGCCCTTCGTCAGGAAGCCCGCGTTCGCGTGCGAGAGCTGGATGCGCATGAGCATCGCCATCAGGCCCGCCGCGCCGAAGAACGCGAAGGACGTCACGAGGTAGAGGATCCCGATCCGCTTGTGGTCCACGGTCGTGAGCCAGCTCGTGACCGAGCCCTCCTTCCAGGTCGGCGCCATCGCCTCGCTTCGCGTCGCCACTAGCCACCCCCTCCGGTCGTGGTCGGGGCGGGTGCGGTCGAAAGCGTCTTCGACGATTTGATGTACGCGATCAGGGCCTCGAACTGCTCGGGAGGCCAGCCCCGTCCCACGGGTGGCATGTAGTAGTCGTACTGCGGCGTGTTTTGGCCGTTGAGGAGGAGGGTTCGAAGAGCCTCCGGGTTGGAGAGCGTCCCGTTGCCGGCGATCGCCGGGCCGACGTCTCCTTGGCCGTCCAGGCCGTGGCAGGTCGCGCATGCGCCTTCCCAGGTCGCCTTTCCGAGCTCCTCCTGCTGCGAGGCCAGCGTCGACTCGTACTCGGACTGATCGAGGACGGTGACGGTGGTCGGCATGAATGCGTGCTGGACGCCGCAGAGCTCGGCGCACTTGCCGTCGAAGTCACCCGTGGTATCGGGCACGAAGCGCAGAGTGTTGATGCGGCCGGGGATGGCATCCATCTTCCCCGTGAGCGCGGGGACCCACCAGCTGTGGATGACGTCCATGCCAGTGAGCCGGAGCTCCACCGGTTCGTCGACGGGCAGGTACAGCGTGTCGACGGTCACCTCGCCGCCGGGATAGCGGTATTCCCAGTAGAACTGGTGCGCCTCGACCCGGATCGTCAGGTGCGCCTCGTCTGCGACGCCCTGAGCCTGCACCGCCGGGATCTGGGTGAAGGTGAAGATCGCGAGCGCCGCGAGGAGGATCGCGGGGATCGCCGTCCAGATGATCTCGAGGCGGGTGTTGCCGTGGATCTGCGGCCCCTCGGCGCTCTCGGGCGTGTCGCGCCGGCGGCGGAAGCGGACGATGAAGAGGATGAGCGCCGTCTCGACGAGGACGAAGACGACAGCGCACAGGCCGAGGACGATCCAGTAGAGGCGCGAGATCGCTTGGCCGCTCGGGGTCTCGGGTCCCGGCGGGCCGAGTCCCCCCGGAGCCGCGAACGCAGTGCCCGCACCGGCGAGGGCCAGGACCAAAGCGACGGGAACCGAGGCGGTGAGCTTCCGAGGCATGAAGCGAGGGCATTCTATTCGGGCGGATCCCCCGAACGGGGGAGTTGCGTGTCACCCGTTTTGTGGTTCAGTGCAAAACACGGATATACCTCGTTCGAGGTGCTTCGCCGGGGGACGAAAGCAAGGTTTGGGAGGGTTTCGCGCGCCGTGGAGGGGCGCGGTCTAGGCTTCAGCCTCAGTGGATGAAGCCTGGGTCGTGCCCCTTCCGTCTTCGGTGCAGGAGCCGTTCGAGGTGTTCGTGAACGGCGTCCTCCAGGCGCCCGGGCGCGACTACGAGGTGCGCGGCCGCGAGCTTCATTTCGACAAGCCGCTGGCCAAGGAGGGGCGGCTCGGGACGATCCGCTGGCTCTCGATCTTCTTCGGCATCGCGGGCACCTACCGGAAGAACGACAGTATCGACGTGGTCTACGAAAGCGGCGGGCAGCGGAGGGTAGCTTCCGCGCTCCCCATCATTCCTCCGAAGAAAGAACCTCTCCGCCCACGCACGTAGCGCAGAGCTCGATGCCGCGGACGCGCGCGAGCAGTTTGTAGACCTCGCAGCCGGCGCACATGCCGGTCGCTGCGGCGGCGAGCGCGAGGCCCGCGACCAGCAGGCCGAGCGTCCAGCCGATGACGTCGTAGCCGAGGATGGGTGCGAGTGAGGCGGCGCCGAGGAACACGATGCCGACCTTGTTCGCAAAGCGCGGTGGGCGCGAGTCCTCGACCGGGCCTTCGCCCACTCTCGGCTGGACGAGCTCGAAGTAGGCGACGCATGGGAGGCACCAGCGGCGCCCGAGCGTGAGCCCGATCGCGAGTTGCGCGGCGAGGATGGCGAGGAGCGGCCACCATCCGGTGAGGAAGGCCACGAGCGCCAGGAACCCGATCACCGCCTGGTTGAAGCGCGGTGCGTTCGCGTCGATCACGTCGAGGTCCCTGTACGGATCGGCCGTGCGGAGTTGCTTCATTTAGGAAAGCCTACTTCATCCGCGGGATCGGGCCTTTACGGTGCGCGAGACGTGACGCCGCAGGTCTTCCTCACGAGGCGCTTGCCCGATCCGGTGCTCGCCCGCCTCGCGGCGTCCTTCGCGATCTCCGATGAGATCGCCGGCTCGGCCGGTCTCGTCACGATCCCCGCGGACGTCGTCGACGCCGAGCTCTTCGACGCCGCCGGTCCGGGCCTCCGCGTCATCGCGAACTTCGGAGTCGGCTACGACAGCGTCGACGTGGCCGAGGCTACGCGGCGCGCCATCGTGGTCTCCAACACCCCCGATGTGCTCACCGAGGCGACCGCGGAGCTGACGATCGCGCTCATGCTTGCCCTGCTCCGGCGCGTGGTGGAGGGAGACCGGCTCGTCCGCAGGCGGGACGAGTGGGCGCTCGCGCCGACGTTCATGCTGGGCGAGGGACTCGCTGGGAGGACGCTCGGGATCGTGGGCCTCGGTCGCATCGGGCGCGAAGTCGCCCGGCTCGCCGAGGCGTTCGGCATGCGCATCGTCCACACGCGGGGGTCGGGCCCGTACGAGGAGCTCCCGCTCGACCAGCTTCTCGCAAGGGCCGATGTCGTCTCCCTCCACGTGCGCCTCACGCCGGGGACGCGGCACCTCATCGGCGCCTCCGAGCTTTCGCTGATGCGCCGGGGCGCGGTGCTCGTGAACGTCTCCCGCGGTCCGGTCGTGGACGAGGCGGCGCTGGTCCACGCGCTGGAGGAGGGTCGGATCGCCGGCGCCGCGCTCGACGTCTACGAGCATGAGCCGGAAGTCAACGCGAGCCTGCGCGAGCTCGAGAACGTCGTCCTCTCGCCGCATCTCGGCAGCTCCACACACGCCGCGCGGGAGGCGATGGGGATGCTCTGCGCGGACGCTCTCGAGGCCGTCCTTCTGCGCGACGAGCTGCCGGCGAACGCGGTCAACCCGGAGGCCTGGGCTGCCGAATGACGAACTGAGGAGCGGGTAGGCGCAATCGCTATCCTCAAAGCAGAGACTTACGTGCCCGAGCAGCAGTTCGAAGACCTCAATTCAGGCTTCATCCAGGAGCTGTTCGAGCAGTACCTGAGAGCACCCGAGTCGGTCGACCCGGCATGGCGCGCGCTCTTCGAGCGCACCCCGGGGAAGCTCGAGTCGAGCCCGGTCGTCCAGCGGGTCCGCGAGCTCTACCCCGGAGCCGCGAACGGCGGCAATGGAGCTCGTGCCGCGGCCGAGGCGGCCACGCCCCCGCAGCTCCTCGGGGCGGTCGCAGCCGCGATGGCGCTCGTCAAGGCGCATCGCATGCACGGCCATCTCGCTGCGCGCCTCGACCCGCTCGGCAGCGAGCCTCCCGGAGATCCCGCGCTCGAGCCCGAGCGCCTCGAGCCTCGGCTCACCCTCGAGCTCCAGGCCCAGGTGCCCGCACGGGTCCTGCGCGTCCACGTCCCCGGTGAGACGCTGGCCGATGCCCTCCCGCTTCTCCGCGAGACCTACTGCGGGACGATGGCCTACGAGATCGAGCACATCTCGAGGCACGAGGAGCGCGTGTGGCTTCGGACGGCGATCGAGTCGGGCCGGTTCCGCACGCCTCTCGACGAGGACGAGCGGCGCATGCTGCTCCGGAGGCTGACCGAGGTCGAAGGGATGGAGCGCTATCTTCGGCGTGCATTCCTCGGCCAGAAGCAGTTCTCCATCGAAGGGCTCGACGCAATGGTCCCGATGCTTGACCAGGCGATCGAGCTCGCCGCGAAGGACGGCGCCCATGACGTCGTCATCGGTATGGCGCACCGCGGACGGCTGAACGTCCTCGCCCACACCGTCGGCAGGCCCTACGACGTGATCATCCGCGAGTTCGAGGGCGAACGGCTGCTCGAGGCGGTCGGGTCGGATCCCGAGGGCGGCTCCGGAGACGTGAAGTACCACCTTGGCGCCGAGGGTCTCCGTCACACCGAGGCAGGCGAGGTCAGGGTGAGGCTCGCGTCGAATCCGAGCCACCTCGAGTACGTCAACCCGGTCGTCGAGGGCGAGACCCGCGCGATCCAGACCGACCACAAGGTTCCCGAGGTCGACCACGACCCGAGGCGCTCGCTCGCTGTCCTCATCCACGGCGACGCCGCTTTCCCGGGCCAGGGCGTGGTCGCCGAGACGCTCAACCTGGAGAACCTGCCCGGGTACTCGACCGGCGGCACGCTCCATCTCATCGCCAACAACCAGATCGGGTTCACCACCGATCCGGAGGAAGCTCGCTCGACCCGCTACTCGAGCGACCTGGCGAAGGGCTTCGACATCCCGATCGTCCATGTGAACGCCGACGACGCCGAGGCCGCGATCTTCTCCATCCGGCTGGCGATGGCGTACCGCGAGCGCTTCCGCAAGGACTTCGTCGTCGACCTCGTCGGCTACCGGCGCTTCGGCCACAACGAGGGCGACGAGCCCGGCTACACGCAGCCGCTCATGTACAAGACGATCGAGTCACATCCGAGCCTGCGCGAGCAGTACGCCGCGCGTCTCGTCGAGGAGAGCGTCGTCACCGAGGAGCAGGCGGTCGAGCTCGACGAAGCCGTGCAGTCGGCCATGCGCCAGGCGCACGAACAGCTGAAGGCCTCGATCGAGGCCGGGACCTCGCCGCAGCAGAAGGAGAAGGAGCGGATCGGCCGCGGCTCCGACGTTCCGATCGAGACGGCCGTAGACGTCGCGATCCTCCGCGAGCTGAACGAGCAGCTCCTCGCGGTGCCCGAGGGGTTCACCGTCCATCCGAAGCTCGTGAAGCAGCTCGATCGGCGCCGCGAGACCTTAGGTGAGGCCGGCGGAATCGACTGGGCCCAGGCCGAGGGCCTCGCCTTCGGTAGCCTTGTCGTCGCCGGCACGCCCATCCGCCTGACCGGCCAGGACACCGAGCGCGGCACCTTCTCGCACCGCCACCTCGTCCTGCACGACTACGAGACCGGCAACGTCTACACGCCCCTGGCCCACCTCCCGGCGGCCTCGGCGCCCGTGCAGGTCTACAACTCGCCCCTCTCCGAGGTGGCCGCCGTCGGCTTCGAGTACGGCTACTCGGTGGCCTGCCCCGCCGCGCTCGTCCTCTGGGAGGCCCAGTTCGGCGACTTCGTCAACTCCGCCCAAGTCATGGTCGACCAGTTCATCGTCTCCGGCCTCTCGAAGTGGCACCAAAGCTCGCGGCTGACGCTCCTTCTCCCACACGGGTACGAAGGCAACGGCCCCGAGCACTCGAGCGCGCGGCTCGAGCGCTTCATGCAGCTCGCCGCACAGGAGAACATCCGCATCGTCAACTGCACGACCGCGGCGCAGTACTTCCACGTCCTCCGTCGCCAGGCTCTCCACCCGAAGGCACGCCCGCTCGTCCTTCTCACGCCCAAGGGGCTCCTGCGCCTGAAGGAGTCGACATCCAAGCTGGACGACCTCGGGGGCGGCAGCTTCCGTCAGATGCTCGACGACCCGCGTCTCGACGAGGAAGGGCGGCGCCGGGCCGGCCGGCTCGTCCTGTGCTCGGGCAAGGTCTACTACGACATCGTCGGCCATGCCGCCTACCAGGAAGCCGAGGGCGTCGCCGTTGCGCGCCTCGAGCAGATCTACCCGTTCCCCGTCGCTGCCTACGACGAGCTCCTTTCGCGCTACCCGAACATCACGGAGTTGATCTGGGCGCAGGAGGAGCCACAGAACATGGGCGCCTGGCGCGCCATCCGCCACCGGCTGGAGGAAGGCCTGCCGGACGAGGTGCGGCTCCGCTACGTCGGCCGCCCGTGGCGTGCGAGCCCGAGCGAGGGCTACCCGACCGCGCATGCGCGCGAGCAGGACCGGATCGCTCGCGAGACGCTTGCGGTCTACTAGTCCGAGCTAACCGGGAATCGCCTAGGGCGTCGAAATCTCGGTGGGCGGACTCTTTCTCGCGGCCTGGCGTCTGGTACTGAAACGGGCTGCGTCCGACCGTCTCATCGTTGGCGCCGCCTTCGTCACCGTGCTCCTGGCCGCCGCGCTCCTCGCCGCGGGGCCGATCTACTCCGAAGCGGTCGCGCTCAGCGGTCTCGAGCGCACCCTCGAGGACGCGCCGGCGCGGGACTCCGGCCTCGAGGTCTCCGGCCGGATCCCGCTTGCCGACGCGAGCGCGACGGGCGAGAGGGTCGAGGGCGGCATCCGCGCCGTGTTCGGCGACGACGTGGCCGTCTACCGGAGCGGGATGTCAGACTCCTATGCGATCCCCCAGGGAGGCGGCCGCCCCTCGGATGCGCTCGCCGTGTTCGGCTTCTACGACGGTCTCGAGGAGCACGCAACTCTGGTCGCTGGTGACTGGCCTTCCTCGGGAGGAGCAGACGTCGTGGCGGCGGCGCTTCCGGCACCTGCCGCGGAGGCGCTCGGCCTGGAGCCCGGCGACGACATCGCGCTCGCGGCCATCGGCGACCCGACCCGGAAGGTCGACGCCCGGCTGACGGGCACGTACAGCGCCGACGATCCGCGCGATCCATTCTGGTGGGGCCACCGGCTCGAGACCGGCGGCGAGCGGACGATCGACTTCACGACCTACGGCCCCTTCGTCGTGAAAGAAAACGCATTCGGCCCGGTGGCTGGATCCGAGGCAAACCTCGCCTGGCGAGCGGCCCTCAGCCCGAGCCGCATCACCGTCGCCTTGCTGCCGAAACTTCGTGAGGACGTCTCGACGTTGCAGGGGCACCTGAACGAGGGCGCACCGCGAGCGGTGTCGGTAGACACCGGGCTCGTCACCGTGCTCGACCGCACCGACCACCTGCTGACGGTCACGCGCTCCGGGGTGCTGATCCCCTCCGTACAGCTCGCCATCCTCGCGGGCGCGGCGCTCCTCTTCCTCGCAGGGCTCCTGTCCGAGAGGCGGGGGCTCGAGTCGGCGATCATGCGCTCCCGGGGAGCGGGCGGGGAGGGCGTCGCAGCCCTTGCGGTGATGGAGGGAGCGCTGCTCGCCGTGCCCGCGGCAATCCTCGCGCCCTGGGTCGCCGTCTTCGGCTTACAGGCGTTGAACCATGTGGGCCCGTTGGCGCAGATCGGCCTCGAGCTCGATCCCCACGTGACGACGACGTCGTATGTCCTCGCGGTCCTCGCCGCCCTGCTCTGCGTCGCGGCCCTCGCCCTTCCCGCGCTCCGGTCTGGCGCGGTGACGTCCACCGTGGCCGGGCGCGGGCGGCCGGCGCCGAAGAGCTTCGTCCAGCGCGCAGGCCTCGACCTGATTCTCGTCGCAGTCGCCCTCATCGCGTACTGGCAGCTCCGCCGCTACGGCGGGCCCGTCGTGGAGAGCGTTCGGGGGAGGCTCGGCATCGACCCGCTGCTCATCGCGGCACCCGCGCTCGGGCTCCTCGCCGGGGCGGTTCTCGCCTTGCGTGTCGTTCCCGCCGCGGCCTCGCTTGTCGAGCGGGTCGCGAGCTCGGCGCGGGGGATGGTTGCCGCGCTCGGGACGCGGGAACTGGCCCGCCGGCCCCAGCGATACGCGCGCTCGGCTCTCCTTCTGACGCTCGCGCTCGCGATCGGCCTCTTCGCCTCTGCCTACAGCCGCACCTGGCTCGCGTCCCAGCGCGACCAGGCCGACTACGCAGCTGCCGCGGACGTGCGGGTCGAGCCGAGCGAGCGCTCGGGGTCGATCCCCGCGCTCCAGCTTCCGGGTGCCTACGCGGACCTGAACGGCGTGCGCTCCGCCCTTCCCGTCTACCGCGAGGCGCTCGACCTGTCGGATTCATCCGGGCCCGCGACCCTGCTCGGGATCGATGCGGATAGGACGGCCGGGGCGGTCAGTTTTCGGGGAGACCTGGCGAACCGCCCGCTTGCCGCGATGCTCGCTCCCCTCGGCGAGAGCCGTCCGCGTCTCGCCCAGGTCCCGCTACCCGGCCGGCCCACGCAGCTCGCGCTCGACGTCGACGTGGAGGTCGCCCGTCTGCCCGGGGACCGCGCACTCTTCGGGACCGGTGCGCGCCCTTCGCTCTCCGTCGTGATCGGGGACGCAGGCGGCCTCCTCTACCGCCTGCCCACGACCGGCTTCGGAGTCTCGGGCGCGAGAAAGCGCATCGTCTACGACCTCTCCGGGCCGCACGGCGAGGCCCCGCGCTATCCACTCTCGCTCGTCGGAGTGGAGACGAACGTGACCCCGTCCTTCCGGGCGAACCGGCCTGTATCGGTCGACGTGCACTCCGTGGAGGTGGGCGACGGATCCGGCGCCTTCACGCGGATCGACCCGCCGGAGCAGCCCTGGCAGGTGAGCTCGAGCCAGATCGAGGACGCCGACCAGCCCTCCCGCGTCGTTCGAGTGAGCTCCGACGGCTTCTTCTCTCTCGACGTCTTCTCGGGCTCGGTGTCCACGTTCCCGAGTCGCGGCTCGATCACGTTCACCGCTTCGCCCGGCCGCAACGCGCCGGTGCAGGCGATCCCCGCGATCGCCACGAGCCGCTTCCTCGCGGACACGGGCACCTCCGTCGGCGGCCGCGTTCCGCTCGGTCCTGCCGGGCCGATCCTCGCGCTGGCCGGTTCTGCCAAGGGATTCCCCACGCTGCCGGGCTCGGCGGGCGGGGTGGTCGTCGACCTGCCGACGTACGCAGCCGCCGAGTGGCGCACCGACGGAA
>Ga0307318_10000328_pt1 | contig 15587 bp, 15 predicted proteins | sample ER_DNA_367_FD_194500 | JGI IMG/M metagenome (GOLD analysis project Ga0307318, IMG submission 194500) | Bulk soil microbial communities from the East River watershed near Crested Butte, Colorado, United States - ER_DNA_367 | ecosystem: Environmental > Terrestrial > Soil > Floodplain | place...
GCGACCTGCCGTCAGCCCGTGGTGATCTCATCCACGCAGGCGACCAGCTGGCGCAGGTTGCGAACCTCGAACACCTGGTCGCAGGAGGGGGCGTAGGCGCGCATGATCGAATCGGTGGTGTCCCACTCGTGCTGCGGCTCGGGGTTGAGCCAGTAGAGGTGGCGGACGCGGCCGGCCAGGCGGCCCAGGACCTCCAGGCCGGGGTCACGGTAGTTGTTGCGGGCGTCACCCATGATCAGCAGGGTGCTGCGGCCGTCAAGGTCGGCGCCGTAGCGGTCCTCGAAGGTGGCGAACACGTTGCCGTAGTTGGAGTGGCCGTCGGCCCAGACGACCTTGGCCCTGACGAACAGTCGCTGGAGGTCGAGCACGTCCCCGGCCTCGTCGAGCATCTTGCTGACCTCGTCGACGCCGTCCACGAACGCGAACGAGCGGAGCTTGGAGAACTCCTGGCTCATGGCGTGCAGCAGCGACAGGGTGAACTTGGCGAACTCGATCACCGACCCGGACACGTCGGCAAGGACATACAGGTCGGGCTTGGACGCCTTGCGGGCCCGGAATGCGGGATGGACGGGCACGCCGCCGTAGGCCAGGGAGTGGCGGAGGGTGCGACGCACATCGAGCCGGCCACGGCGCCGCCGCCGACGCCGCTTGGCCATGCGGGCGGCGAGTTTGCGGGCCAGCGGCCGGATCGCCTGGCGTAGCTCCCGTAGCTGGCTGGCGTTGGCATCGAGGAAGTCCAGGTCGTCGAGCTGGCGGTCACGGTAGAGCTCGGCGGCCTGCTCGGCCCCTCGGACGGCCGAGAGCCGATGGCGGATCTGCTCGGCGATGAGGCGGCGGAACTCGTCGATGCCCGCCTTGAGCTGTTCCCGATCGAGGGTCTCGGCACCTGGCTCCGCGCCAGTGACCGCCTGGAGCAGACGGTAGAGCTCCAGCTGCCGCATGATCCGGTACATGTAGTAGCGCTCAGAGCCGTGCTGCTGGGTTTCCAGGCCCCCGTGCTGGTCCACGGCCAGGCCGGCCAGCGCGCGCAGCGCGCCCTCGTCATCGTTCTGCAGCGCCTCCACCAGCGCCTCCAGCAGGTCACCCGACGGGGGAGTCGGCGCTGCCAGACCGTCGCCTGGTCCCTCCTCGGGGCCGACGGCTGATCCCGGCCGGCTGACCGCCGGTTCCCGTCGCAACGGGAACTGGACGTCGAACAGCAGGTCGAAGGTGGCGAGGTCCTCTGGCCGCTTGACCAGGGTGGCTGCCAGCGCCGAGCGGAACTGGCGGCGGTTGGCGGCGTCGATGTGGCGCAGGCTCTCGACGGCGTCCACCACCTCGACCATGGACACGGGCACCCCGGCGGTCCGGAGCCGGTCGAAGAGGCCGTGGAGGGACGACAGGAGCGACGTGGTCGCCTCGTCCCCGCCGGCCGTAGCCGTTGCATCCGCCATCGCGGCATTGTACGTTGCGCGAACAATTATTCGGAGACCGAACATCGCCGCTGTGCGCGATTGTCTGTGGACGGCTCGACCAGGAGGATCGGATGCTCCAGGCGCGGCCGACACGTGCCCCCGCGGGACGGCTGCTCCGGCTCAGCCTGGTCCTGAACCCGGTCGCTCCGCGGGAGCGCCTGCTGGAGGTCGCCCGCATGGGGGACCGGGCCGGGATCGGCGCCCTCTGGATCGGCGACATCCATCCCCTGGACGGGCGACCGGCCACCACCGACCCGTTCCTCGGCGGGTCCCTGGTTGCTCCGGTGGTTCGCCGCGCCCAGGTCGGTCTGATGCTCACCCCACAGCCCGACTCGGCGGACGACGTCGCCCGCATGACGGGAACTCTCCAGGACGAGCTCGGTGGTCGGCTGGAGGTCGGGCTACGGCTGGGGCGGCTTGGTCCGATCGCGCTCGAAGCCTACATCGCTGCAGTACGTCGCCGGTGGTCCGAATCCGAGCGGCCGGCGCCGCCGGTCTCGCTCCAGACCGAGCTCGGGCCCTCGCTGGCCCCGGCCGTGCGAGCGGCCGACGACGCCGTGCTTGTGGCCGAGACGCTGGAGGAGGTCGAGGTCCTGGCCCAGGAGACACGGGCGGCTGGCGCCACCGCCGGTCGCGCGCCGGACACCCTCGGCCTCGCGGTCGAGCTACCGGTCTCGATCGGCCGAACCACCGCGGAGGCCTGGGCTCGCTGGGAATCCGACGAAACCCTTGCCGGGCTCGGGGCCCCGGCCGAGGTGGCCATCTTCGGCACCCTCGAGCAGGGCCACGAGCAGGTCATCCGCCTGGCTCACGCCGGCATCACCGATCTTCGCTGCGTCCTTCCGGACACGGTCGACGTCCATGACGTGATCGCGCAGCTCACCGCCCTGAGCATCGGCACCCTGGATGTCCTGGCCCCTGGCAGCCCACGGTCGCGCGCGCCCGAGCCACCCAAGGGCTGGGGCCGTCCCCGGTTCCCGACGACCTGACTCGTTCGCGCGGCGGGTCAGCGGGCGGTGACGCGCTCGCCCACCAGCTTGGCCGCCCGCAGCAGGTGGGGCAGGAAGTCGCGCTCCATCTCCTCGATGGTGACCCGACCGGCGTGGGTGGAGACGTTCATCGCGGCCAGCACGTTGCCCCGCAGGTCGCGGATGGGCGCCGCGATCGAGCGCACGCCCATCTCGAGCTCCTGGTCCACCAGCGCCCAGCCGCGGCAATGGAGTTTGTCCAGCAGCTCGCGGAGCGCGGCCTCGTCGACCAGGGTCCGTGCCGTGAGCTGCTCGCGCCTTGAGGTCCGGAAGTACAGATCGAGCTCCTCAGGGGGGAGGTTGGCCAGCAGCATCCGACCCATGGAGGTCGCGTGGGCCGGCAGCCGGGAGCCGACGCTGAGGGCGATCGCCATCACCCGTTTGGACGGCACCCGGGCCACGTAGACGATCTCAGGGCCGTCGAGGATCGACGCCGAGCAGGACTCGCCGGTCTGCTCGGCCAGCTCCTCCATGTAGGGCTCGGCCACCTCCCACAGATCCAGGGAGGACAGGTAGGCATAGCCGATCGACAGCAGCTTGGCCGTCGGAGCGAAGCGCCGCCCGTTGCTCTTGACGTAGCCGAGGTGCTCCAGGGTGAGCAGGATGCGGCGCGCTGTGGCTCGGGTGAGGCCGGCCAGCTCGGCCGCCTCGCTGAGCGTTAGGCTGGGGTGCTCGCGGGAGAACAGGCACATGACCGCCAGCCCGCGCTCTAGTGACTGGAGGACGTTGCTGTCCGGGCCCCGCTCGGCCACCGCCCCACTGCTTGACACTCGCAAACCCCGATGAGAGCCTGTGCTTCTAGCGAACGTTTGTGCGCATTGCGAACAAGCGAGGCCAGCATAACACCCCGGGGATGTCTTATGGCAAGCCCGCACCGGGACGCCGAGAGGAGCGTGGCCACTCGATGACGCGGAAGTTCGAGACCAAGTTCGGCTCGCTGGACCACTACGAGAAGGGTGCCGTCGAGGTCATCGACGACGATCCCAAGCACTACACCTTCTCCAACATCTTCGAGGTGGCGTCGCGGTCGCGGCCCTATGAGAAGGTCGCCGTCGGTCAGAACCGTCAATACGTTCTTGAGGCCGTCCGGGCCGAGGGCACCAGCGGGTGGCGGACCGCCTCCCATGACGAGTTCGCCCTCGTCATGGACGGGGAGGTCGAGGTCCGGCTCCGCCAGCTCGCCGAGGGCCAGCAGGCCCCGGCCGACGTCGAGGGCTCGGTCGCCGTCGAGGGCGAGCCAGGGGGCGCCCCCATGGGGCGGGTCAAGGCCGGGCGTGGGCACATGACCCTGCTGCCCGCCGGGGCCGCCTACCAGTTCCACGCCGACCGCCCCAGCGTCATCCTCATGCAGACGATCGGGGGCCGGGACACCGTCTACAAGTGGGCCGAGATCATCCAGACGTCCTAGGGCAACACCGCCGCGCGGCCGGCAAGGAGGAACATCAATGGCGACCACCGAGACCGAGTCCAAGACCACCGACCAGGCCACCTTCGCGGGCGACGTCGAGGCGACGGTCGATACCCACGTCGAGACGGTCGAGCGCAATCCCGAGGGCTACCTGGGCTTCACACTCGGCGAGTTCGAGTTCAGCCGCGACGACTACTTCGTCTACATCAACTGGCCCACCGGCCGCCATGTCATGAGCGCCGACACCTTCCTCAAGGCCCTCCAGCGCGACGTCGCCTGGGAGTTCTTCTACGGCATCGTCAACTTCGACGGAGTGATCGGCACCGTCAACCACTACGGCGACGTCGACCTGTTCGCCGGCCGCTACAACGACGGCTGGCGCAAGGCCGAGCTCGATCACCTGGAGAACTTCCCGACCGCCCACATCAAGGCCACCTTCGAGGCCATGCTGGAGGACTGGACCAACGAGAGCTTCGACCCGTTCGCCTCCCCGGACGAGACCGGCACCGCCTTCGGTCCCAAGAACGGCTCCAACACGGCCGCCATCACCCGCCACCGGGTTACCGCCCAACGCATGGTCGGGGTCCCGGGCGACGAGGGGCTGCGCAGCGACGACACCGGCCACCAGGTCAACCGCCACTTCCTCGACGTGCCTCAGGACGAGCCCGAGATCCAGGCCGAGCCGGGCTTCGAGGGCGAGGTGGCCGGGTTCAACCTGTTCGCCTACCTGTCGCGGTCGGACGTCACCTGGAACCCGTCGGTGGTCGCGGCCTGCAAGGACAGCCTGGCCTGCCCGACCACCGAGGAGTACATCCTCCCCATCATCCACGGCAACGACCGGGTGGAGTGGTTCGTCCAGCTGAGCGACAAGATCATCTGGGACGTCGAGGACCGCGACACCGGCACCGTCCGGGCCAAGGTGGTCATGAAGGCCGGTGACGTCTGCGCCATGCCGGCCGACATTCGCCACCAGGGCTACTCGCCCAAGCGTTCCATGCTGCTGGTCTGGGAGAACGCCGACTCCGAGCTGCCAGCGCTGATCTCCTCCGGCAAGCTCCCGAACTACCCCGTCGACCTGTAGCCCGACCCAGTCCGCCGCCCGGGCCGTCGGCGACGCGGCCCGGGCGCTCACCGTGCGGCCGCGCCGGTCCGCGCTGGCCTCCCCTGGATGCTCGACATGTTCGGAGGCGTAGGGATGCAGGACAAGCTCTTCATCGGTGGGGAGTTCGTCGACGGGGTCGAGCAGGCCACCTTCGAGGTCCTGAACCCGCACGACCTGTCAAAGCTGGCCGACGTGGCCGAGGCCCGGCCGGCCGACGTCGACCGGGCCGTGGACGCGGCCGCGGCGGCGTTCCCGGGCTGGAGCCGCACGGCCGCCACCGAGCGGGGGCGGCTGCTGCTGCGCCTGGCCGACGCCATCGAGACCAACGCCGCCGAACTGGCCCGGCTGGAGTCGCTGGACACCGGCCACCCGATCGCCCACTCGACCCTGCTCGACGCCCCCCGGACGGCCGCCACCTTCCGCTACTTCGGCGGCATGGCCGATAAGTACGAGGGCACCGTAATCCCGGTCGAGACCGGCTTCCTCAACTACGTGGTCCGCAAGCCGGTCGGTGTGGTCGGCCAGATCGTGCCCTGGAACTTCCCGTTGATGTTCACGAGCTGGAAGATGGGCCCGGCCCTGGCGGCCGGCAACACCGTGGTCCTCAAGCCGGCCGAGCTGACCCCGCTGACCACCCTGCGGGTCGCCGAGCTGATGGCCGAGGTCGGCTTCCCGCCCGGCGTGGTCAACATCGTGCCGGGCTTCGGCCACACCGCCGGGGCCCGGCTGGCCGAGCACCCCGGGGTGGCGAAGCTGTCATTCACCGGCTCGACCGAGGTCGGGCGCCAGATCGTCAGAGCCTCGGCCGGCAACCTCAAGCGCCTCCAGCTGGAGCTGGGCGGCAAGGGCGCCAACATCGTGTTCGACGACGCCGACCTGGCCGCGGCCGTGCAGGGCAGCGCGTTCGCCATCTTCCATAACCAGGGCCAGGCCTGCATCGCCGGGTCGCGGCTGATCCTGCACGAGCGGATCGCCGAGGAGTTCCTGGCCCGCTTCCTGACCCTGGCCCGCTCCATCCGCCTCGGCGACCCGCTGGACCCGGCCACCGAGATGGGGCCGCTCACCTCCTCCGAGCACCGCGAGCGGGTGCTGGGGTACGTCAAGGTCGCGGTGGACGAGGGCGCCGAGGTCCTGACCGGCGGCCGGGTCCCCGAGAACCCCGCCCTGGCGAAGGGTTGCTACGTCGAGCCGACGGTGGTCCGGGCCCGGCCGGAGCTGCGGGTCAACCGGGAGGAGGTCTTCGGGCCGTTCGTCACCGTGGCCACCTTCGAGGGCGACGACGAGGCCGTGGCCATGGCCAACTCGACCAGCTACGGCCTGGGGGGCGGGCTGTGGACCCGTGACCTCCGCCGCGCCCACCGGGTCGCCGACGCCCTCCGCAGCGGCATGGTCTGGGTCAACAGCTACAAGCGGGTCCACCCCGGCTCCCCGTTCGGGGGCGTGGGGGAGTCCGGCTACGGCCGCGAGATGGGCTTCGAGGCGATGCACGGCTACACCGATCCCAAATCGGTCTGGGTCAACGTCGACGCGACCCTGCCGCCCTTCTACCAGCGCGACCAGTAGGTAACCGGACCGGCAAGGAGGGCTGGGATGGATATCACGAGGCAGACCATGACCGACGAGGACCGCAAGTCGCTGGTCGTGCAGTACCTGAAGGCGTTCGACCGGGCCGGGGTGACCGAGGACGGGGGCAGCATCCTTGACCTGTTCGCCGACGACGCCCGGGTCTACTTCCCGAAGTGGGGCGTTGCCACCGGCAGGGAGCAGATCGGCCAGATGTTCGGCGACGTCGGCAGCACGCTCAAGGCCATCGAGCACCACTACGAGCTGTTCAACTGGGTCTTCACGGGCGGCGACGTGCTCGCCGTCGAGGGAACCAGCCACGGCGAGCACCAGGACGGGCCCTGGCGGGCCGGGGAACCCGAGCATGGGGCCGGCCGCTGGTGCGACGTGTTCGAGATCCGCGACTTCCTGATCCAGCGCTGCTTCATCTACCTCGACCCCGACTACGCTGGCCGCGACACCGCCCGCTATCCCTGGCTGGCCGCCGAGGAAGCCCAGGAATGAGCCCGGAACCCCCCGAGGCCGACGGCGTCGTCACCTACGAAGCGCTGCCCGGCCGGGTGGTCTTCGGGGTCGGCGCGCTGGACCGGCTCGGGGAGGAGCTGGCACGGCTCGGGGCGCACCGGGTGCTGCTGGTCGCCTCCAAGCGGGTGGCCGACGACATGGCCGAGCGGCTCGGCGACCGCCATGCGGCAACGTGCAGCGAGATCGTCCAGCACGTGCCGGTCGAGGTGGCTGAACGAGCCACCACACTCGCCCGCGAGGTCGACGCCGACGCGCTGGTCGCGGTGGGCGGCGGCTCCGCCGTGGGGCTGGCCAAGGCGGTCACTCTCGACCTGGCGATCCCCATCGTGGCCGTGCCGAGCACCTATGCCGGCTCCGAGCTGACCACGATCTACGGCCTCAGCAAGGATGGGCGCAAGCGGACCGGGCGGGACCCTCTGGTCCTGCCCAAGGTCGTCCTCTATGACCCGGCCTTGACCGTCTCGCTCCCGCCTGAGGTCACGGGGCCGAGCGGGATGAACGCGCTGGCCCACGGCGTGGAGGCGTTCTACGGCCCGGGCGCCAACCCGATCTCCACGGCCCTGGCTGTCGAGGGGATCCGGGACCTCGCCGACGGGCTGCCGCAGGCGGTCGAGCGGCCCGAGGACCTGGAGGGGCGGACGCGGACGCTGCGTGGAGCCTGGCTGGCCGGTGCCGCCCTGGCTGTCGCCGGGGCCGGGATCCACCACCAGATCTGCCATGTCCTCGGCGGCGCCTTCGGGCTCGACCACGGCGGCATGAACGCCGTCCTGCTGCCCCACACCGTCCGGTTCGTCACCCCGGCCGTGCCGCGGGAGATGGCCCGCGCCGCCGCCGCCCTCGGCGCCGCCGACGCCGCCGACGGATGCTTCGACCTCGCCCGTCGGCTCGGTACGCCGACGAGCCTGGCCGACCTCGGCCTGGCCGAGGCTGACCTGGACCGGGCGGCCGAGCTGTGCGCCGCCCAGCTCACCGGCCCGCCTCGGAACGCCGAGGTGGAGGAACTCCGTCACCTGCTCGGCGCGGCCCACGCCGGCCGGCCGCCAGGTGAGGTGACCGCAGAACCATGACCATTCGCGGGGGTACCAACAAGGAGGTAGCCGTGGCCGACCAATCGGTGCATCCCTCGCTCGACGACCTGCTCAGGGCTGGCCTGCTCGACCGACGCCGGTTCCTGCGCCTGACCGGCATGGCCGGAGCCGCCGTGTCCCTGTCAGGGCTGCTGGCCGCCTGCAAGAACGACGAGCAGAGCGGCGGCGGGACCAGCGGCGGCGGCGCCCAGGGTCGGACGATCAAGCTCGGCTACGTCAGCCCGCAGACGGGTTCGCTGGCCGGCTTCGGCGAGGCCGACACCTTCATCCTGGCCGGCGTCCGCACGGCGCTCAAGGACGGCCTGCAGATCGGCGGCACCGCCTACCCGGTCGAGATCCTGGTCAAGGACAGCCAGTCGGATCCCAACCGGGCCGCGACCGTGGCTGGCGACCTCATCACCGGCTCCGAGGTCGATCTGATCCTGGCCACCGGCACCCCGGAGACGACCAACCCGGTGGCTGACCAGGCCGAGGCCAACGGGGTGCCCGCCATCACCAGCGTCGCCCCCTGGCAGCCGTACTTCTTCGGCCGCAAGGGCGACCCCGAGAAGCCGTTCAAGTGGACCTACCACTTCTTCTGGGGGCTGGAGGACATCATCGCGGTGTTCACCAACCTCTGGGGCGAGGTCCCGACCAACAAGGTCGTCGGCGCCCTGTGGCCCAACGACAGCGATGGCAACGCCTGGGGCGACCCCAAGCAGGGCTTCCCGCCCGCCCTCAAGGAGGCCGGCTTCAAGGTCGTGGACCCGGGCCGCTACCAGAACCAGACCGACGACTTCTCCTCCCAGATCTCGCAGTTCAAGAGCGCCAACGCCGAGATCGTGACCGGCGTGCCGATTCCGCCCGACTTCACCACGTTCTGGAAGCAGGCCGCCCAGCAGGGGTTCCGGCCCAAAATCGCCTCGGTCGGCAAGGCTCTGCTGTTCCCGAGCTCGGTCGAGGCCCTTGGCGCCCTCGGGCAGAACGTCTCCACCGAGGTCTGGTGGACCCCGAGCCATCCGTTCAAGTCGTCACTCACTCAGGCCAGTGCCAAGCAGCTCGCCGACGACTACACCAAGGCCACCGGCAAGCCGTGGACCCAGCCCATCGGGTTCGTCCACGCCATGTTCGAGGTGGCCGCGGACGCGCTCAAGCGGGCCGGCGGGGTGGACGACAAGCAGGCCGTCGCCGACGCCATCAAGGCCACCAAGCTGGACACGATCGTCGGGCCGCTCGACTGGTCCGCCGGCCCGGTGCCCAACGTGGCCAAGACGCCGCTGGTCGGCGGGCAGTGGCGGCGAGGCAGCGGCGGGGCCTACGAGCTGATCATCGTGAACAACAAGACCGCGCCGCAGATCCCGGCCGCGGGCAAGCTCGAGCCGATCACGGCGGGGTGACCGTGGCCCTCCTGGCCATGGAGGGGGTGAGCCTGCGCTTCGGTGCCCTCCAGGTGATCGACAACCTGAGCGTCCACCTCGACGAGGGGGAGGCCGTCGGCGTGGTCGGCCCGAACGGAGCTGGCAAGACCACCATGCTCAACCTGCTGGCCGGCCAGCTCCACCCGGACGCCGGGCGGATCCGTTTCGACGGCCAGGACGTCACCGCCGTGGGTGCCCGGCGGCGCTGCCTGCTGGGGATCGCGCGCACCTACCAGATCCCGCAGCCGTTCGCGGGGATGACGGTGTTCGAGAACGCGCTGGTCGGTGCCTCCTTCGGCAGCCCCGGACGTTCGGACGCGGACGCAACCGCCGCTGCCGTGGCCGGCCTGGAGCGGACGGGACTGCTTGGCCTGGCCGACCGCCAGGCCGGATCGCTCACCCTGCTGGAGCGCAAGCGCCTGGAGCTGGCCCGCGCGCTGGCGACCGGACCACGGGTGCTGCTGCTGGACGAGATCGCCGGCGGGCTCACCGAGCCCGAAGTCCACGAGCTGGTCTCCGCAGTCCGGGACCTGCGGTCGGCCGGGGTGTCGATCCTCTGGATCGAGCACATCGTCCACGCCCTGGTCAGCCTGGTCGACCGTCTGATCGCGATCAACTTCGGCCGCAAGCTGATCGAGGGCAAGCCCGCAGCCGTGCTGGCCAGCCCCGAGGTCCGCGACGTCTACCTCGGGGCGGAGGCGGTCGGGTGATCGCCGGTCCGCCGCTGCTGGGCGTCTCGAGGCTAGACGCCTGGTACGGGGACTTCCAGGCGCTGTTCGACATCTCGATCTCGGTCGGCGAGGGCGAGGTGGTGGCGATCATCGGCGCCAACGGCGCCGGCAAGTCCACCTTGCTGCGGACGATTGCCGGCCTACAGCCGCGGACCGCCGGCTCGCTGACCTTCGACGGGGCGGAGCTGGCCGGCGTGCCGGCGCACCGGCGGGTCGCGCTCGGCATCTCTCTGGTTCCCGAGGGCCGGCGGATCTTTCCCAGCCTCTCGGTCGAGGAGAACCTGCTGGTCGGCGCCCAGATGTCCCGGCCGGGGGCGTGGACCGTGGCGGCCGTGCTCGAGCTGTTCCCCCTGCTGGGTGACAAGCGGCGTCGCGGCGGGAGCCAGCTCTCCGGGGGCGAGCAGCAGGCGCTGGCGATCGGGCGGGGCCTCATGGCCAACCCGCGCCTGCTGTTGCTGGACGAGGTGTCCCTCGGCCTTGCTCCCATCGTCGTCCGGCGGATCTACGAGGCGCTGCCGGCGATCCGGGCCGCCGGGACCACCGTCGTGGTGGTCGAGCAGGACATCGGCCAGGCGCTCCGGGCCGCCGACCGGGTCTACTGCATGCTCGAGGGACGGGTCGCCCTCGAGGGGGTGCCGGCCGAGCTCGACCGCGACCGGATCGCCACCGCCTACTTCGGGGTGCGGGCATGACCACGGCCAACAACTTGGTCCAGGGGCTGCTCCTAGGGGGGCTGTACGCCATGTTCGCCACCGGGCTCAGCCTGATGTTCGGGGTGATGCGCCTGGTCAACCTGGCCCACGGCGACTTCGCCATCCTGGCCGCGTTCCTGGCCCTGGCGATCGTGGACGGCACCGGGCTGCAACCGCTGCTGACGCTGGCGGTGGCGGTGCCGGCCATGTTCGTCCTCGGCTACCTGCTCCAGCGGGGGCTGCTGAACTTCGCCATCGGCGGCGACGGCTTGGCCGCGGTGCTGGTCACCTTCGGCCTCTCGATCATCCTCCAGAACCTGCTGCTTGAGCTGTTCTCGGCCGACAGCCGCGGGCTGGACGCCGGCGCCATCGAGGACACCAGCCTGGCCCTTGGCCGCCTCAACGTCGGCTGGTTCCCACTGCTGACCCTGGTCACCGGGGCGGTCGTGCTCGGCGGACTGCAGCTCCTGCTGGCCCGGACCAGGCTCGGCCGCGAGCTGCGGGCCACCTCCGACGACCCGCAGACCGCCCAGCTGGTCGGCATCGACCACCGCCACGCGTTCGCCGTGGCCACCGGGCTGGCCCTGGCCACGGTGGCCATCGCCGGGATCTTCCTCGGCATCCGGACCACCTTCTCGCCCGCCCTCGGGCCGACCCGGCTGATCTTCGCCTTCGAGGCCGTGATCATCGGCGGCCTGGGGTCGCTGTGGGGGACACTGGCAGGCGGCATCGTCCTCGGCGTGGCCCAGACCCTCGGCGCCCAGATCTCACCGGGCTGGGGGGTTCTCACCGGGCACCTGGTGTTCCTTGCCGTCCTCGCCTTCCGCCCGTCCGGCCTGTTCGGGAAGCCGGTGACCACATGACCACCCTCGACCCGGATCGCGCCGACCCGACCCAGATCGACAGCGCCTCGAGCGCGGCCGCGGCCGAGGGGTCGCTGTCCCACCTCGAGGTGGAGCGGGCCACCACGGCCAGCCGCGTCGGTGCAGGCCTGGCGCTGGTCGCGGTGATCGTCTTCGGGACCGCCCCGCTGTGGGCCCGCACCAGCGTGCTGCGGACCCTGATCGGCTTCTTCACCCTCTTGGCCCTGGCGACCATGTGGAACCTGCTGGCCGGCTACGCCGGGCTCGTCTCGATCGGCCAGCAGGCCTACATCGGCATCGGCGCTTATGGCCTGTACTGGCTGTCCGACAGCGCCGGCCTGGACCCGTTCGCCGCGGTCCCGCTGGCCGCTGTGGTGGCGGCGGTGATCTCGGTACCCGTCGCCGTGCTCGCCTTCCGCCTCCGCGGCGGCTACTTCGCCATCGGCACCTGGGTCATCGCCGAGGCGCTGCGCCTGCTGGTCGCCAACATCTCCCAGCTGGGCGGAGGGTCAGGGGTGACGGTCACCGCCGTCTCCGGTTACGACCGCCAGACCCGTGTTTACCTCACCTACTGGCTGGCGTTCACGGTCGGGGTCGGCGCGGTCGCCCTCACCTACCTGCTGCTGCGCCGCCGGCTCGGCCTTGCCCTGACGGCCAGCCGGGACTCCGAGACCAGCGCCCGCAGCCTCGGCGTGGACGTGTACCGCGTGAAGCTGCTGGTGTACGTGGTGGCCGCGTTCGGCTGCGCGTTTGCCGGTGCGGTGATCTACCTCAACCTGCTCCGCATCCAGCCCGACGCCGCCTTCAGTGTGAACTGGAGCGCGTTCATGATCTTCATCGTCGTGATCGGCGGGCTCGGGACGATCGAAGGCCCAATCGTGGGCGCGATACTGTTCTTCGTGGTCCAGGAGACACTCGCGCAGTACGGGGCGTGGTACCTGATCCTGCTCGGGCTGATCGCGGTGGCGATCGCCCTGCGGGCCCGCCATGGCCTGTGGGGGCTGCTCGCCGAACGGACCGGCATCTCGCTGTTCCCGGTGCGGCGGCGGCTCAAGCTGCCCCCGCCGCCGACGGCAGGAGGAAGCCGATGACCTACCGGTTCGCCAGCGTCGAGGAGGTCACCGAGCGCCTGCAGGCGACCGGGTACCTGGCCGACCCGATGATCGCCAACGTCATCTGGCTGGCCGACCGGCTCCAGAAGCCGGTCCTGGCCGAGGGCCCGGCCGGGACCGGCAAGACCGAGCTGGCCAAGGCGGTCGCTACCGCCACCGGCGCCCGGCTCATCCGCCTGCAGTGCTACGAGGGGCTGGACGAGGCCAAGGCGCTGTACGAGTGGAACTACTCCAAGCAACTGCTGCGGATCGAGGCCGACCGGGCCACGCGGACCAGCCCGAGCTGGTCCGAGGTCGAGGCCGACATCTTCTCCGAGCCGTTCCTGCTGGCCCGCCCGCTGCTGGAGGCGGTCCGGGCCACCGAGCCGGTGGTGCTGCTGATCGACGAAGTCGACCGGGTCGAGGTGGAGACCGAGGCCCTGTTGCTGGAGGTCCTGTCCGACTTCCAGGTCTCCATCCCCGAGCTCGGCACCATCGCCGGCACGCGGCGGCCGTTCGTCCTGCTGACCTCCAACGCCACCCGGGAGCTGTCCGAGGCCCTGCGGCGGCGCTGCCTGTACCTGCACCTCGACTACCCCGGCCTGGACCGCGAACGGGACATCATCCGGGCCCGGGTGCCCGACATCGACGAGGTCCTAGCCGACCAGATGGCCGGCGTCCTGCGAGCCATCCGCCAGCTCGAGCTGAAGAAGGCGCCGTCGATCTCCGAGACGCTCGACTGGGCCCGCACCCTGGTCCACCTGGAGATCGACCGGCTCGACCCCGACACCGTCGCCGACACCCTGCACCTGCTGCTCAAGCACGAACGCGACATCGCCAAGGCCCGGTCGGAGCTGGCCACCGTGGCCGCCCGCGCCCGGCTGTAAGGAAGGAGCAGGAGATGGACGCTGAGGTGGCACCGCGGGAGTCGGCCGCTCCGGCCGCGCCCGGCACCTTCGAGGCTGAAGCCGACGTCGTGGTCGTCGGCGGCGGCGGCGGGGGTCTGCCAGCGGCGCTGTTCAGCCGCTGGTTGGGGAACGAGGTGATCCTGCTCGAGAAGGCCCCCGAGCTCGGCGGCACCGCCAGGAAGGCGGCCTTCTGGTACTGGGTGCCCAACAACGCGGCCATGCAGGCCATGGGGCTGGAGGACCGCGAGGAGGACTGCCTGCGCTACATGGCCCGCCTGGCCCGGCCCCAACAGTACGATCCGGACTCACCGACGCTGGGCCTGAGCGCCTGGGAGTATGAGCTGTGCCGGGCGATCTACCAGAGCGCATCATCCGCGACCGAGCTGCTGGCGGAGCGCGACGCCCTGCCGTACCGCCACTGCCCGGACGTACCCGACTACTGGGCGGAGCTGCCCGAGGACAAGGCCCCCAAGGGCCGGGTGCTCCTGCCCCGGGACGCGTCCGAGACGATGTCGGACGGCGGCCGCGTCGGCATCCGGACGATGAGCGAGGCCGCCGAGCGCGACGGCGTCGTCATCCGCACCGGCCACCGGGTCCAGCGGATGGTCGTGGCGGACGGCGCGGTGATCGGGGTCGAAGCCACCACGCTGGACGGGGCCAGCCTTCGGGTGCGGGCCCGCAAGGCGGTCATCTTCGCCACCGGCGGGTTCACCCACAACAAGGAGCTGCGCCAGAACTTCCTCAACGTGCCCGTCTACGGGGGCTGCGCGGCCCTGACCAACGAAGGCGACTTCGTCGCCATGGCGTCTTCGGTGGGCGCCCAGCTCCGCAACATGAACTACGCCTGGATGTGCCCGGTCCCACTGGAGAAGGCGATTGCCCGCGACCCGGCGCTCTCGGGGATGTTCTCGGTCGCCGGCGACTCGATGATCTTCGTGGACAAGCGCGGCCTGCGGGTGGTCAACGAGAAGCTGCCTTACAACGAGCTCGCCCAGACCTTCTTCCGCTGGGACCCGGTGACCGGAACCTACCCGTACCTCGTCCTGATCCAGGTGTGGGACCAGCGCGCCCAGGACCACTCGGCCAGCGACGAGTACGGCCGCCTGATCGTCCCGCCAGGCACCGACGACGCCCACGTCATCAAGGGCGCCACCCTCGCCGATCTCGCCGCCGGGATCGACGAGCGGCTCACCCGCTACGAAGGGGCCACGGGAGGGCTCCGGCTGTCGGAGGACTTCCTGCCGAACCTCGAAGCCTCCATCGCGCGCTTCAACGAGCTCGCCAGCAAGGGCGCCGACGATGACTTCCATCGGGGGGAGCGGGCCGTGCAGCTGCTCTTCAACGGAGCGGTGAAGGAGGAACCGGGCCGCACGAACCCCACCATGTGGCCTATCAGCGACTCCGGCCCCTACTACGCCGCCCTCGTCACCGGCGGGACACTCGACACCAAGGGCGGCCCCAAGACGACCCCCGACGGCCAGGTCGTGGACGACATGGACCGCCCCATCCCCGGTCTCTACGGCGTGGGTAACTGCGTCGCCTCCGCCTCCGCGCAGGCGTACTGGGCGGGCGGGGCCACGCTCGGTCCGATCATTGCCCTCGCCCATCGCGCCGCCAGGGCGGCCCATGGGGAACCGGTCAGAGCACAGGCAGTTGCGGCCACGGCAGATGGGAGGAGCAGCTGATGGGCGCCCACGAGGACACCGTCGGCATCCTGGAGGTGGAGCAGGCGGAGCT
>Ga0307318_10000329_pt1 | contig 15583 bp, 14 predicted proteins | sample ER_DNA_367_FD_194500 | JGI IMG/M metagenome (GOLD analysis project Ga0307318, IMG submission 194500) | Bulk soil microbial communities from the East River watershed near Crested Butte, Colorado, United States - ER_DNA_367 | ecosystem: Environmental > Terrestrial > Soil > Floodplain | place...
CAGCAGTCGGCGCAGCACGTAGCCGCGGGCCTCGTTCCCCGGAGTCACCCCATCGGCTATCAGCATCAGTCCCGCCCGAATATGGTCACCTACCACCCGGAGTTGGACGTCGGCCCCGTGATCGCCGCCGTACTCCTTTTCGGCGAGCTCTGCGGCGCGCGCGATGACCGGATAGGACTCGTCGATCTCGTAGAGATTGGGCACGCCCTGCAGCAGGGAGGCGACGCGCTCGAGGCCCATGCCGGTGTCGATGTTCTTACGCGGCAGGGGCCGTGCTACGTCGAAGTCGTCCTTCTTGCGGACTGCGGACAACTCCTCCTGCATGAAGACCAGGTTCCAGATCTCCAGAAAACGATCTTCGTCCACGATGGGCCCACCGTCGGGGCCGTACTCCGGCCCACGGTCGACGTAGATCTCGCTGCACGGCCCGCCAGGTCCAGGCACACCCATATGCCAGTAGTTGTCGAGCAGACCACGCCGCTGAATGCGCTCCGGTGCCAGCCCCGCGATGCTCTGCCACAGGGCCGCCGCCTCGTCATCAGAGTGAAGTACGGTGACCCAGATCTTGTAAGGGTCAAACCCGTAGCCACCGCCTTCTTGCGAGCCCGTCACCAGATCCCACGCGTACCGAATCGCCTCGGCCTTGAAGTAGTCGCCGAACGAGAAATTCCCGTTCATCTGAAAGAACGTGGCATGGCGGGTCGTTTTGCCCACTTCATCGATATCGAGGGTCCGGACGCACTTCTGGACGCTCGTCGCGCGGTCGAACGGCGGAGTCTCTGCTCCAGTGAAGTACCGCTTGAAAGGCACCATGCCGGCATTGACGAACAGCAATGTCGGGTCGTTGTACAGCAGAGGTGCTGATGGCACCACTTCGTGACCGCGGGCGGCAAAGAAATCCAGGAAGCGGCGCCGAATCTCGGCGGTTTTCATGACGTGTTCCTTGGCAGTTGAATTTGGTGCTAACCGGGCGGCTGGTTTTCGGGCATACCGAGCGTGTCGCGGAGCTCGGTTTCACGCTCGGCCATTCCAGCTCGTAGCCGGTCGATAAATCCGCGGGCGGATTCGCTCACGCTGCTTGCCGACTCGGCAACGCGTTGACCGATGGCTTCCGGTCTTGCCTTCTTCAGGTAGTCCCGGATCTTCAGGTAAACGAAGATCGCAACGCCCGCACCAATCAGGAACCAAAACAAGCGTCGAAGCATCATGCGCTCCGCTTGGCCTTACGGCGGGAGCCGTTGCCCTTAATGGCCTTCCGTACGCCGTAGCTGAACGCTGCCGTCTTAACTAGCGGTCCGCCGAGTGTTGCTGAGAACAGCTGAGTCATCTGGGCGGCGTTCTCGCTGACCACTGTGGCATGGCGGCTGACCGTGGCGGCATCCTCAGTCACTACGCTCAGTTTGACGAGCTCGTCGTTGGTCGCGCGCACGGTGCCGCGCAGCTCGGTCAGAATCGGGACCGACTCGTGGCCGATGTCACGCACCGCGAGCCGTACCTCCTCTAGTACCCGCCCGAGCTTGAGCAGTGGCACGGCCGTCAGTGCCACCAAGGCAACAAAGGCGATGGCGGCGATCAGACCTGCGATCTCCCCTCCGGACATTGAATTTCCTTCTCGTTGTTGATAGTGCGGAAGCGCCCCGCGCGTGACTATGTGACCTTACCCTGCTCGGACCCGGGCGAGTCCCGGATTCCCAGCACGCTCTAGTCCTCGGAACGGCCAAGTAGCTCCTCAATGCGCGCCAACCTCGTGACCATGGCCGCCTCGGCGCCGTACTCGCTGGGAATGTAGTACCGGGCGCCGGCCAGCTCGTCGGGAAGGTACTGCTGGGCAGCGATACCGTGCGGCTCGTCATGGGCGTACGCGTAGTCCTGCCCGTGCCCCAGCCGCCTAGCGCCCGGATAGTGCGCATCCCGCAGATGGCGCGGCACTAGGCCGATCCGGCCCGCGTTGACGTCGTCGAGCGCAGCATCGACGGCCTTGATCACCGCATTCGACTTCGGCGCCAGAGCGAGCGCGATGACCGCTTGAGCCAGGTTGATCCGGCCCTCTGGCATGCCGATGAACTCAATAGCCTGGGCGGCGCCAACTGCTGTTTGCAGCGCCGTCGGATCGGCTAATCCGATGTCCTCTGAGGCCAAGATCACCAACCGCCGCGCGATGAAACGCGGGTCCTCTCCTGCCGCGATCATCCGAGCCAGATAGTGCAACGCTGCCTGGACGTCAGAGCCTCGAATCGACTTGATGAAGGCGCTGATCACGTCGTAGTGCTGATCACCCGCACGGTCGTAGCGGACGGCTGCCTTGTCGACAGCACGCTCAACAAGTTCTGTGGTGATCAAGGTCTGCTGAGTGGCGGTCGCCCCAGCGGCCGCCTCCTCCAGAAAGGTCAGTGCTCTCCGGGCATCAGAGCCAGCAAGCCGGATGATCATGGCCCGGGCCTCAGGGTCCAGTTGGTAAGCGTCCGCAAGACCTCGGTCCACGCTCAGCGCTCGATCTAGCAAAATCGAGATGTCGTCATCGGTGAGCGACTTGAGAGTCAACAGCAAGGATCGGGAGAGCAGTGGCGAGATGACCGAGAAGCTCGGATTCTCCGTGGTAGCCGCGATCAGGGTGACCAACCGGTTCTCCACCGCGGGCAGCAGCACGTCTTGTTGAGTCTTGGAGAAGCGATGCACCTCGTCGATGAACAACACGGTTTGCCGAGCCGTACGCAAGTCCCGTCGCGCTTGGTCCAGAACCGCCCGGACCTCCTTCACGCCGGCAGTGACGGCGGAGAGCTCGACGAACCTCGAATCGGTCTGCTGGGAAACCACCGCAGCAATGGTGGTCTTGCCAACTCCTGGCGGTCCCCAAAGGAAGACCGACATGGGCTCGCCCGCGGCCAACCTGCGGAGCGGCGAGCCCGGCGCCATCAAATGATCTTGGCCGAGAATCTCTTCGAGGGTGCGAGGTCGCATCCGTACCGCGAGTGGCAGGCCGGCTCGGTCAGCGTCGCCCAGGCTGCCGCTGGGCATAGCCATTGGACCGCCGACAGTACCGCCGAAGAGATCCTCACTCATCGCCAGAGATCCTACGGATACTGGCCCAACACCGGATCGCGCGCCGCCGTGTTGAGGAGAAGTGAGGGGACACGCTTTTCGTCCCCGAGCGACGACGAAGTAGGCGGCGACAAGGCGCGATCCGCGCGGAGCGAGCAAAAGCGAGCGGAGCAATTAAGCAGGAGGCATGATGCGCATCATGAGTGAGAACGAGGTGACAGCCCTCTACGAGAAGTTGATTGCCGGATGGAACGCTCACGATGGTGAGGCGATGGCGGCGCCGTTCGCGGCGGACGGCGTGATCATTGGATTCGACGGCAGTATGAGCACCGGCAAACAAACGATCGGCGCCGAAATGGCGAGCATCTTCGCGGACCACGAAACCGGTCGCTATGCCGTAAAGGTGCAGTCAGTGAGGACGCTAGGACCAGAAGCCGTGATTTTGCGCGCCATCGCCGGATTGGTCCCCGCGGGCCAAGGTGCAATCAACGCGGAGACCAACTCTCATCAAACTGTCGTTGCCGAGTCGCAAGACGGTCAATGGAGGATTGTGCTGTTTCAAAACACTCCAGCACAGTTCCATGGCCGCCCAGAGCTGGTCGAGGACATGACCCGAGAGCTGCAAGCAGTCGCGGACGCAGCAACATAGCGCCCTATATTCGCCTTAGCCGGCCGGACGTGATTTTCGGCCGTGCAGCAGCTCTGAAGGCCGCTCTATTAGCCCGTAACCGGGTGGTTGGACTTGAACAGGTCCTCAGGGTCATAGCGGCGCTTCACCTCCCGGAGGCGGTCGACCGTCTCCGGGAGGAACGCCTTGGTCATCTCTAAGCGCTCCTCAGCAAAGTTGAGGTACATACCGGCGTCGTACGGCGCCAGGGCGGCCTTGAAAGCGCCGAGCCAGGCGCGGATTGGCGCCAGCGCTTCAGGAGTCGTGACGAAGCCGGCCCCGAAGGCGAGGAATGAGCCGGGCAACCTAGCGAGTGCACCGGCATCTTCTGGTGTCCGCGACAGGGCGCCGCCGGTATGCCGCAGGTCGACCAACAGAAGTTGGGAGCCAGAACCAGGCCCGACAGCCTCCAGTAAGGAGTCGATCGCTGCTGCCGGTAGTTCCTCTGTCACGATTGAGTCCGCCCAGTAGGGTACGGGCTCCGGCGGATCCATGTGCAGGTCGGCAATCCCTGCTGGTGGCTGGGCCGCCATGGTGTCGATAACAGCGGTGCCGAGCTGGCGCAGCGGCTCCACCAGCCCCTCTCCGTCCGCCGGGTCACCGCAGTAAATCGCCTCGACCACCGTAAATGACTTGCCTCGAACCGGTTCGGGTATCTCTGGAATCGGCGGGAAATTCATGAGCCGGCCGACCGAAGTCATCTCATCGGGTACGCCGCTGGTCCATTCATGCCACCCGTGCAGGACATCGCTCGCCTGCTCGGCGGGAAAGAACAGCGCGCCGGCGTAGATCTCGCGTAACAGCAGCAGGCCGAACTCCAGCGCGGTAACGACACCAAAGCTGCCACCCCCGCCACGCAGCGCCCAGAAGAGATCAGGCTCGTTGTCCACATCACCGAATCTGTTGGCCGTCGGCGGTGACGAGCTCGAATGCAGTCACCCGATCGGAAGCCAGCCCGTGCTTGCGAGCGTAGAAGCTGACGCCGCCACCAAGCGTGTAACCCACGATGCCAACGCCCGGGGACGAGCCATGCAGGGCAGCGAGACCCAGCTCGGATGCCCGCGGTACCAAATCGCCCCAGAGGGCGCCAGCGCCGATCCGCGCAGTGCCAGCATCGGCATCGATCTCAACGCCGTCGAGACTCGCAGTGCGTAGCAGCACGGTGTCGGTAAGCGGGCGGAGAGGAGCCGCCAGATGTCCGGTGCGCTGGGCCGCGACATGCCTGCCGTCGGCGGCTGCCGCTCGAACAACATCACTGACCTCATCCGCGCTGCGCGGCAGGGCAATGCCGGCCGGCTGCTGATCGATCAGGACATTAAATGCGCCACGTTCCAAATTCCAGTCGGCATCCTGTGCGGTCAGAAGTTCAACGGGCATGGCGCAGCCCTTCGGTCGAGTGGATGAGCTTGCGCCTAAAATTACTCGTCCCGGAGGGATTTGACGCTCAGAAAAGTGCTCGAAGATGCCATCTGATATCAGACATCCGGCTGAACGTCGATCCCAGCCTCTTTGCGCTGGTCAGGAGTGATCGGCGCTGGAGCATCGGTGAGTGGATCCACGCCACCGCCGGTCTTCGGAAACGCGATCACGTCGCGGATGGAGTCGGTTCCGGACAGCAGGGCACAAATCCGGTCCCAGCCGAAAGCGATCCCGCCGTGCGGCGGCGGGCCGTAAGTGAACGCCTCCAGCAGGAAGCCGAACTTTTCCTGTGCCTCGTCCTTCGGCAGCCCCATCACAGCGAACACGCGCTCTTGAATGTCCCTGCGGTGGATACGGATCGAGCCGCCGCCGATCTCGTTGCCGTTGCAGACGATGTCGTACGCGTACGCCAGCGCAGAGCCGGGATCGATATCGAAGGTGTCCAGGTTCTGCGGGGCCGTAAAGGCATGGTGTACCGCGGTCCAGGCACCCGCACCGACCGTGACATCGCCGGCCGCCAACGCAACAGTTGCTGGCTCAAAGAGCGGGGCGTCTACAACCCAGCAAAATGCCCAGGCGTTTTCGTCGATCAGCCCGATGCGGCGGCCGATCTCCAGCCGGGTCGCACCAAGCAGCGACTGCGCCAGAGCGCGGGGACCGGCAGCAAAGAAAATGCAGTCTCCTCGTGCGGCACCGACCTCAGCAGCAAGCCCATTGCGCTCCGACTCCGAGAGGTTCTTCGCGACCGGCCCGCCAAGCTCGCCTTCGTCGCCGACCAACACGTACGCCAGGCCGCGATGGCCGCGCTGCCGAGCGAAGTCCTGCCAAGCGTCCAGCTGCCTACGCGGCTGGCTGGCACCACCCGGCATCACCACCCCACCGACGTACTCGGCCTGAAAAACCCGGAATGGTGTATGGGCGAAGTAATCCGTCAGATCGACGATCTCTTGCCCAAACCGCAGGTCTGGCTTATCGGTCCCAAAGCGATTCATCGCGTCGGCGTACGTCAGCCGAGGCAGCGGGGTCGTCACCTCGACCCCGATCAAGCGCCAGATCGCCACGATCAGCGCCTCGGTGAGTTCGATCACGTCAGCTTGATCAACGAAGCTCATCTCGACGTCGAGCTGAGTGAACTCTGGCTGTCGATCTGCCCGGAAGTCCTCGTCGCGATAACAACGAGCGATCTGAAAGTAACGCTCCATGCCAGCGACCATGAGCAGCTGCTTGAACAGTTGCGGGCTCTGCGGCAGCGCGTACCAGCTCCCTGGCCTAAGTCGGGCGGGAACCAAGAAGTCGCGTGCGCCCTCGGGAGTGGAGCGGGTCAACGTGGGCGTTTCGATCTCGACGAACCCGCGCTCGGCGAGCAGCGTACGCGCCACCCGATTGACCTCGCTGCGTAACCGGATCGCTGCTGCCGGTCCTGGCCGGCGCAGGTCGAGGTAGCGGTATTTGAGCCTGGTCTCCTCGCCGACATTGACGCGCTCGTCTATCTGGAAGGGCAACGGTCCCGACGGACTCAGCACCTCCAGCGCGGTGGCGACAACCTCCACCTCGCCCGTTGGCAGCTCCAAGTTGGCGTTGCCCTCTGGCCGCAGCTCGACCTCACCGGTGACGAGGATGCAGTACTCGTTACGCAGGTCGTGCGCCCCCGATGCCGCCAACATCTCATCACGCACCACCACCTGAACAACGCCAGATGCGTCCCGAAGATCAAGAAAGGCGACCCCACCATGATCACGGCGGCGAGCCACCCAACCAGCCAGGGTCACCGGGGTTCCGGCCTGCACGGCACGCAGAGTGCCGGCGCCGTGGGTGCGCATCACGAGCTTGTGGTCCTTTCCTTGTGCCTTAAGTCCTTGTGTCCTAAGTCCGTGGGTCTTGAGCGACATTCGATCCTACGGGCGGGCCGCCCGCAGTCCGCACCCCTTTATTTTTAGATCAGACCGGTCGTTGGGTGAGGCCCCAAGCGTTTGTGTTCCACCGCAACGCAACCGAGACTTGCCACGTGACCAGGCTTGCGCTGCGCATGATCGTCCTGGTGGCCTCGGTGCTGCTCGGCACCTGCGCGGCGCTTGTCGATATCAGGCCAGCGTTCGCCTGTAGTTGCGCGGGTATTTCGACCGGTCGCGCTCTGCGAGAAGCCGACGCCGTGTTCCGTGGCAGCGTGCTCAGTAAGGACATTGTTGGCCGGGGCGACGCCGCTCGCACCGACATCCGCTTCGCCGTCGACCGCGTGTACAAGGGCACCGCTTACACCGAACAGGTCGTGGCGTCACGGCACGACGCCGATGCCTGCGGTCTGGACCCCGAACTCGGGAGCACGTGGGTGATCTTTGCAATCGAGGGCATTGAGGGAGAGGGTGATCGAGCCGTCAACCGGCTGGTCACCACGTTGTGCAGCGGCAATCTGCCGACCGGCATTGCACCGCCCATCCTCGGTCGCCCTAGACCCCCGCTCGCTGGAGCCTCTGATCGTGAGGAGAGGTCCACCAATACCGATCGAATCGTCTCTCGGGGGCTCGCCATTGCGGGGATCGGTGGGCTTGCCATTGTCACCATTGCCGTGATCGGTGTTGCAGTGCTCTGGCGGCCCGGTCGCCCTGGATGATCTATTCGAGGCGATCAGGGGCGAAACGTCGATCCGGTTCTTTGCAGCGCCCCCTCGACAACGGGGAGAGCTCCCCGACGCACCGCCTTCACCAACGTCGCATGATCAGCTTCGGTTTGGTCGGCATACGCGCGGGCAAACTTCGCAAGCGCTTGATCCAACTTGTCACCCGCACCGGCATAGCCGGCGATCATTGAAGCGCCGCTGGTACGAGCATGACCTTTTGCCAGTAAGTGACCCACAATGCCCGCATAGTCGGTCAGCGCAGCCGCGTCGATGGCATCCAGTGGGATGGTGCCTTTCATATTGCGGAACTGCCGCACGTAATACTGCAACTCACCGATCGTGGTCCACCCCAGCAACGGGTCGCTGACCGTCTGCAGAGCCTGCTGATACTCCACGACCCGCTGCCCCTGATGCTCGTGCCACGCAGACTCACCGTGCACGTAACGCGCCAGGACTGAGCGACGAGCCTGCTTGAGCTGCAAGAAGATCACATCGTCAGGACTGCTCCCTTCGAGCAGCGCCACGTACGCCCGCAGGCCCACGCTGCCCACGCCCACGACCTTGTGCGCGACATCGATGAGGGTGTAGCCACCAACCACACGCCGCCAATGGGGTTCGAGTGTCTGAAGGTAGTCATCCAGCGACGCTGCGACAGCCTCATAGTCTTGGTCGTTCAGCCGGGTAATCAACGGCGGATCCTCGACGATCTGCCGTTGCCCCTCCCGTTCGGCGGTAAAGCGTGGAAGCGCACGGTCGCTGGTGCGCGAGCGTGCGCGTTTGGCCGAACGTTCGATCTCATCCCGCAGCGACTTCTCAGTGGCTGTCTCGTGGAGTCGGCCGACGTCGAGGCGGTTGTAGCTGCGCATCAGGAGCGGCTGGTCGGCCAGGAATCGCAGTTCGCTGCGATACGCCGCGACACATGCCAGAACCGAGGAGCGGCACTGGTCCTCTGATGACCCGTTCTCTCGGCCTGCGACCCAGATGCTGGCGACCAGCCTTCGCAGGTCCCACTCCCAGCCGCCGGGATGCGCTTCGTCGAAATCGTTCAGGTCGATGACCAATTCGCCCTCGGGTGAGGCGTAGAAGCCGAAGTTGCCCAGATGTGAGTCTCCGCAGACGACCGGATTGATGCCCGTCGCGGGGAGTCGCGCGACATCATCGGCCATCACAATGGCCGTACCGCGCAGGAAACCGTACGGCGAGCTCACCATCCGGCCGACGCGAATGGGGATCAGCCAGTCCAGCCGGCCCGTGTGCGACTCGATGATCAACTCGACCGGGTTGGGGCGGTCATCCGAAGCCCGCCACATGCCGAGGCTCTTCCGTGGCACTTCGCGCCGCAGCGCCCGGCCCATGGCATACCGCTCCGCTCGGGTACTGGGACGCTTGCGAACGGAGGCATAGACCTCGCTGTCCGCCGACGCCAGAACGGTGTGGCCGGACGACCGCACTGTCACGATCTTCTCCTCGGCTGTATTGCAGGTAACCCTATCGGCCCCGGTTTTCACGTCAGCCAGTGATCGTCAGCTCCAGTTCCTTTCCTGCAAAGGTCGCCAGGTCGGCCGCCGCAGCCTCGACCAGCGGCTCAGAGCGTGCCCTCACAGCCGGAGCAAGCATGACTTCCATGATCATCTTCCGGCTCTTGAAGGTCCGACGCCATAGACCGACGTTGGTCTCGGCGATGATCACGCAGCCTATGAACAGATCCTCACCCCGTTGATGCGGATGACCGTCCGCTTGGGGAAAGTTGATCACCGGATAGCTCAACGTGACCTCGTCGTAGAGCGGCAAAAGCAGCGCGGCTGACGACGGCTTCGCTGCTGGCCCCTCGAGGTCGAACCACACTTCGACTCCTTCAACGGTTGCGCACTCTAATCGATCCTTGACCGCGTCTAGGGCCTCGCGGCATTGACCAATCGTGAGCGAGGACCAACGGGCAAGGTCCTGGATGCTTGCCGGACCGTGGCCGATGAAGAATCGGTGAGCCAGCTCGGCGGCGTCACCGGTCGCAGCTCGCGAATGCGGCGTCCGCTCATCCAAGAGGGCGTAGGTCTGTTGCGCACCCCGCATCGGCCCGCTGCAGATCAGCCCTTCCAGCTCCGCATTCATGACGATGTAGGCCAAATGAACGCGTTGGCTGGCTAGGCCTCGATCGGCTAGGCCCTGGGCCAGCTCGGCTCGAGTCCGGTACCGCCCGCCCTGCAGCTGCTCGATGATGAACTCAGCGCCGCGCTCCAAAGTGGCTGGATCGAGGCCCTCCTGACGGTAGATCGTCTGATTGAGCCGTTGCACTCGCGGCGCCGTCAGCTCCAAGATCCAGCGGATGTCCTCAGCCGCTACGAAGTGCCAGGTGGGGCGCAGGATGTGGGTTCTGAGGAAGGCGCCACGGTCGAACTCGGCTTGCACGTCGGCCGCCGTTAGACCGGAGCTTCTCATCCCGAGCGACCACATCGCGTGGGCATACTCCTGGGACTGCACACATTGGAGTAGCCGGACCACGTCGACAGCTGTTCGCAATTCGCTGCCGTGCAGCCGTTGAGTTGCGAGCCGGCGGCGAAGCACCTCGGAGCGCGTCATCGCTGTCATGATGTCGGGACCTTAGCTGAGCCCAGAGGGCGGCGTGACGCGACATATCACGAGCTCTCAGAGGGCCAATTTCCGACACGCCGGGCCACTTTGCCGTTTTCCGCCCCGGCGGCGTTGCGCTGTCTTAGACTCCCGAAGGCAGGTTCCCACCAGACGCGAGGATGCCCCCCTGTATGCCTCAGATCCTGATCCGGGCACATAAGAACCCGTTCAACGTCGCCGACGCCGATACCACGTATCGGCAGAATCTCATTGGCAACAACACTGGCAACTTGGTGTTCAGCCAGGCGGTCTATCGGCTGCTGTCGACAGCCGACGCGGACCTAGAGACCTCCGGGCTAGCCAAGAGCCACCCGCGAGTCATCAATTCCAGGTTTGACCACGTCGTCATTCCGCTGGCAAACGCGTTCCGATCGAGCTACCTCGAGACGCTCGACGCTCTGAGCAATCTCATCGAGCAACTGACAACCCCCGTCACTGTGCTGGGCGTTGGCGAGCAGGCTTCATTGAATGGCGTCTACAAGGGCGCGGACAGCGTCAAGCCAGCTGTTACGCGATTCGTCCGTGCGGTCTTGGACCGTTCGCCGTCAATTGGCGTCCGCGGTGAGCGGACTCGCGACTACCTGCAATCGCTTGGCTTCGGTGACGAGCACATCAAGGTCATCGGTTGCCCGTCGATGTTCATGTACGGGCCCAACCTGAAGGTGGAGCGGAGAGTGGAGTCGCTCAACTTCGACTCCCCGATAGCTTTCAATGTCTCACCGTATGTGCCACAGATGGGTCGGATTTCTCTGTACGCCGCGGAGCATTTCCCGAACCTGGTGTACATGGCCCAGAACATTCAAACCCTTGAGCTGATGCTGTACGGCAGCTACCCCAAGGGCAAGAAGATGACCGCCATGGCTGATGCGGGTGCGCCGATCACACTCGACCATCCGCTGATTCGATCCGATCGCGTCCGGTTCTTCCTCGACCCGAAGACCTGGTTCGAGCACCTGGCCGAATACGACTTCTCTTTCGGCACTCGGATCCACGGCAATATTGCCGCCTTGCTGGCCGGGACGCCGGCCCTGCTCCTCGCCCATGACTCGCGCACGCTCGAGCTGGCGGAGTATCACGAGATTCCGCATCGCACGATCACCAGTATCGACAAAGATGACGCTGACGCCATTAGCCTCTACGCCGAGTGCGACTGGAACCGGCTCAACAAGGCCCATCCTGATCGTTGGGACAGTTTCGCTGCCTTCCTCGGAGATCATCGCCTGACGCACGTCTACGAAGAGGGTCAAGACCCCAACGCCTTCGACGAGCGGTTAGCGGCAACGGAGTTTCCACCGCCCGTACGTACCCTGATGGGCTTCTCGCCTGAAGAGCTGTACGAAATGCGGCGCACCGTCACCGATCTGGGCCGTGAGCTGCACATCGCGTACAACGACCTCAACGGTGGAGCCAACTCGCGCAGACCGCGCAGGTTTCATCAGCGCGCGTGGAACAAGATCGACCGGGCAGTCCGCAGCCTCAGCATGATGGCGTGAGGCTGACGACCCTCGGCTTCAAGTCTTCCGTACTCGGCATCCACGCGTCTGGGTCGGCGGCCACCTGCTCGCCGGTGCGGATGTCCTTGACTTCCCCGCCGACTGTTCCGCCGAACCACACGTACGGGATGCCGCGGCGGTCGGCGTAGCGGATCTGACGGCCGAACTTCTCCGCTCGGGGCGCTACCTCGGTCGGGATGCCGCGGGCCCGGAGCCGCTCAGCGACCTCGATGGCAGTCGTCCGAGTCTCCTCGCTGTCGACAGCAACCAGCACCGCCGTAGGCACCGGCCGTGAGGCGTGCAGCGTTCCCTTGGCCAGCAACGGTGCCAGCAGTCGGGTCACCCCGATAGACAGTCCGACGCCAGGGTAGGTGATCCGACCATCGGTGGCCAGTGAGTCGTAACGTCCGCCTGAGGCGATCGAGCCCCACGATTCAAACCCGACGAGTTCGGTCTCATAGACCGTGCCGGTGTAGTAATCGAGGCCCCGCGCGATCTTCAGGTCGGCGATCAGTCGGCCCGGGACATAACGGGCTGCCGTGGTCACCACGTCGGTCAGCAGCTCGAGTCCCTCCGTTAGCTGATCATGCTCGACACCCAGTCGCCGCACCTGGTCGACGAATGACGCGTCGGCGGAGCGGATCTGGGCCAGCTCTACACAGCGCCGAGCCTGGCTTTCGGTGATCTTGACCTCATTGATCAACTGCTCGACCACCTGATCGGGGCCAATCTTGTCGATCTTGTCGACCTGTCGCAACACTGCCGCGGGATCGCTGATACCCAATCCCAGATAGAAACCCTGCGCCAGCTTGCGGTTGTTCACCCGCATCAGCACCGGCGGCAGACCAAGATCAACGTGAAGTCGCTCGAGTGCGGCCAAGGTCACCAGCGGCAGCTCGACGTCATGATGCGCAGCGAGTGTTTCGGCGTTCACGATGTCGATGTCGGCTTGGGTGAACTCGCGATAGCGACCCTCTTGCGGACGCTCACCGCGCCAGACCTTCTGGATCTGGTACCGCCGGAATGGGAATGCCAGCTGGTGGGCGTTCTCTAGCACGTAGCGGGCGAATGGCACGGTCAGATCGAAGTGCAAACCAAGATCAGCCGGTCCGTTCTCCCCATGCAGGCGCTGGACGGCGTAGACCTCCTTGTCGATTTCGCCTTGTTTGGCCAGACGATCCAGCGGTTCCACCGCGCGGGTCTCGATGGAGGCGAAACCGTGCAGTTCAAAGGTCTCTCGGAGCCGATCAAGCACGAACTGTTCGATGATCCGAGCTTCCGGGGTGTATTCCGGAAAGCCGGACAGCGGCTTGGGGCGACTCACATTACTCCTTGCTGTCAGCCGGCCGCCGAGCGGCTGGAGGGGACAGTTCTGCCAGATTCTGCAAATACGGGTTGCCGGCGCGCTCCCGGGCCATCGTGGTTTGCGGGCCGTGTCCGGGGAGTACGGCGACCGTGTCCGGCAATGGCAGCACTTTGGTGCGCAGGCTCTTCAGCATGTCTGCCATGTTCCCGCCTGGCAAGTCAGTTCTGCCGATCGAGCCGGCGAACAACACATCGCCGGAGAAGACTACCGAGTCGATGTCGGCGTGCCAGCGGTAGGCGGTCTGAAACATCGTCGAACCAGGCGTGTGCCCAGGTGCATGGATCGCGTCGAAGGTGAGACCGGCGATCGCTACCTGCGCTCCATCGCTCAACTCGCGTACGTCGTCGGGCTCGGTGAAGGTTGCCGAGCGCCCCGTCAGGCGCTCCAGGAATAGCCGAGTCTCCTCCCCCATCGCCAGCAACGGGTCCGTCAGCAGCACCCGGTCGTCTGGATGCACCCAGCAGCTTGAGGCGTACGAGCGGCACAACGGCGTGACCGAGAACATGTGATCAAGGTGACCATGAGTGAGCATGACGGCCACTGGCTTGAGCCGATGCTCCAAGATCAACTCAGCAACACCGGCCGTCGCATCCATCCCTGGATCGATGATCACGCATTCCTCGCCAGGTGCCGTAGCCGCCAGATAGCAGTTGGTCTGCCATGGTCCAGCAGGAAATGAGGCTAGGAGCACACGTTCGAGACTATCGAGACAATCGGGCAGGATTGAGCTATGACCGAACGCGCTGGACCCGAAAGCATGGGCCCGGGCGCCTTCGGCCGGGTCGATAGCGATGGCACGGTCTACGTCCGCACGTCGGCGGGGGAACGGGTCGTCGGTCAGGTGCCCGGGGTCGCGGCTGATGAGGCCCTGGGCTTTTTCACTCGTAGATTCGAGTCGCTGGAGGTGGAGGTCGCGCTGCTGGAGCGGCGCATCGCCACCGGAGCGGTCTCGCCCGACGATGCGGTCGGCTCGATCAACAAGCTGCGTCATGCGATTTCCGATGCCCGCGCAGTCGGTGATCTGGACGGGCTGCAGGCACGGTTGGAGGCGCTGTCTCCGCTGATCGCTGAACAGCGGGCTGCCCGTAGGGCGGAAAGAGCCCGGCAGCAGGAGGAGACTCGGGCCGCGAAAGAGCGGTTTGTTCTCGAAGCGGAGCGGCTGGCTGGCGGGAACGACTGGCGAGGGGGTGTGAACCGGTTTCGCGCCTTGTTGGAGGAGTGGAAGGCGCTCCCCCGCCTCGACCGGGCAACCGACGACGCACTCTGGCATCGGTTTTCTAGCGCTCGAACCACGTACACGCGGCGCCGCAAGGCTCAGTTCGCACAGCAGAATGAGCAGCGTGAGGCGGCACGGGTGATCAAGGAGCGGCTGGTGGCCGAGGCGGAGGCGCTGGCTAGCTCAACGGACTGGGGCCCGACGACGGGTGCCTATCGTGATCTCATGGCGCGCTGGAAGGCGGCCGGACCGGCACCGCGTGATGTCGATGAATTGCTGTGGAAGAGGTTCCGCGGAGCCCAAGATCGCTTTTTCATGGCCAAGCAGGCGGCCTTTACCGAGCAGGACGCGGAATTCCGGGTCAACGCTCAAGCGAAGGAAAGGCTGCTGGCCGAGGCCGAGGCACTCCTGCCGGTGCGTGATCCCAGCGCTGCCCGGGCCTCGTACCGAGACATCCTCCAACGGTGGTCGGTCATTGGCAGGGTGCCTCGTGACGCCGTGCGCCCACTGGAGTCTCGACTCCGCGCCGTGGACAATGCGATCAAGGCTGCCGATGAGGAGCGCTGGAGGCGCAGCAACCCCGAGGCAAAGGCGCGGGCAGCCGATACCGCGGCCAAGTTGGAGGCCCAGATTGCAGCACTCGAGGCACGGGCTGCAGAGGCCGAGGCACGCGGCGATCACGGCGCCGCACAAGAGGCGGCGGCCTCAGCTGCTACCTATCGCGAGTGGCTTGCGCAGGCTCAGCGGACAGCGAGTGATCTCGGTGGTTAATCCGTGCATGATTGCTTCGCTCGCTGAGCGAGCTTGGCGAGCGAAGCAATAATTCCTCAGCGCAAGTGACCTCGGTGGTTAATCTCCGGATCGCGCGCCGCCGTGCTGAGGAGGAGGGAGTAGACACGCTTCATCGTCTGCGAGTGACGACGAAGTAGGCGGGCTTACCGCGCGATCCGCGCTGAGCGAGCTTGACGAGCGAAGCAATAACTATTGCTGGATGCGGTATGCCTCGTAGACCGCAGGCACACCGCGTACCGCACGCAGCACATGATCCAGATGGGTCGGATCCGCAGTCTCGAAGGTGAACTTGGCCCGGCAGATGCGGTCCTTACTCGTGGTCAGGGCGGCCGACAAGATATTCACGTGC
>Ga0307318_10000333_pt1 | contig 15497 bp, 10 predicted proteins | sample ER_DNA_367_FD_194500 | JGI IMG/M metagenome (GOLD analysis project Ga0307318, IMG submission 194500) | Bulk soil microbial communities from the East River watershed near Crested Butte, Colorado, United States - ER_DNA_367 | ecosystem: Environmental > Terrestrial > Soil > Floodplain | place...
CGAGCCGCTGCCGCCTGTCAGTCCCAGCGTTCCAAGAGCCCTGTGTCGACGTCGTAGTAGAAGCCGCCGACGACCGCTCGATCACCGATCAGTGGGTGATTCCGGAGCTTCTCGGTATCGCGATGCAGGGTACGGCGCTGGTCCGCCGACGCCCCGAATCGCACCCAGGATGCATCGGCGCCGCTCGCGTTGCGGATCCGATCGATGATCACATCGTCGTCGGCTGCGGCCATGGCGCAGCGGCTGTGCGGGATGATCATGATGCGGTTGACATTGAGCAGATGGACCCCGGCGATGCAGCCCGCCAGCGCGGAGGTTGTCACCCGGCCGCCAGGCGTCCTGATGATCTTGGCATCGCCGAAGGTCAGCCCCAGCATCTCCAGCGGCACAATTCGAGAGTCCATGCAGGTGACGACCAGGACTCCCGCATGGGCCACCCCGTCGAAGCCATGCTGATCAAAGCTCTCAGCGAACTTCTTGTTGTTGGCAAGAAGATCGTCGAAAGCATCATTGGCCACCTGGTTGTCAGGCCACTCTTGTGATACGTGCTCCATGCCAACCTCATAGCGCTCTGCCAGCAGTGTCCGATGCGATTGCCGCGATGGGCTGACTGCTGGGGGTTCCTGACCCGTCACGCCGGGCGTCTGCAGCCGGCAACGGAACGGGACTGCCGCTGGGCGCGGCGGCGATGGCTGGAGCCGGCCCGGCCCACGCAAGCAGCAGAGCATCCTCGCCTTTGAGGAACCGATGGCAGCGTACTCCGCCGGTTGCTCGACCTTTGGCTGGATAGTGCTCGAAACCGGTGACCTTGACCGAGCCGGCATCTGTTCCCGGTAGCGCACGGGACATGCCGGACACAGTTACGACCACCGCCTCTGTTGCCGACACTGCCCCGAAATGAACCACACGTGCTCCGATGCCGAGCTTGATGCCGGCCATTCCGCCGCCTGAGCGGCCCTGCGGCCGCACGGCGTTGGCGGGGAAGTGCAGGAGCTGAGCGTCGTTAGTGATGAAGACCAGCTCGGCTGCGGTCGTGGTGAGCTCGACGGCGCCGACGACCCGGTCACCGGCCTCGATGCGGATCACTTCCCACGAGTCCTTGCCGAGGACTTCGGGATTGACCCGCTTCACCACCCCTTGAGCCGTGCCAAGTGCCACGCCGAGTGAATCCTCGGCCAGCGTCGTCAGGCAGAGCACTTTCTCTCCGGCGTCGAGGGTCGCAAGCTCGGTGACGTGGGTGCCTCCCTGAAGATTTGGTGCGTGCGCCGTGCTGGGAACGGTGGGCAGATCAAGGGCGCTGATCTTGATCAATCGGCCGGCGCTGGTGATCAGACCACAGCTGCCACGCGCTGTGGAGATGATCTTGGACACGATGACGTCGTGGTTGGCTCGGGCGCCGACCGGCGGAAGCGGCTGAGCGTGATTAGTCCGCGCCAGTAAGCCCGCGGAGGAGAGCAGCACCCAGCAGGGGTCGTCTGCGACCTCCAGCGGAGCAGCCGCTGCGATCGTCGCAACACCACTGGCTGCGAGCAAGATCGTGCGGCGCGGCGTGCCATGTTGCTGAGCCATCTCGGCAAGTTGATTGCTGACGAGGGTGCGCAGCTGCTCTGGGTTCTCCAAGATCTCGGTTAGCTCGGCGATGGTCGCTTCCAACTTGCCCCGCTCGGTCTCGAGTTCGATCTTGCTGAACCGGGTAAGCCGGCGGAGCGGCATCTCGAGAATGTAGTTGGTTTGGATCTCCGACAACTCGAACACCTCCATCAGCCTGGAGCGGGCTTCGGCAGTGTCATCGGAGGTACGAATGATCGCGATCACGTCGTCGATGTCGACAATCGCTATCAACAGGCCTTCGACGAGGTGCAGGCGGTCCTGAGCTTTGTTGCGGGCGAAATCGGTGCGACGCCGCGTCACCTCGTAACGGTGCTCGAGGTAGACCCGCAGCAGGTCACGCAGCGTCAAGGTACGCGGCTGGCCGTCGACCAGAGCGACGGCGTTGATCGCATAGTTGTCCTCGATCTTGGTCAGCTTGTAGAGCTGTTCCAGGATCGCGTCGGGATTGAAACCGCTTTTGATCTCGACCACAAGGCGGGTTCCATTGGCCCGGTCCGATAGATCCTTGACGTCGGCGATGCCCTGCAGCTTGCGGGCGTTGACAAGGTTTTTGATCTGTTCGATCACACGTTCTGGGCCGATCAAATAGGGCAGCTCGGTGATCACGATGCCTTTGCGGCGCGCGTGGACTTGCTCGATGCGTGTTGTTGCGCGGATCCGGAACGATCCCTTGCCCGTGTGGTACGCGTCCCGAATCCCGTCCAATCCGATGATCTTGCCCCCGCTCGGCAGGTCGGGTCCGGGCACGAAGCGCATCAGCTCCTCGATGTTTGCGTCTGGATGCTTGATCAAATGCCGGAGCGCCTGGACAACCTCCACTAGATTGTGCGGCGGGCAGTTGGTGGCCATTCCCACCGCGATTCCCGTCGCTCCGTTGACGAGCAGATTGGGAAAGGCTGCCGGGAGTACCGTCGGCTCGACGTCCTTGCCGTCATAGTTCGGTTTGAAGTCAACGGTGTTTTCGTCCAGCCCATCGGTCATCGCCGCCGCTGCGGATGCCATCCGGCACTCTGTGTAACGCATGGCTGCCGGTCCGTCGTCGAGCGACCCGAAATTGCCATGGCCGTCGATAAGGGGCAGTCGCATGCTCCAGGGCTGGGCCATCCGCACCAGGGCGTCGTAAATCGCTGTATCGCCGTGCGGGTGGTATTGGCCCATGACCTGACCGACCACGCGGGCGCACTTAACGTGTGAACGGTCCGGACGTACGCCCATCTCGTCCATCGAGTACAGGATGCGACGCTGCACGGGCTTGAGCCCATCCCGGGCATCAGGCAGCGCCCGCGAGTAGATCACTGAGTACGCGTACTCCAAGAAGCTGGTCTGCATCTCTGAGGACACGTCGATGTCGACGATTCGTTCGGTGAAGTCGTCCTCAGGTGGTGCGGGTGTTCTGGCCATCGAAACGCGGATCCTCCTCCGTTGCCGCGGCGATGTTCTTAGAGGAAAGGCTTGAGGTCCTCCAGCAACGAGTCGCCGGTAGCAATCTCGCGGACATAGAGCATGCCGTAGCTAAATCCGTTCTGGCCTGACCGGCTTCCGAGCCGGGCGCCAAGCTCGCGCAAGAAGGCAGCACTCACGATGCTGTCCTGATAATTCCCGAGCAGGTCTTGCAGGTCCTTGCGCTGCGCAACGATCTTGTCAGCCTTGGTTCCCCAGATCGGCGCGGCGGCCTCTACCGCGTAGCGGTAGCGCTTCGACGCCTTGCGCGCGCGATGCAACATCTCATCCGACGGCTCTCCAGCCTGTCGCACCTCGACTGCGGTCGCGAGCCGGTTGCGCGCTTTCTTCTTCGCCTTCTTGATAGCCGGGTCGAGGGCGTCTGAGGGTGAATCGGCGACGTACGTGAACGGGGGATCGGCTCGCCAGTGATGGATCAGCGCGACCAACTTGCGGTAACGCGCGGAATTCAGCGTGTCGGTCATGGCATCCACCGCCGCCTTGCGCCGGGCGGCAAGCTCAGTCTGGATGGTCGATGCAACCGGGCCGAGGATCAGCTCGGGCGGCACCTCGGCGAGCAGGGCGGCTTGCCGCTGCGTCAGGATGTCCAGATCGCGCACCTCACCGAGCAGGTTTGCCCACCACACCAGCTCCTCTTCAAGCCGACCGGCCTCGCCCGGATCGAAGAGCTCGGCAAACACCCGAAGAGTGCTGCGCAGCCGGCGTACCGCCACCCGCGTGGTGTGGACGACCTCTTCGCCGGCCCGCAGCTGGGCCTCGGAGTCGATGATCACGGTGCACTGCTCGACGAGATAGTCACCGATGACATCGCGAGCAGTGACAGATTTGTCATTCATGCCGCGGTCATCCTGTAGAGCATGCCGTGACCTTACGCCGAGCGCGCAATGCGTGTGCACGTCTAGGAGAAGTGTCGGCAAACCGCTTCTGGGGCCGGCGGCGAGCACCTCGCTTGGTGGGATTGTGCTGACCGAATGGCAGTTCAGGTACTAGCGAACCCGACCCATTCGGACGTCCGGAGCACCGAGACGGGCAGCGTCAGCGGAGAGGTCGTCCGGCTGATGCTGCGACTCGCGTTCAGCGGCAATCCGCTTCTGGTAGTGCTCGACCTCGCGATCGACGTCCGCCGGTCCCCAGCCGAGAATCGGAGCGACGAGGGCGGCGACCTCGGGTGCTGCTGCCAGGCCACGGTCCCAGGTCTCAATGGAGATGCGGGTACGCCGCGCCAGGATGTCATCGAGGTGTAGAGCACCCTCGTGCGAGGCGGCATAGATCGCCTCGACCTTGAGATATTCGGCCGCGCCGTCGAGGGGATGCGCGAGCTCGGGGCGGGACTTGATCATCTCCAGCAGTTCCGGAAACAAAGACCCGTAGCGGTCCAGCAGGTGCTCAACCTGAAGATCACGCAGGCCGGTTTGGTCGACCAGTAGAGGCCGGGCATTCCACAGCGCGTGGTAGCCGTCGGCTCCCAACAACGGCACATCCTCTGTGCAGGATGCGGGCACCTTTTGATCCAAGTCCCGGACCGCCGCATCAACGGCATCCTTGGCCATCACCCGGTAGGTCGTGTACTTGCCGCCAGCAATCATCACCAGGCCACGGACCGGCGAGGCGACGGCATGCTCTCGGGAAAGCTTTGACGTCGAGTCCGATTCGCCCGACAGCAGGGGGCGCAGACCGGCGTAGACGCCGATCACGTCGTCTCGCGTCAGCGGATCGGCCAGCAAGGCGTTGGCATGTCCGAGTAGATAGTCGATGTCAGCCTGGCTGGCGGCCGGATGGGCCCGGTCCAGCTGCCAGTCGGTGTCGGTCGTGCCGACGATCCAATGACTTCCCCACGGGATGATGAACAGCAGGCTCTTTTCGGTTCGGGTGATCAGCCCAGTTCTGGAGTTGATGCGGTTGCGCGGCACGACCAGGTGTACGCCCTTCGAAGCGCGTACCTGAAACTGTCCTCGACCGCCGAGCATCTGTTGGAGCTCGTCGATCCATACTCCGGCTGCGTTGATCGTCTGCTTTGCTCGGATGGTGAAGGTGTCGCCGGATTCAAGATCACGAACCGTGACACCGGCGACGTGGTCGGCCTCGCGCAGGAAGCCAATGACTCGGGCGCTGGTTGCTACCGCGGCGCCATAGTGAGCGGCGGTGCGGCCGATCATCATGGTGTGCCGAGCGTCATCGACCAAGCCCTCGAAGAACCTGATGGAGCCGATCACCGTCTCGCGATTCGCGGACGGAAAGGACTCCAGCGTGCGCTTCCGGCTCAGGTGGCGTAGATGTTGCGGCACTCCGCGCCCGGCACCCATCAGGTCGTAGACGCCGATGCCGAGGCCGCCATAGCCGCGGTCGATCACGGGCCGCATCAGCGGGTAGAGAAACGGTACAGGCTTGGCCAGGTGGGGAGCGAGCTTGTTGAGAGCCAGCGACCGCTCTTTGAGGGCCTCGAAGACCAAGGCGAAGTTGAGTTGTTCGAGATAGCGAAGCCCGCCGTGGAACAACTTGCTCGACCGGCTCGAGGTGCCGGCCGCGAAGTCGCGGGCCTCAACCAGTCCCACCCGCAGACCTCGAGTCACGGCATCGAGTGCGCAGCCGCAACCTGTCACACCGGCGCCGATGACGAGAATGTCGAGGTCGTCGTTGGCCAGTCGGTCGAGGGCGTCCGCGCGAGCCGCCGGGCCGAGCGGCGAGGTGGTGGAAAACATCCGTGCCGTCAGGGGTTGACCAGGAATGATCGTTCCGGGTCGTGCCGGCCCTCAATGAGTCGGATTGTGCCCGACCGAGATCGCATCGACAGCGACTGGGTCACGATGCGGTGACTTTCGAATCGGACGCCACGCAGCAAGGAACCGTCGGTAACGCCTGTTGCGGCGAAGAAGACATTGTCGCCGGAGACCAGATCCGTCGTGGTCAGGGTGCGATCAAGGTCGAAGCCTGCATCCAGGATCGCCGCCCGTTCGCTGTCGCTGCGCGCGATGAGCCGGCCGAACATCTCGCCGCCGAGGCAGCGGAGCGCGCACGCAGCCAGCACGCCCTCGGGGGTTCCGCCGACGCCGACCAGAAGATCGACTCCGGTCGACGGGGTCACGGCCATGATCGCACCAGCGACATCACCGTCGAGCAGGAATCGGATCCTGGCACCCGCGGCGCGGATGGCTGTGACGAGCTCTGCGTGCCGCGCTCGATCGAGCACGCAGACCGTGAGGTCAGATACCGCTCGGTCGGTTGCCGCGGCGATCCTGAGGAGATTGTCGGCGACCGGCGCATCAAGATCAACATCATGGGCGGCGTGACCGGGCACGACCAGCTTCTGCATGTACACCGCAGGGCCGGGGGAGAACATCGTGCCGCGGGGAGATACGCCGATGATGCTGACGGCGTCGGGCAGGCTCTTGGCAGTCAGGGTGGTGCCGTCGACCGGGTCGACCGCGATATCCCATTCCGGACCTGAACCATCGCCGACCCGCTCCCCGTTATAGAGCATCGGCGCTTCGTCTTTCTCGCCTTCGCCGATCACCACGATGCCGTTCATCCGAACTGTGCCGAGCACCGGGCGCATCGCGTCCACGGCGGCGCCATCCACCTGGTTCTTGTCACCAAAGCCCATGTACCGCGAGCAGCTGATCGCGGCAGCTTCGGTGGCCCGGACCAGCTCCAGGGCGAGATTTCGGTCAGGATCCGGCCCTACGCGTTCCCGGATCGGGGGCTGAGCCACTGTTGCCATCTCCACCACTCCTCTTGTCGTCCTGCGCTAGTTGGCACTGCACCAGTTGTCGTCCTGCGCTAGTTGGCACTGCACCAGTTGTCGTCGCACTAGCCGTTAGACCTCGACCCAGTCCAGCGTTCGTTCTATCGCCTTCTGCCATCCGCGGTAACCGGCGGCTCGCTCCTCCTCGCCGATCTGTGGGGTCCAGCGCCGCTCTTCGAGCCAGTTGTCTCGAAGCTCGTCCGGGGAGGCCCAGAAGCCGGTGGCGAGACCAGCGGCGTACGCGGCGCCAAGCGCCGTTGTTTCCGCCACCACCGGCTTGCTCACCTCGACGCCGAGCGTGTCGGCCTGGATCTGCATGCAGAGCGCGTTCGAGGTGACGCCGCCGTCGACCTTGAGCTCCTCTAATCGGACGCCCGCATCCTTCTGCATGGCCTCCACGACATCGCGGCTCTGATAACAAATTGCCTCCAGCGTTGCCCTGGCGATGTGCTCACGGGTGTGGAAGCGGGAGAGCCCGACGATGACACCGCGGGCATCAGAGCGCCAATAGGGGGCGAAGAGCCCGGAGAAGGCAGGGACGAAGTACACCTGTGATGAACTGTCCACCTGACGTGCCAAGGTTTCGATCTCCGCGGCGTCACGAATGATCTGGAGTTGATCGCGAAGCCATTGCACGGCGGAGCCGGTGACGGCGATTGAGCCCTCGAGGGCATAGACGGGTGCGGCATCGCCGAACTGGTAGCACACCGTGCTGAGTAGCCCGTTTGACGACCGGCAGAGGTTCTCGCCGGTGTTGAGTAGCAAGAAGTTTCCCGTGCCGTAGGTGTTCTTGGCCTCGCCTTCGGACAGGCAAACCTGTCCAACCATGGCGGCCTGCTGATCTCCGAGATCCCCACTGATCGTGACCTCACCACCGAACGGTCCGTCGGGGCGAGTGCGCTGGTAGGCCGTGGCGTGGGAGGACGGCACGATGGTGGGCAACATCGACTGCGGAATTCCGAAGAAGCTCAACAACTCCGGATCCCAGTCCAGGGTTTCCAGATCCATCAACATAGTGCGGCTGGCGTTGGTGACGTCGGTGATGTGCTGACCACCGTCGACCCCCCCGGTCAAGTTCCACAACAGCCAGCTGTCGGTGGTGCCGAAGAGCGCGCGGCCACGTCCGGCAGCAGCGCGTACACCGTCGACGTTTTCTAAGATCCACTGCAGCTTGCCGGCGGAGAAGTAGGTGGCGGGCGGCAAGCCGGCCCGGTGCCTGATCACATCACCTCGACCATCGCGGTCAAGAGCGGCGGCGATCTTGTCGGTTCGGGTGTCTTGCCAGACAATCGCATTGCAGTAGGGCTCGCCGGTGATCGGATCCCATACCACCGTCGTTTCACGTTGATTGGTGATGCCGAGACCTGCAAGATCAGCAGCCACTAAACCGCGAGTTCGCAGCGCTTGCTTCACAACCTCCTGAGCGCGTTGCCAGATCTCGACCGGATCATGCTCCACCCATCCGGCCCTGGGCAGGATCTGGGCGTGCTCGAGCTGGTACCTGCCGACCTCGCGTCCCGAGTGATCGAAGATCATGCAGCGGGTGCTTGTCGTACCTTGGTCGATTGCAGCGACGAAGTCGGCCATGGAGCTGACGATATTAGGCTTTGGCCGTGTCCGTAAGCCAGGCAGTGTCGGATCAAGGTGAGCCTCCCGGATACCCACGAGAGTGGGAGGCCGACGTGCTGCTCTCAGACGGCGGCGTCGCGCACCTGCGGCCGATCCGGCCGTCCGACGCGGAGCGACTCGTTGCGTTCTACGATCGCGTCTCACCGGAGTCGAAGTATCTCCGCTTCTTTGCTGCGTATCCGCGGCTGAGTGATCGTGATATCAAGCGATTCACGGAGGTCGATTATGTGGATCGAGTGGCATTCATCCTCACCCTCGGCGATGAGATGATCGCGGTCGGGCGCTACGACCGGATCGAAGATGATCATGCTGAAGTGGCGTTTCTCATCGAGGACGCTCATCAGGGCCGGGGGATCGCCCAGCTGCTGTTGGAGCATCTGGCCCAGGCCGCTCGGGAGCGCGGGATCGCTCGCTTCGTTGCGCAGGTGTTGCCAGAGAACCGGCGGATGGCCAAGGTGTTCGCGGACGCCGGCTATCGCGTCTCCAAGGGCATCGAGGATGGTGTGCTCGCCGTGGAATTCCCGATTTCGCCCACTGACACCTCGGTCGGTGTCATGGAGCGTCGTGAGCACCGGGCCGAGAGTGCCTCCGTACGGCGGCTGCTGACCCCGGAGCGGATTGTGGTGTACGGCGACAGTGATCGTGTGCAGGGTTTGATCAATTCCATGCTGCGCGGTGGCTTTCGCGGCGAGGTGGCGGCGGTCGCCGTCGATGGCCACGACGTGAAAAACACCAGCAATGCTGCGTCGATAGCCGCGCTGCCGGGCCGGCTGGACCTGGCGATCGTCTCGGTGCCGACCAGTCAGCTTGGCGGGGTTGTGATCGATGCGGCGCACAAGGGCGTACACGGCATTGTTGTGCTGACGGGGACGGACTACGCCGCTGGGGACAGCCTCCAGATCATCAACTTGGCGCGGGCGTACGGTATCCGAGCCCTCGGTCCTGATGCTCTCGGAGTGATCAACACTCTTCCCACCGTGCAACTGAACGCCACACCGGGACCGATGCCGCGCGTCGGGGGAGTGGGGTTGTTCTGCCAGTCAGCAGCTGTTGGTGTCGCTCTGCTCAACCACGCCGTACGTCACGACCTGGGATTGTCTACCTTCGTGAGCACAGGAGACTACGCCGACGTCACCGCAAACGACGTCATGCAGTACTGGGAGGTGGACGAACCAACCCGGGTTTGCCTGCTGACCCTCGATTCCATCGGTAATCCCAGGAAGTTCTCACGGATCGCCCGGCGGCTGGCTCGGAAGAAGCCGGTCGTCGTCTTCGCCCCCGGGCGCACCCGCCGTCAAGATCATGTTGGGGTACGAGGCGGGCTTGGGCACGCTCCGGATGAGGCAGTCGATGCCCTCTTCCGACAGGCGGGCATCATGGTGGTGCACAACCGCGGCGAGATGATCGACATCGCCAAGATCGCCACGCGTCAGCCATCGCCGTCAGGGCCGCGGGTCCGGATCATCACCAATTCCCTTCCGCTTGCCCACCAGATGGTGCAGAAGATGGATTCGGTCGGCCTGATCCGCGACCCGGAGCCTGAGCTGCTCGGGGCGGCTGCGAGCGCAGACGCCTTTGCCCGATCCGCGCGGGTGGCGCTGGCCGACCACCGCTATGACTCCGTGGTCTGTGCCGCGGTCAATGCGTTCGACGACGGCACCGAAGAGGTCATTCTGGCCCTTGAGCAGGTCGCTGCCGAGGCGGCGAAGCCGTTGGTCGGAGTCTTCCTGGACTTCCATCCGCCGCTCGGGAGCAGCGACGAGCCGGACGGCCCTGGATCGTTGCCGAGGTTTGACGGCTCGGTCGACGCCATTCAGGCGCTCGCGGCACTCACCGCGCATGCGCAGTGGTGCGCTCGAGACCCTGGAGCGATCCCCATGCTGCAGGTGGACACTCAGGCGGCTCGGCGGGTCGTGAATCGCATCCTGGCTCAGCAGCCTGAGGGCCGCGAGCTGGATGCCACCGAGACGGCCGAGCTGCTGGGCAGCTATGGAATCAACCTGGTGCCACAGTTCCCGGTCGCCGGCTTGACCGACGCGATTGTTGCTGCCGAGCGGCTTGGCTGGAACGTCGTACTGAAAGCCACGACGGCCGCCGTACGCGGTCGGCCTGATCTTGCAAACGTGCACCGCAACATCGACAACCCCGCTGAGATGGCTGAAGCGTGGAAGGACCTGCGTCAGTGGGTGGCCGAGATCGGGCTCCCCGACGATGAGGATCTCTCGCCGGCCAAGCCAGTCGTCCAGGCCATGGCGCCGCCAGGTGTGGCGCTGATCATCGCCAGCCGCGAGGATGCTGCGTTCGGGCCGATCGTCTCGCTCGGCCTGGATGGGATCCCCAGCGACCTGCTCGGCGACATCGTCTATCGAGTCCCGCCACTGACAACGGTCGATGCCGCCGAGATGGTGAAAGAGCTCAAGGCCGCTCCGACGCTGCTCGGTCACCACGGCGTGCCGGGAGTCGACATCGCAGCGATCGAGGATCTGCTGCATCGGATGGCGCAGCTGTCCGATGCCATTCCCCAGTTAGCCTCGGTGACGCTGCGGCCATGCGTGGCTTCGGTCAATTCGATCTCGGTTCTGGGCGGGCGGGTTTTCGTCGCACCGACCGCCAACCAACGCGACCCGCTGGCTCGAGTCCTATAGGCGGACTTCACAAGTGATGCGCAAGCAGGGCACAAGGAATCGCGCGACTGTCGGTGGTGCATGGCAGGATGATCGACATGCGGATTGGCTCTACCAGGAAGGAGCTACGCGCCGAAATTGATGCGTGCGGATACTTTCCGGAACTCGTCGAGGATGCGGTCATGCTTGCCATCGCCGACGAGGAGTTACTGGACTTTGTGGTGCACCATGAGCCGACGTTCAACCACGACGAGATCCACCGTCACGTGACCGTACTCGCCTTGACACCGACTCGGCTGGTGATCGGGCATACCGATGACCAGCCTGCCGAGCCTCCGACACCAGGGATCTACGCTGCCTCCTCCACCGAGTCGGTGGCGCTGAGCAAGATCAACACCGTCGCCCTCACCCGCGTTGTCACCCAGCCGGAGGCCTACCAGGCCGGTTCGGAGGATGTCTTCGAGACCTGGCTGACGGTCGGTTGGGGAGCGGTACGCCGGATCGACCTCGAGTTGGCGACGTGTAGTGATCCGCAATGCGAGGCAGATCACGGTTACACCGGGACGTTGGTCGGTGACGACCTGACGGTACGGATGAGCGCGGCGGCTGATGGCCCGGATCGAGTTGCGCGCCTGGTGCGGTTCGCCAGCTCGCTTCAGCGAGCGGCGCCGGTATGACCTCACCTTTGGTGCGGAGATCTTCGCCAGAGGTGGCGTCGAGTAAGTCACTACCCGCGATGGTTGTTCCGCCGTACAACTCCGCCACCCTCGGGGAACTCCTTCCAAGCATCGGTGCGCACCTGCGGATACCAGAGTTCAGCGAGGACGCCTTCCGGCTGCCGCAGTCTGCTCGCTACGTCGTGGTACTGATCGACGGGCTCGGCTGGAACTTGCTCCGGCGCGCCGTACGCGAGGCGCCGTATCTTGCGTCGCTGCTCGGCAGTGCGCAGCCGATTACGTCGGCGGTGCCAAGTACGACGGTGACCAGCCTCGCCAGCCTGGGCACAGGTCTGCCGCCGGGCCAGCACGGTCTGGTCGGTTACACCTCACGGGTGCCCGCCACCGGCGAGATCCTGAACGCCCTGACCTGGGAGACCGACCCGGCTCCGACGGTCTACCAGTCCAAGCCGACATTCTTCGAGCGCGCCGCGAGAAGCGGAATTGCGGTGACATCGGTCGCATTGACGCGGTTCCGGGGCACTGGATTGACCGAGGCCGCACTGCGCGGAGCGGACTTTGTGCCGTTCACCGAAGACAGTGCCGAGGACCTTCGGATTGCACTGATCGCGGAAGCAGCCCTACGCGGTGATCGCAGCGTGGTGTACGCCTACGAACGAGAACTCGATCATTGCGGGCACGTACACGGCTGCAGTTCGGTTACCTGGCTCGAGCAGCTGGCGCGGATCGACGCCATGTGCGAGCGGCTGCGCGCGGCGCTACCTCCCGAGGTAACGGTGATCGTTACTGCTGATCATGGTATGATCGACATCCCGCCGGGCCAGCGCATCGTGGCCGAGGATGATCCTGCTCTGATGAGCGGCGTCTCGGCGCTGGCCGGAGAGGGTCGCTTCCGGCAGCTGTATGTTGATCATGAATCGCCGCAGCGGGTGGCGGATCGCTGGCGTGCACGGCTCGGTGAGCTGGCCTGGGTGCGGACCCGTGAGGAGGCCATCGAGGAAGGCTGGTTCGCTGCGATCGATGATCAACTACGTGATCGTTGGGGACACGTGCTGGTCGCCCTCCGCGACGACTGGGCGATCATGACGAGGGCGTTTCCTCGGGAATTCACGCTGGTCGGCATGCATGGGTCATTGACACCAGCCGAGATGCTGGTGCCGCTCATCGTGGCCTGAATGGTGGGATGAGGAGGACTCCGCCGTGGCTGAGTTGTGCTACTTCACCGGACCCATGGATTGCGGCAAGTCAACGCTGGCTTTGCAGCTGGACTACACCCAAGCCGTGGCAGGACGGAAGGGTCGGCTCTTCACCAGCCGTGATCGTGCCGGTGAGTCGACGATCTCCTCACGTCTTGGCCTGGCTCGGGCGGCGATCGAGGTCAGCTGGAGTTTCGACTTCTGGAACTACGTGGTCGCCCAGTTGACCAGCGGTCAGCGGATCGACTACCTGGTCTGCGATGAGACGCAGTTCTACTCGGCGAAACATATTGATCAGCTCGCCCGACTCGTCGACGAGCTGCAGATCGACGTATTCGCCATCGGACTCCTCACCGACTTTGCGACTCGGCTGTTCCCCGGCTCACAACGGCTCGTCGAGCTCTGCGATCGGATCGAGGTCCTCCAGGTGCGCGCTCTGTGCTGGTGTGGGGAGCGGGCAACACATAATGCGCGAACCGTCAACGGCTCGATGGTGCTGGAGGGTGACCAGGTGGTGATCGGCGACACTATGCCCCCTTCTGATGCAGACGGTCGTGAAGTTGGGAAGAAGGTCGCGTACGAGGTGTTGTGCCGGCGGCATCACCGCCGTCGAGTGACCCGGGCAGTGGCGCAGGCGAGCTTCTCCGAACCGCTTCCGCTTGGGGATGTTGGAGCAGTCGATGATGAGCTCTGAATCCGTGTTGATGTCGCCGGCAGAGCTCGCCGAGCTGCTCGGCTCGGATCAGCCGCCCATCGTCGCCGATGTGCGCTGGACACTTGGTGGACCATCCGGTAGGTCGGACTTCGAAGCGGGCCACATACCCGGCGCGCTCTGGGTGGATCTGGATGCCCACCTCGCCGGGCCGCCGGGCGCCGGTGGCCGTCATCCGCTCCCACCAGTCGCCGTCTTCGAGCAGGCGATGCGGGACATCGGCGTACGCCAGGATTTGCTGGTCGTTGCCTACGACGCTGCAACGTCCCAGGCGGCGGCCCGTTTGTGGTGGCTGTTGACCGACGCCGGGCACGATCACGTGAGGGTCCTCAATGGCGGTCTCGCCGCCTGGACTGCAGCCGGCCTCCCGACCGCATCGGGCCCGTCGGCCCTGCCAACTCCGGGTGACTTCGTTGCTCGGCCAGGCCGACGCCGACAGCTGAGCGCCGCGGAGATCGCGGGACAGCTGGGACGACCGGACGCTCCCACGCTGGTCGACGTGCGAACTACCGAGCGCTTCGCAGGGGAAATCGAGCCGATCGACCCAGTCGCCGGTCATATCCCGGGGGCGGTCAGTCTGCCGTCCTCGGCGCATGCCTATCCGGACGGCCGGTTCCTACCGCCCGCCCAGATAGCGGGGTTGTACGAGGCAGTAGGCGGCATCGACAACGCTGTGCTCTACTGCGGCTCAGGAATCACTGCGGCTCAGAGCCTGTTGGCGCTGGAGTCGGCCGGCCTGACGGCTGCGATCTATCCAGGTTCCTGGAGCGATTGGATCACTTATGCGAGGCGCCCTATTGCGATCGGACGGCATCCCTGACTAGCTCTGCCGTTTGGGGCCGCCGAACATGATCTCGTCCCAGCTCGGTACCGACGCCCGCTTGCGTTTCATGCTCGTGCGCTGAGGCTGCGTGTCGGGGTGCGCCAAAGACTCCATCTCGAACTCGTGTGCTTCGTCGGTCCGATCGGCCAGATTTACCGTGGGATCCGGCGGTCCGGGCTCGTCGGTGCCCGGCAACTCCGGTCCGCCGGCCTCCCGTGAGAGCCGTGGTGGGTGCTCCACGGTTTCCGGAACATCAAGTGCGGAGTCCTCGTGGATGCTCGGTTCAACGGGATAGTTGATCACGATCGCCGGCTCCCAGCCGCCGTCGGTGGTCGTACCGGTTTCCGGCACCGCAGTGGCATCGCTCAGCCCCGCGTACACCCGGGGCGAGTCCTCGCTGTAGCCGTCGCCGCCCAGCACCTCGTAGAGCGTTCCGATTGGCGACTGGCCTGTCTCATCATTGTCCGCGCCGCTCGGGACGGGCATGTCCACTGGACCTGAGCGAGACGGCACCGGATGCAGCACCCGCGAGACAGCCACTGTCGGCTCCTCGTCCTCGCCCGCCTCCTCGGCAACTGGCGGCTGGGAAACGGGATGGTGCCGCTTCGTTGCCGCAAGCCTTTCGCTCAGATCGAGGGTGGGCTCGTTGTCGCCACCCTCGCCCGATTCCGCGAGCCGCGGCCGGGGTGAATGCAGGCCTGTGACTGAGGACTGCTGATCACCGAGCAACCACTGAGCCTCGTCGTTTCCGGCGACGGAGAACCGTCCCCGAAGGTCGTAGAAGAAGGCTGCGTGCCGGCTTGCCTCTCCGGCCCGATAGTCCGCCGTAACGGCCCAGCGTCCGTCGTCCAGTCGATAGGAGTCCCAGCTGATCGCGTCGATGTCGACTCCCCGCCCGAGGAGCCGCTCAGTGACGGTTATGCGCAAGCTACGGTGGCCCGACGGCTCACCACGGCGGCGTACCGAAGACGACATTGCCATGGATGCCACATGTTCGCGCTCAGCAAGGACGGGCGCCGCGA
>Ga0307318_10000334_pt1 | contig 15484 bp, 18 predicted proteins | sample ER_DNA_367_FD_194500 | JGI IMG/M metagenome (GOLD analysis project Ga0307318, IMG submission 194500) | Bulk soil microbial communities from the East River watershed near Crested Butte, Colorado, United States - ER_DNA_367 | ecosystem: Environmental > Terrestrial > Soil > Floodplain | place...
AGTCCTGGTTCATCAGATGCGGTGGGACCCTCGCCAGGAACCCGTCCAGGTCCGCGTCCCAGAACGGCATGAACGTCTCTGTCCCGAGCCGGCGGCCCCGTTCGAACGCCTCCTCGCGCTCCATCGAGCCGAGCTGGTGCTCGAGGAACGGGAACTTGTCCTCGGCGAACTTGAACGACTCGCTCTCGATGGTGCCGAGCTGCCGGGCGCGCCGGTTCATCTCGGCGGCGAGAGCCGGATCGGGGGCCATCCAGTCGGGCTTCAGCTCCTGAAGCCGGCGCTCCTTCATGGCCGAGGCGAGGCGCGGTGCGGCGAACTCGAGCCCTTGGACGGCGGCATTGCGGGCCGTCCAGCGCACCCCGTAGCGCCAGAGCAGGTTCTTGAGCAGCGGGCGGCGTTCGAGGTTGTAGGACTGCAGATACGTCCGGTAAAGGTGGCGCATCTCCCCGAGGTGGAGCCGCCGCAGGCGGGAGAACCCCCACTGTGGGCTGACCTGGAGCCACTCGTCGCCGCCCGCGCCGGTGAGGATCCGGCGCACCCCGCGGGCTCGCCCGCGGAGCGCGAGGTGGGTGTAGAGCGGCTGCCACAGGTTGATCAGCGGCATAGGCCACGTGGCGCTCGTCCGGGCCGCGCTCAGCACAAGACTGTCACCGTCGGTCGCGTCGGTGTAGGGCACAAGCTCGTGCGGGATCTCGAGCGTCTTCGCGACCTCGGTCATGACGTCGCTCTCGTCGAACTCCGGGAACGCGATCGACATGCCGAGCGGCGGCTCCTGCCCGGTGGCGCGGAGGATGTCGGCGGCGTGCATGGCCACAGTCACCGAGTCCAGTCCGCCGCTCAGGAAGATTCCGGTCGCACCGGGCTCGATGGCCCGCGCCACGGCTTGCTCCATGAGGCCGGGGAACTCGCCGAGCTCGTCCGCTTCGACCCAGTCCGACGGGTTTTCAGGATCGACGGGGAACCAGTAGCGCGCGCATGTGCGCTCGCGGCCGAACCGGTACAGCCAGCCGCAGCGCACGCGCTGGATCGCGGTGAAGTACGTCTCGTCGACGCTCCGGAAGCGGTGGATCATGAGCTCGCAGACCGCGGCCCGGTTGATCTCGCCCGAGACGTCGGGATGCCGGGCAAGGGCGGCGATCGACTCCGACAGGCAGACGCCGTCGGATGTCTCCGCGTAGAAGTAGGGGTGATGGCCGAGCTGGTCCCGCGCGAAGAAGAGCTCGTCCGCATGGCGGTCATGGACGGCTAGGGCGAAGGCGCCGCGGATGTGCTCCAGCGCACGCGTGCCCATCGCCCTGAACGCGGCGAGCACGATCTCGGCATCGCTCGCCTCCGTGGAGATGCCGGCCCTTTGCGCGAACACGTCGCGCTCGAAGAGGTGGCCGCAGAACAGAGCAGTGAAGCCGTCGTCTCGCGCGATGCCCGCCGTCTCGTCGTGCTCGAGCGACAGCTCGGCTTCGCGGCCGGCTCCTGCACGGCGGTAGCGTCCGATGAAGTACGGGGACGCGGACGAGGACAGCGTCGCGACGCTCTCCCGGAGGTCGATCGTCGTCATGCGGGCTGGATCAGCTCTTTCTCGACGAGCTGGTCGAGCAGGCCGTCGAGCTCGTTCGGTACGTCGGCCTCCTCGACCGCGAACTCCTCCGCGAGCCCTGCTTCGACACCGGAGCGGTCACGCCCTTCGGCGATCAGCTCCCAGGCGCGCGCCGCGGTCTTGTTCAGGGTGTAGATCTCGTTCGTACGCAGATTGACGAGGACGACTTCGTCCTGCACGCGCTGGGCAACGACGTCCGGGTTCGGCTGATAGCTCTGCTCCGCCACAGATCTCTCATGTTGGGGACGGCCCCCGACGTTGTCAATGAGTTCCTGTAGGGAACCAGCTTGCGATCGTGTAACGGCGGCCGTGCGTGACCGGCGAGACGCCGTGGATCATTTGGGACGGAAAGGCGACGAGGGCGCCGGGCGAGCCGACGAGCGGCAGGCCGATCCCCTCGCCCTTGGGGTCGTCCTGAAGGAGGCCGTAGAACGAGAGTGAGCCGCCGCCGTACGCCCCTGCGGCCGGTTCCTTCGATGTCTCGTTCAGGAAGATGACCGCGGAGACTCGCCGGCCGGAAGCCTCGTCGGCGTCCTTGTCGCTCGAGTCCATGTGCGGGCGGAAGAAATCACCCTCCTCGTAGACGAGGAACTGGGGCTTCTCGCATTCCTGGAGCTCGAGACCGAAGTGCCCGGACAGGGTTTCGCGGACCGAGTTGAGGCGGTCCCTGACGATGGCCAAGGTCTCCGTGTCCACCTTCGCGAGTCGCGTCTTTCGGTGCGAACGGTCGACCTCGTACTTGCCCTCATCCTCGATGGTCGCCTCGACCTGCTGGGCCTCGTCCATCGCCTCGCGCACCTGGGCGCAGGTGTCGGCGTCCAGAAGCTGCGGTTCGATGTAGAGCCCGAAGCGGTCGAAGAAGCTCGGATCCATCAGACCTCAATGGTCAGACCGTCGGTTGCCAGCTGGACGCCGTCGGGGATTGGGAGCTCGACCGGGCGGTGCGTGAGGAGGATGGGGCCGTCGGCTGCAGCCAGCGCTTCGTCGGCCGACAGATGCCCGCGCGGCTCGCCGTCCTTGTCCGAGCGCGCCAAGGTCGCCTCGCAGACGAAGAGATCTGCCCCGCGCGCGAGTGCCGAGAGCTCCTCGGTCGGGGCGGAGTCGCCGGAGTACGCGAGCAGCTTGTCGCCCTCCCGGACCCGAAAGCCGTAGGCCTCCATCGTGTAGTGCGGGAGGCGGTGCGCCTCGACCTCGAAGCCGGCCGCCTGAAACGGCGTTCCCGGCGCGAACTCGTTCAGGTCGAACGCGGAGTCGAACATGCCCGGGTTCCCGAAGGTGGCCGCGAAGGCGTCCAACTGGGAGCGGCCGTCGGGCGGAAGCCACACGCTACACGGGATGTGCTCGTCGGTTGGCCCGTAGGCGTTCAGCCATGCCCACGGGACGAGGTCGCCCCAATGGTCGAGGTGGAAGTGGGTGATCGCCGCCGCGTCGACGCGCCTGCTTCCATTCGCGCGGAGGCGCCCGAGAACGCCCGGGCCGCAGTCGAGCAGGAGGCTCCGCCGCGGCTCGGCGTCGCTCTCCACGAGGTACCCCGACTGCGCGCTGCCGGGGTTCGGCCAGGCCGGTGATGACCCGATGACGGTGAGGCGCACGTTCATATACTGACCGACCGCTATGAATCGCGAGCGCAAGATCCGGGTCGTCATCGCCAAGCCGGGGCTCGACGGCCACGACCGGGGGGCGAAGATCATCGCCCGTGCGCTCAGGGATGCGGGCATGGAGGTCATCTACACCGGCCTGCACCAGACCCCGGAGCAGATTGTCGAGACCGCGATCCAGGAGGATGCGGACGCGGTCGGCATCTCCATCCTCTCGGGCGCGCACATGACGCTCGTCCCGAAAATTCTCGAAGGGTTGAAGTCGAACGGGGTCGACGACGTGGTCGTCGTCGTCGGCGGCACGATCCCGAAGCCGGACGTCGAGGAGCTGAAGCGGCAAGGCGTGGCCGAGGTCTTCACTCCCGGGGCTCCCGTCTCCGAGATCGTCGATTTTCTCCGCGAGCGGGTACCGGTCACGCGGTGAGCGTCGACGTCGTACGTGACGGCGGCGTCGCAGTCGTGACCGTCAACCGGCCCGACGCCATGAACGCGCTCGACGTCGAGCACGCAGAGGCGCTGCGCGACCACCTGGAAGACCTCGCTGCCGATCCGGAGGCGCGCGTCGTCCTCGTCACCGGCGCGGGCGACAAGGCCTTCGTCGCCGGCGCGGACATCAAGTACATGCAGTCGCTCGGCGTCCTCGAGGCGAGGCGCTGGGGTGAGCTCGGCCAGGCGTGCGCCAACCTCCTCGAGACGATCCCCAAGCCGACCATCGCCGCGATCAACGGCTACGCGCTCGGCGGCGGCTGCGAGCTCGCCCTCGCCTGCGACATCCGCATCGCCTCCAGGGAGTCAAAGCTTGGCCAGCCGGAGGTCAACCTCGGGATCATCCCGGGCTGGGGCGGGAGCCAGCGCCTGCCGCGCATCGTCGGGCTCGGCTTCGCGAAGGAGATCGTCTTCTCCGGGCGCGCGGTCGAGGCTCAGGAGGCACACGACTGGGGTCTCGTGAACCAGATCTACGACCCGGCCGACCTGATGCCCGCCGCGATGACGCTGGCCCACGAGCTGGCGAAGAAGAGCCCGCTCGCTCTCGCGTACGCCAAGGAGGCAACCAACCTCTACCTGACCGGCGAGGCGAGCGCCCACATGGAGACCGAGCTCCGCCTCTTCGCGATGCTCTTCTCCTCGGAGGACCAGAAAGAAGGGATGGCTGCCTTCGCCGAGAAGCGCGAGCCCGAGTTTCGGGGGCGCTAGGAGCCACAAAGCCGCTGCTAGCCTGGGAAGGAAGCCCATGCACGACACGTTGACCATCGCCGGCCGGGAGTTCGGCTCGCGCCTTCTTCTCGGGACCGGCAAGTACGACACCTTCGAGACGATGCGCGACTCGGTCGCCGCCTCGGGCACGGAGATCGTCACCGTCGCCGTGCGGCGGATCGACTTCGACGCGCCGGGAGAGGACATCACTTCGTTCCTGCCCGAAGAAGTGCTCCTCCTGCCGAACACCTCGGGCTGCGAGACCGCCGACGAGGCGGTCCGGTCCGCCAAGCTCGCCCGAGCCGGGGGCCTGCCGGACTGGGTCAAGCTCGAGGTCATCCCGGACACGCGCTACCTCCTGCCCGATCCGGTCGAGACCCTCCGCGCGGCCGCGACGCTCGTCGAGGAAGGCTTTACGGTCCTGCCCTACGTCCTTCCGGACCCCGTCCTGGCCAAGAGGCTCGAGGAGGTCGGCTGCGCGACGGTCATGCCGCTCGCCGCGCCGATCGGAAGCGGTCGCGGCCTCAAGCTGCGCGACTCGATTCGGATCATCGTCGAGCAGGCCGAGGTTCCAGTCGTCGTCGACGCCGGCCTCGGCGCCCCGTCGCACGCAGCGGAGTCTATGGAGATGGGCGCAGACGCCGTGCTCGTCAACACGGCCATCGCACGGGCGGATGACCCGGTCGCCATGGCAGAGGCTTTCCGCCTCGCGGTCGAGGCCGGCCGCACGGCCTTCCATGCCGGTGTGATGGAAGAGCAGGCGCCGACCCCGTCGAGCCCGGTCGGAGGAACGGTTTGACCGTCGAGGTCAATGGGCGCGAGCAGGAGCTCGCTCCGGGCGAGACCGTCGCCACTCTTCTCGCGCGCCTCGGGCTCGAGGCCGGCTGGGCGCTCGTAGAGCGAAACGGCGAGCCCGTGGAGCGCGCCCGCTACGCGGAGGTCGAGCTCGAGGAGGAAGACCGGCTCGTCGTCGCCCGCCCCGTTGCTGGCGGGTGAGGTCGTTTCGAGATGGGGCCTCGTCGCGTGAACTCGCTGGGCGGATGAGAGGCAAGGACACAGGGAGCACCCGTATCGAACGAGATACAGGTGCGACCGAGGACGCAGCATCGCGCCGCCCAGCGAGTTCGGGCGGCTCAGGTCTCCATTTCGACACGGCCTCGTCTAGACGTCTCTATCTCGTCACGCCGGTCAGGCCCGGCTTCGGCGAGTTCCTCGCGGCGGCGATCCGCGGTGGCGTGGACGTCGTCCAGGTGCGCGACCGGTCGCTCGCGGACGGCCGGCTCCTCGACGCTCTCGCGGAGGCCCGTGTCGTGACGGGCGCGCACGGAGTCCCGCTGGGCGTCAACGACCGGCCCGATCTCGCGGTCCTCGCGGGAGCCGATTTCGTCCACGTGGGACAGGAAGACATTCCCGTCGAGGCTGCGCGGGCCTTCGGCCTGCCGGTCGGCCTCTCCACGCACGCGCCTACCGAGATCGACGGGGCGGTAGCCGACTACATCGCCGTCGGTCCCGTGCACGCGACGCCGACGAAGGAGGGCCGCGCGGCGGTCGGCCTCGAGCTCGTCCGCTATGCCGCTGCGAACGCGACGCTCCCCTGGTTCGCCATCGGTGGCATCGACGCCTCCAACGTCGCGGAGGTCGTTGCGGCCGGAGCGACCCGGGTCGCCGTCGTTCGGGCCATCGTCGAGGCGGACGACCCGGAGCGAGCCGCCCGGGAGCTCCGTTTCGCGCTTTCCGACTAGCCGAGCAAGAGGATCTTGGCGGTCGTGAGCGTCTCGGCCGGGGCTTTCTGCGTCGTCCACGTTGGTGCGAAGGTCACTGTCGTCACCCGCACGCGCTCCCCGACCTTGGCCGCCGAGACGTCGATCGTGGAGAAACCGCTCGAGCCCTTACGCGCGACCTGCGTCTCCGGCGGGACGGCGAAGGTCACCTTGCGGACATTGACGTAGCTGAGCCCGAGGGGCTCGACGACGACCCGCTTCGTCCTCACCTTGATCGTCGAGTCGGTCCTCGCGATGACCTTCGCGCCCTTCAGCGTCAGCGTCATGGCACCGAGTCCCGGTCTGGGGCGGGGGAAGAGCAACTGCTTCGAGCGGTTGAGGTAGGTGAACGGGTCGATTGCCCTGCCGCTCGGCTTTCTCACCTCGAAGTGGAGATGCGGCTGGATCCCATTTGCGTCGCCTGAGTCTCCGACGAAGCCCACGAGTTCGCCGCGCTTCACGTGGTCGCCGTTGTCGAGGCCCTTCGCCCACGCGACCCCGTTCTTGCAACCGCCCTTGTTGTCGTTGTCCGGTCCGAGGTCGTTGTTCAGGTGGATGTAGACGTAGGTAATGCCGTTCTTGGCATGGAGGTAGAGCATGCACGTCCCGTAGGATCCGGACCCGGTCCACTTCTCCACCCGCCCGGCGACGAAGGCAACGGCGGGCTGATGGCGTACCGACATGATGTCGTTCCCCTCGTGCGGCCCCTGGGGCCGGGGGTCGCCGAAGTCGTCCGTGTAGGTGACGTTGCCGACGACGGGGAACGCGGTGACCTGGGGCACGCCGGCGTCCGCGGTCCCTGTGAAGACCCCGATCAGAAGAAGGAGAAGAATTCCTCGGGCTGTCGTCCGGTGGCTGGCCATAGGCTCCGGTTCGCGTCCGAAGTGGCGGACGGTAACAGACCCTTCGGCAGGCGGCCGTTCGATCTTGAACGGATAGGATCGCCGCCGTGAAAATCGCGGTTTGTGTCAAGGAGGTTCCGGACGCCTCCGCTCCCAAGCGCCTCGATCCCCAGACCTTCCGGCTCGACCGGGGCGTCGCCGGTGCGCTGAACGAATTCGACACGCACGCGATCGAGGAGGCGCTGCAGCTCAAGGACAAGGGTGGGGAGGGCGAGGTCGTCGCCCTCCTCATGGGCCCGGAGCGCGCCGCCGACTCGCTGCGAAAGGCGCTTGCGATCGGGGCCGACCGCGCCGTGCACGTCTCCGACGAAGGGCTCGCCGGCTCGGATCTCGTCGCGACGAGCAAGGCGCTCGCCAAAGCGCTCGAGCGCGAGGGCGCCGACATCGTCCTCTTCGGCCAGCAGGCCGGCGACTCCGACGGCGCCGTGCTCTGGGCAGCCGTCGCCGACCGGCTTCGTCTCCCTGTGATCTCCCAGGCCGCGAGCCTCGAGGCCACCGAGGGCAAGGTGAGGGTAAAGCGGCAGACCGAGTACGGCTACGACGTCATCGAGGCCCCCGTGCCGTGCGTGGTCGCTGTGTCCGATGCGATCAACGAGCCGCGCTACCCGTCCCTCAAGGGGATCATGGGCGCGAAGAAAAAGCCGCAGGAGACGGTGTCGCTCTCCGATCTCGGGCTTGGCGCCGACGACGCGGGCGAGCCCGGCTCACGCACCGAGGTCTACGGGCTCTCGGACCCGCCCTCGCGCGGAGAGAGCGAGCGCATCGAGGACGACGGGCCCGCCGCCGCCGAAAAGATCGTCGACTACCTCTCGTCCCACAAGCTCCTTTAAGTGTCCCTCCAAGCAATCACCAGCACGCTTCCGCCGGCTGCAAAGCTGGCCCGAGGTTCGTCCTCGGTCGCCCCCGTATTTGCCAATACGGAGGCTCCCTGCGTCCTGCCCCGGCCCGCTTTTCGCGCGGCCGAACCGCACTGCGATCCCTCGAAGGAACACTGATGGCGACCCTGGTCTACGTCGAGCACCACGAGGGCGAGCCCGTCAAGGGCTCCCTCGGTGTGCTCGGCAAGGCGGCGCAGCTCGGGGACGACGTGGCTGCGGTGCTGCTCGGCGCCGGCGTCGAGGGTATGGTCGAGGCGGTCGGGCGCCACGGCGCGTCCCGCATCTTCGTCGCCGACGATCCCGCCCTCGAAGCGCCACTCCCGCAGCCGCGGGTCGACGTCCTCGCCAAGCTCGTCGAGGCCGAGGGGTTCGACAACGTCGTCTTCGGCGCGTCCGTCCTGGCCTCTGACGTGGCAGCCGGCCTCGCGGCGCGCCTCGACGCCGGTCTCAACTGGGACCTCGTCGACCTCGAGCTCAAGGACGGGAAGCTCGTCGGCAAACGCCCCGCGCTCGGCGACTCCGTGATCGCCGAGGTCGGCTGGAAGAGTGAGCCGCGCCTCGCGCTCATCCGCTCAGGCACCTTCGAGCCGGCTGAGAGCGGTGGCGGAAGTGCGGATGTCACCAAGGTCCCTGTCGAGATCCAGGACTTCTCGAAGCAGGCGGTCATGGTCGAGCAGGCGCACGAGGAGAGCCAGGGGCCGTCGATCGAGGACGCCGACGTGATCGTCGCGGGCGGCCGCGGGCTCGGGCAGCCCGAGAACTTCTCTCTGGTCGAGGACCTCGCCAAAGCCCTCGGCGGTGCCGTTGCCGCGACCCGCGCGGTCGTCGACGCAGGCTGGTATCCGTACTCGACCCAGGTCGGCCAGACCGGGAAGACCGTTTCGCCGAAGCTCTACATCGCGTGCGGGATCTCGGGCGCGATCCAGCACAAGGTCGGCATGCAAGGCTCCGGCACCATCGTCGCCATCAACAAGGACCCGAACGCGCCGATCTTCGAGTACTCCGACCTCGCCGTCGTCGGCGACGTGCACGAGATCGTTCCTAAGCTGACCGAGCTCGTGAGAGAGAAGAGGGGATCGTGAGCGCTCGTCCCGCGGACTTCCCGCCGCCGTTCGCTCCGGCCGAGTTCGTCGCCGAGCCCACCGATCCCCCGGATGAGCGCATCGACGTCGGCGTCCTCGTCGTCGGAGGGGGGCCGGCCGGCCTCTCGGCCGCGATCAGGCTGAACCAGCTTCTCGAGGAGAACCCAGCTGCCCGCGAGCGGCTCGGCGAGATCCCCGTGGCAATCGTCGAGAAGGGCAAGGCGCCCGGTTCGCACCTCCTCTCCGGCGCCGTTGTGAACCCACGCGCCTTCCGGCAGCTCTTCCCCGGAATGCACAGCGAGGACATGCCATTCCGGTCGCGCGTAGAGCGCGAGGGCCTCTACTACCTGACCGCCAAGCGAGCGATGCGCCTTCCTGCCCCGCCGACGATGTGGAACCACGGCAACTACGTCGCGTCGATCTCGGAGATCGGCGCCTGGCTCGCGGAGCGCGCCGAGGAAGGAGGGGCGACGCTCGTCCCCGAGACCACGGCTCGCAAGCTCCTCGTTTCCGGAGGCCGCGTCGTCGGCATCCGCACCGGCGACCGCGGCCGCGGTCGAGGTGGCGAGGAGCTCCCGAACTTCGAGCCGGGCTCCGACATCACCGCGCGCGTGACCGTCCTCGCCGAGGGGACGCAGGGCCATCTCACCGGAGTTGCGCTCGACCGCTTCGGCCTCCAGTCGCGACCACAGGTGTGGGCGCTCGGCGTCAAGGAGGTGTGGGAGGTCCCGCACCCGCTCAACCGTGTCATCCACACCATGGGCTGGCCTCTCCGGGGAGCGAAGAAATTCAGGGAGTTCGGCGGCAGCTTCATCTACCCGCTCGGCGAAGGGCACGTGGCGCTCGGGATGGTCGTCGGCCTGGATTACACGGACGCGACGCTCTCGGTCCACGACCTCCTGCAGGAGCTGAAGCTGCATCCGTTCGTGCGCAAGATCCTCGACGGCGGCAAGCGCGTCGCCTGGGGGGCGAAGACGATCCCGGAGGGCGGCTTCCTCGCGCTCCCGGACCGCTTCCACTTCCCGGGCGGAATGATCGCCGGCGACGGCGCCGGCCTCGTCAACGTGCCGGCCCTCAAGGGCATCCACTACGCGATGCGCTCGGGGATGCTGGCCGCCGAAAGCGCCTTCGAGACGCTCGCGCCCGGCCGCACGGCCTGGGAGCCGGGGGCGCTCGAGTCCTACGACCAGGCACTCAGGGAGAGCTACATCTGGAAGGACCTCGAGCGCGTGCGCAACATGCGTCCGGCCTTCCAGTACGGGTTCACGCGGGGAGCGATGCTCGCGGGTGTGGCGCTGAACACGCTCGGGAAGCTTCCGCCCCGTGACCTGAAGCTGGAGCGCGACGCCGAGGTGCCAGTGTTCGTCGGCGACCGGTTGCGGTCGTATCCGGATCCTGACGGGCAGTTCACCTTCGACAAGCTCTCGAGCGTCTACCTCTCGGGGTTGAAGACGCGCGACGACGCGCCGAGCCACCTTCGCGTCGACCGCAAGGTCCGCCGCGAGGTCGCTGAGGCGTGGGCGCACATGTGCCCCGCCCAGGTCTACGAGCTCGGAGGCGTGGCATCCCCGGCGGGCAATGTCGTGGACGTCGAGGTGACGGCCTCGAACTGCGTCCAGTGCGGCGCGATCACCGCGAAGGGCGGACGGCTGACGCCGCCCGAGGGCGGCGACGGGCCCGATTACCGCTTGATGTGAGCACACTCCTGCGAACGCCGCTCCTCCGGTCGACGACCCTGGGAGACGCGTTTGGCGGCAGCGCCCTACTCAAGGCCGAGCTCTTCCAGAAGACCGGCTCTTTCAAGCCGCGGGGAACCCTGGCGAAGCTCGCCACGCTCACCCCGGAAGAGAGGGCGTGCGGTGTGATCACGGTCTCGGCGGGCAATGCAGCTGCGGCGGTGGCGTTCGGCTGTGCGCTCGAGAGGATCGACTGTCTGGTCGTGATGTGGCGGGGCACCAGCGAGGTCAAGGCGGCAGCGGCAAAGGCCTACGGCTCGGCTGTGGACCGCGAGGCGCCTGGGCCGGGAGAGGCGTTTGAGCGCCTCGAGGAGCTGCGGGCCGAAACCGGGCGCGTTTTCGTCCATCCGTTCGACGACCCCGTCGTCATCGAGGGCCATTCCAGCCTGAGCCGCGAGATCATGGAGGACGCGCCCGAAACCGACGTGATCGTCGCAGGCGTCGGCGGCGGAGGCCTCATCTCGGGGGTTGCGGTCGGAGCCCCGGGGACTCGCGTCGTCGGCGTCGAACCGGAAGGATCGACCGCGCTGCGCGACGGGCTCGCGGCAGGCCATCCCGTCCAGGTTCGGCCGGACTCGATCGCCGACGCCCTGAACGCGCCGATCGCAGGCGAGCATTGCCTCGCCGTCTGCCGCGAGCGTGGGGTCGAGTCGGTCCTGGTCTCCGAAGGCGACATTCGTGCAGGCTTTCGGTTCCTCTACGAGCGCGCGAAGCTCGCAGCGGAGCCCGGCGCGGCCGCCGGCGTGGGGGCGCTCCTGGCCGGCAAGGTGCCGGATGTCGAAGGCAAGACCGTCGCCGTTGTCGTCTCGGGTGGCAACGTAGCCGGCAAAACCGCTGCTGCTATCCTGAGTTCAAATGAAGCCTGACATCCATCCCGACTACGTTCTCGCCACCGTGCATTGCTCGTGCGGGAACGAGTTTCAGACCCGGTCGACAAAGCCGGAGCTGCACGTGGAGATCTGCTCCGAGTGCCATCCGTTCTACACCGGCAAGCAGAAGCTCATGGACACCGGCGGTCGCGTCGAGCGCTTCCAGCGGCGTCTCGAGAAGGCCGGCAGGGCCTAACAGCGAAAAGAAGCGCATGAGCGCCCCGATTGGAGGCCAGGCGGTCCTAGAGGGCGTGATGATGCGTGGCCCGTCCGCCTGGTCGGTTGCGGTGCGCAAGCCGGACGGCGTCATCGCCGAGGTCAACCGCCCGATCACCTCGATCCTTCTGCGGCATCGCTGGCTGCGGCTGCCGATCGTCCGCGGCATCGTTGCCCTCGGGGAGTCGCTCTCGATCGGTTTCCGCGCTCTCGCCATCTCGGCGAATTACGCCGCCCAGCAGGAGGGCGAGGACGGCGAGGTCGAGACGGAGCTCACGCGCGGGCAGCTTCTCTTCGCGTTCGGCATCGCTATCGGCTTCGCGCTCCTGCTCTTCAAGGTCTCGCCGGCGCTCATCACGAACTGGCTGCCGATCGACTCGACCGGCGCGTTCGTCGTCGTCGAGGGGCTGGTGCGCGTGACGATCTTCATCGTCTACCTGCTGATCATCTCGATGCTTCCCGACCTGAAGCGCGTCTTCCAGTACCACGCGGCCGAGCACAAGGCGATCAATGCCTACGAGGCCGGCGAGGAGCTCACTCCCGAGAACGTGCAGCGCTATAGCCTCCTGCACGTCCGCTGCGGGACAGCGTTCCTCCTCTACGTCATGGTCGTTGCGATCTTCGTCTTCGCGTTCGTCGGGCGTCCGGACTGGTACTGGCTGATCGTCTCGCGGATCCTGCTCCTGCCGGTGATCGCCGGGATCGCCTACGAGATCATCCGCTTCGCCGGCAAGCACGCGCAGAACCCCATCCTGCGCGCGGTACTCGCCCCCGGCCTCTGGCTCCAGCGCCTCACGACGCGCGAGCCCTCTCTCGACCAGGTCGAGGTCTCGATCCGCGCTCTCCGCGAGGTCTTGCGGCTCGAGGGCCGCATCACCCCCGAGGAGCGCAAAGTAGAAGTAATGGCCTAGCCCGGCGGCTCGTCCGTGTAGCGCGGCAGGCCGTCGTCCGGAAGCTCGTCCCACGGCGCCGTCGAGTCCACGTAGGTGTGGAACTCGGGCCGGATGCCCGGGTCGCCGTCGAGCGCGCCGAGGCGAACGGAGATCTCCGGGCCCTCGGGCCACGTCCTCCCGAAGAGACTCGAGCCGCACTGGCAGCAGAACGCCTTGACCCCGGCGTCGTCCGCGGGCCGGTAGACGCGGATGAGCTCCTCGCCCGAGATGAGCCGGAAGCCCTCTCGCCGCACGCGGCCCTGGGTCTCTCCGAACGTCCCCGAGTGCTTGCGGCAGCGCGAGCAGTGGCAGTGGTTGGCGTTGAGAAACGGCTCCGTGATCTCGAACCGGACGCCCCCGCAGAGGCAGCTTCCCTGCAGCGGTTCCACCATGGCCTGAGTCTATGCTGATCGCCGTGAGCCAGATGGACAGCCTGATCGAGGAACTGGAGCGTTCCTACGCCGACGCGCAGGAACGGATGAGCGACCCTGCGATCTTCGGCGACCACCACCAGGCGGCGGACGCCGGCCGCAGGCTGAAGGAGCTCGAAGGCCCGCACAAGCTCGCGCAGGAATGGCGCTCGACGAGCGAGGACCTGGAGGCCGCACGCGATGATTCGGAGCTTCGGGGCCTGGTCCCTGAGCTCGAGCGCCGGCTCGAGGAGCTCGAGGAGGAGTTGAAGCTCGCGCTCGTCCAGCGCGATCCCAACGACGAGAAAGACGTCATCGTCGAGATCCGCAAGGGCACGGGCGGGGACGAGGCGGCCATCTGGGCGGGCGACCTGTTCCGCATGCTCACCCGCTACTCCGAGTCCCGCGGGTTCAAGTGGGAGGTGCTCGGCTCAAACCCGAGCGAGAGCGGTGGCTACAACGACGTCACGTTCGCGATCAAGGGCGAGGGCGCGTATTCGATCTTCAAGTGGGAGGGAGGGACGCACCGGGTACAACGCGTGCCGGTGACCGAATCCCAGGGACGCATCCACACGTCGACGGCGACCGTGGCGGTCATGCCCGAGGCCGAGGAGGTCGAGGTCGAGATCGATCCCAACGACCTGAAGATCGACGTCTATCGCTCGACTGGGCCCGGCGGCCAGAGCGTGAACACGACCGACTCGGCCGTCCGGATCACGCACGTTCCGACCGGGCTCGTCGTCGCGATGCAGGACGAGAAGTCCCAGCTCCAGAACAAGACGAAGGCGCTGCGCGTCCTCCGCGCGCGTCTGTTCGAGCTCGAGCGCGAGCGCCAGGAGGAAGAGCTCTCGGAGGCGCGCCGCTCGCAAATCGGCCGCGGCGAGCGCGCCGAGAAGATCCGCACCTACAACTATCCCGACAACCGCGTCACGGATCACCGGGTCAACCTGACGATCAAGCGGCTCGACCGCATCGTCGAGGGCGACCTGGACGAGTTCACCGAAGCCCTCGCCGCCGAGGAGCGGCGGCAAGCTCTCGAGAGAGCGGCGGCGTAAGAAACACATGACTGTCTGCAGCGAACAGGTTGTGATGCCCCTGGAGGCCGTCCATGAGGTCGAGGGCCGCCTGCGCGCCGCGGGAGTGCCGTCGCCGCGCGTCGACGCCGAGATCCTCGTCGCGGACGTTCTCGGGCTCGCCCGCTCCGAGCTCTACTCGTTGGGGCGTCCCGTGACGGCTTTCGAGACCGAGCAGCTGGACGAGTTCGTAGGGCGTCGCCTCCGCCGCGAGCCGCTCGCGTACATCCTTGGCGAGTGGGGCTTCCGCCGGCTCCTGCTGACGGTAGACGACCGGGCGCTGATCCCTAGGCCCGAGACGGAGGTCGTCGTCGAGCGCTGCCTCGCCATCCTCGGCGGGCTCGGCGAGCCGCGCGTGCTCGACGTGGGCGTCGGGTCGGGCGCGATCGCGCTCGCCATCGCCGACGAGCACGAAGGAGCACAAGTCGTCGCCGTCGACAGCTCCGAGCAGGCGTTGTCCCTGGCCCGGGAGAACCAGGTGCGCGCCGGGGTGAACGGCCGCGTCCGCCTCGTCCGGGGAGACCTGCTCTCTGAGGTCGAGAGCCCGTTCGACCTCGTCGTCTCGAACCCGCCGTACGTCTCGCCCGAGGAGTACGAGACGCTTCAGCCCGAGATCCGCCTCTACGAGCCCTACGAAGCCGTGGTCGGCGTCGACGTCGGCGCGAAGGTCGCCGCGGACGCGCGAGCGGTCCTGCGATCGGGAGGCCACCTCGTTCTCGAGTGCGGGGACGGGCAGGCGGCCCGGCTCGCGGAGACCCTCCGGTCGCTCGGCTACGCCCAGGTCTTGGAAACACCGGACCTCGCCGGGCGCGACCGCGTGGTCGAAGGTAGCTGGAACGGCTCGTGATCACGGCCCAGTCGGTCGAGGCGGCCATCTCCGCCCTGCGGGCAGGCCAGACGGTCATCCTCCCGACTGACACGGTCTACGGCCTCTGCGTCGACGCCTACCACGAGGCGCCGATCCGGCGGCTCCTCCGGCAGAAGAAGCGTCCGAAGGAGATCCCCGTTGCCCTCGTCGCCCCGGATCTCGAGGTGATCCTCGACGCCGTTCCCGAGCTGCGCGGCCGCGCCGCCGTCATGGCCCGAGCCGTTCTGCCCGGCCCGTACACGCTCGTCCTTCCGAACCCCGCGCGCCGCTACCGCTGGCTGACCGGCACGCGGCCGGAAACGATCGGCGTGCGCATCCCTGACCTTCCGGCCGAGGCGAAGGCGGCGCTCGACGGTTTCGGTGCCGTCGCCA
>Ga0307318_10000337_pt1 | contig 15436 bp, 13 predicted proteins | sample ER_DNA_367_FD_194500 | JGI IMG/M metagenome (GOLD analysis project Ga0307318, IMG submission 194500) | Bulk soil microbial communities from the East River watershed near Crested Butte, Colorado, United States - ER_DNA_367 | ecosystem: Environmental > Terrestrial > Soil > Floodplain | place...
TCGTCTTGACGGTGCCGCTGGTGATCGGTGTGCCGAACTCAGTTCCGTTCCGCAGCACCAGGTGGGCCTGTACGCCGCCGGCCTGCACTCGATTCACGATCTGTTGTGGCCCGACGCCCGAGCGAGCCAGTTGCCGCGCGAGCTGCGCCTGACCGGTCAGCAGAGCATCGAGGTTCCGATTGGACTGGGCGATGAAGATCGCATTGATCGCGATGCTGAGCAAGATCAACATCACCGCGAGGACAACCAATACCGCGACGGTCACACGCAACCTGAGCGAGACAGTGTTCAGCCGGTTCTTTGTTGCCGTGGCCGGGGGAGTCGTTTGAGTCACGCTGTCATTCCGAGCAGGTATCCGCGGCCCCGAACCGTATGGACGAGGCGCGAGCGCCCGCCAGCCTCGAGCTTGCGACGCAGCGAGGAGACGTGCACCTCGACCACGTTCTCGTCGAAGCCGTCGTAGCCCCAGACCGCGGTCAAGATTTGCGTCTTGCTCACCACATGGTCACGATGCTCGGCAAGGTAGCCCAGCAGTCGCCGTTCGGTATCGGTCAGGCCGAGTGAGTCGCCCCCACGTTGCACAAGGGTTGCATCGTCGTTGATCACGAGGTCACCGATGGAGATCGAGCTGCCGCCGGGCCGGCTGCGCCGCAGCACCGCGTGGATCCGTGCCACGAGCTCCGCCATGGCGAAAGGCTTGATCAAATAATCGTCGGCGCCTCCGGTTAGGCCTTGTATCCGGTCGGCAAGGCTGTCCCGAGCCGTCAACATCAACACCGCTGCGGTGCTGGTCCGGCGTACCACCTGGAGCAGCTCGAAGCCGTCGCGGCCCGGCAGCATCACATCCAAGATCACCAGATCCGGCCCAAAGGACGGCAGGAGTCTCTCAAGATCGGCGCCGTCAGCCGCCGACGCGAGCGCGAACCCGTGGGCGGACAAGGCCGTGACGACAGGCAACCGAATGGCGTTGCTGTCCTCCACCACGAGGATCCGAGCCGCGGTCACACGGTCATTCTGCCTGGTGGGCGGGCGCTTGGCGGTGGTCTGGTCCGCCCTGTCAAGAACTCCGCAATGGTTGGAGATTGGAGCACCAGCAGCCACCCCAGTCGTCAAGAACCTCGCATTGGGCGGAAATTTGAGTCAGCAGCGCCTGCGTCATAGGTGCTGAGCTGGTCAACGGCACCCGAGGGCTTCGACAGGCCTTGCCCGCATAGTCTGTGCGGCATGGCGGCAAAGCAGGTGGCGATTCTGGGTGCGGGGATGATCGGTGACGTGCATCGGCGGGCTGCAGTGCTCGCCGGAGCCCAGCTTGTTGGGGTGATGGCCTCCAGCCCGGAGCGCTCCCGCGAAGTCGCCCGAGCCTGGGGAGTCGAGCAGGCGTACGGAGGCATCGAGGAAGTCGCCGAGAGCGACGCGGAGATCGTGCACATCTGTACGCCGAACGCCTCCCACGTGCCGTATGCGGTGGCCTTGATGGAGGCCGGCAAGCATGTGCTCTGCGAGAAGCCCCTGGGAATCAACCTCGAGGACGCCCAGTACGCGGCGAAGGTTGCCGAGGACGCAGGTGTGGTCAATACGATCCCATTCGCGTACCGGTTCCACCCGATGGCGCGCGAAATGCGGGCTCGAGTGCAGTCTGAAGAGTTCGGGGCGATCAACCTGATGCATGGCAGCTATCTGCAGGACTGGCTGCTCAATCCCAAGGCCACCAGCTGGCGCGTCGATCCCAAGGCAGGCGGACCATCGCGAGCCTTTGGTGACATCGGTTCACACTGGTGCGATCTTGTGGAGTGGGTGACCGGTGATCGAATCGCCCGGCTCGTCGCTACCACGTCCATCACGATCAAGCAGCGCCCGGCCTCGACCGCGGCCACCATGAGTGCGGTCGAGAGCGACGCCCCGCTGGTGGATGTGCAAACCGAGGACACCGCGTTGATCATGTTCCGCACGGCGAACGACATCGCCGGTTCTGCGGTGATCAGCCAGCTGAGCGCCGGCCGCAAGAACCGCCTCTGGATCGAGGTCGACGGCATGCACCAGAGCGCAGCCTTCGATCAAGAACTGTCCGAGCAGCTGTGGATCGGTGACGAGTGGGGAGCCCGGCTGCTGGTACGCGACCCCAATCATGGCTCGGCCGAGCAGCGACGCCTGTCCCAGCTGCCTGCGGGTCATACCCAGGGCTACGCCCAGTGCTTTGAGAACTATGTCGCCGACTCCTATGCCGCAGTGGAGGCCCAGGACGGCATGGGGCAGGTCCCCGACGGACTGCCTACCTTTGCGGACGGGGCCCGGGCTGCAGAAATCTGTGACGCGATGCTGCGGTCAGCGGGGAGCGGGGAGTGGGTCAGCGTCGGCTAGTGTCGAAACGGTAGGCACGCGACTCATGACCGCGACGTACATTCGTTCCCTTGCCGACGAAGGCCTCGGCCTCTCCGAGATCGGTGGCAAGGGTCAGTCACTTGCCCGGCTCGCGTCTGCCGGATTGCCGGTGCCGGACGGATTCCACATCACCACGGCTGCGTACGACGACTTCATCGCCGATCACCATCTCGAGGATCCGATTCAGAAGCAGCTAGCAACTGTCGACGATGCGGCCAGCAACGCAACCGACCGGGTAGCGTCGGCCATCGCAGCGCTGATCACCAGCCAGGACATCACGCCCGTGATCGCGGCCGACATAGTGCGGGCCTACCAGCAGCTCGGTTCGCCGCCGGTGGCAGTGCGCTCCTCTGCGACAGCCGAGGATCTGCCGGAAGCCTCTTTCGCTGGACAGCAGGAGACGTTCCTCAACGTTTCGGGCATTGATCAACTTCTGGAAGCGGTGCGTCGCTGCTGGGCCTCGCTGTGGACCGCCCGCGCCATCAGCTACCGGGCGCAACACCAGATCAAGCCCGAAAAGATCAGCCTTGCGGTCGTGGTGCAGGAACTCGTTGACGCGGAGGCGTCGGGGATCGTGTTCACCGCCGATCCGGTGACGGGCGACGACGCCATGATCGAGATCAATGCTGCCTGGGGTCTTGGTGAGGCGGTTGTCGGTGGCCAGGTGACTGCGGACACGATTACGGTTGATCACGCTTCCGGCCGAATCGCGCGTAGCGTGATCAACACGAAAACGATCATGACCGAGCTCGCTGACGAGGGCACAACCACGCAGTCGGTCCCCAGGGATCGGCAGAACGCACCGGCCCTGACCGAGCCGCAAGCGCTGCGACTGGTCGATCTTGCGTCCATGGTCGAGGACCACTTCAAGGAACCGGTGGACATCGAGTGGTGCCGCAGAGGTGATCAACTCTTCGTGCTGCAGGCCAGGCCGATCACGACCGCGATCCACCCTGATCCGTGGAATGACAGCCGCTCCGGCGATTTCCTGTGGACCAATACCAATGTGGGTGAGGCCATTCCGGACGTGATGACACCGGCGACTTGGTCGATGGTCCAGGTGTTCCTGACCGATGCGATGGCGACGGCCTCCATCCCGCCGTACGTCGGCTATGGCCGGATTGGCGGGCGGATCTATCTCAACATCAGCGTGTTGATGACGCTTTCCGCCGCGGTGGGGGTCAGCGAGCAGCGCTATCGCAGCCTGACCGAGGAAGTCTTCGGGAGACTTCCCGCTGATCTTGAGATCCCCCCGGTGAAGGCGCGGAAGCTAAACATCCTCCGCGCCGTGTTGCCGATGGGACTACACGTGCTCGGAGAAGCCCGCCGCGACGTCAAGGTGCTGGATGCCTACCTCGCCGACCATCCAGCGCTCTGTGATCGCCGCCGCGCTCACATTGCAGCGGTAGCCACGCCGGTGGAGCTTGCAGACCTCTGGACTGATGTACTCGATCCCGAGTTCAATCGAGTGAGCTGGATGCTGTCCGCTGCAACCCGATCCAGCGGAGCCTCGTTCATTACGACCCGGAAGCGGCTGCAGGGCCTGGTCGGTGACGCCGCTGCGAATGCCCTGACTGCTGGGCTGGGTGCCCAGGCCGGGCAGCTGGCGAGCCTCGGGCTACTGGACGGCCTCGAGCAGCTCGCCGCTGGTGAGATCGACCGGGACACCTTCAATCGACGCTATGGTCACCGCGGGCCGCATGAGTTCGAGATCTCACTGCCGCGGCCTGGCGAGGATCCCAATTGGATCGACATGCAGCTGGCTGCACGTGCGGCGGCGGCGACCAACTATCGCGCTATGCTCGGCCGCCAGGAGCAGAAGCGCAGTGAGGCATGGGCCGAGCTGGAGCAGCGGCACCCCGTGCACGCCAGGATCTTGCACCATCAGTTGCGGGTGTGGGCCAAGATCTCTCGAGATCGGGAGCGAGCTCGATCAGAGGTGATCCGATACTTCTGGGTGCTGCGGGCGTACGCGCTGCGGGCCGGTGAGCTCACCGGGCTGGGGGACGACATCTTCTATCTCGACAAGGCGGAGATCGTTCGCGTTCTTCAGGGCGAGACGATCAGCACCACGCTGATCAACCGTCGCCGCGCGGCATACCAGGCGTATTCAGCGCTGCCGAAGTATCCAGCGTTGATCCGCGGCACTTTCAACCCCTATACCTGGGCGGCTGACCCGAACCGGCGGTCGGACATCTTCATCGAGGGCAGCGTGAGCGAAGCCGAGGTCTCTGTACGCGGCTTCCCAGGATCGGCTGGCGTCGTCGAGGCCCCGGTGCGGGTGCTCAGGGATGCGGCTGACGGTGCTGCACTACAGCCCGGCGAGGTGCTCGTCACGACGATCACCAACGTTGGTTGGACCCCGCTGTTCCCGCGGGCGGCAGCGGTGATCACCGACGTCGGCGCGCCGCTCTCCCACGCCGCGATCGTCGCGCGCGAGCTCGGCATTCCCGCGGTCGTCGGTTGTGGCAACGCCACCATGCGACTCCGGACCGGCGACCGGGTACGAGTGGACGGGACGGCGGGAACTGTCGAGGTGCTCAGATGAGAGTGGACCTCTGCCAACCGGTCGAGGAAGTGGCGCCGCGGCTGCTTGGCACCGTGATACGGCATGGTCCGGTGGCCGTTCGGCTGACCGAGCTCGAGGCGTACGACGGTGCCACTGATCCTGCGTCCCATGCCTATCGCGGCCGTACTCCGCGGAATGCGGTGATGTTCGGACCACCTGGCCACCTGTACCTGTACTTCACCTACGGCATGCACTGGGCTGGGAACATCAGCTGCGGGCCGGAGGGAGTCGGCTGCGGTGTGTTGATGCGGGCCGGCGAGGTGGTGGAGGGCGTTGAAGTGGCCAGGTCGCGACGGGGGCGGGCAAGCGATCGTGATCTGGCACGCGGTCCAGGCCGGCTCACCCAGGCACTCGGCCTGCACCCCGAGCACAAGGGCTGCGACCTGCTCGGCGACGGCCCGGTGACGCTGGAGTTTCCGGCGGGTGAAGCGGAGATGATCATGGTCGGACCCCGAGTCGGGGTTTCCGTCGAGGCGGATCGGCCCTGGCGATTCTGGATCGGCGACAGCCGTTTCGTGTCGGATTACAAGCGCAGCCCGCGGGCGGCGCCCCGCATGATCACGGGTAGCCCGATCGCGCAGCGGTGGAATGATCACTAGGGCACCCTGATTTCGCAACACCAGTGATCCGAGCTCGGGGTGTTTCGCCCATTTTGGGCGCAATCACGATGCATATTCAGGACTGAGGCGTCAGTCGCCCAACAACACAAGGTCCAGCTCACCAAGTCGAGTCGCGTCAGCCAGCAACTGGATCGCGGTGATCTTGTCGTCATGGACTGTGAAGCTGAAGACGACCCGAGGCTTTCCGCCAGGCGCCCAGACAGCTCCGGGTTGCCCATCGATCAAGGCCAGTTGCGCAGCTCGGGCTCGTCCCGAGAACGACTCGGCGACGGCCTTGGCGCCGCCTACCAGATCCGACGCGCCCACCCGCACGGCATCGGCGTCTGCGGACAGCACGACGTCCGGATCGAGCAGCGCAAGCAATGCTCCGAAATCTCCATTGCGGGACGCGGCCAGGAAAGCCTCGACGATTCGCCGGGCACGGCCGCGATCGTCGGGAGCGACAGCGACTCCCTGGACGCGGCGGCGAGCGCGGCTCGCCAGCTGTCGCGCCGCAGCTGGTGAACGCCCGACGATCGGGGCGATCTCATCGAACGGAACGGCGAACATGTCATGCAGCACAAAGGCGATCCGCTCGGCTGGTGACAACGTCTCCAGCACCACGAGCATGGCTGGTCCTAGGGAGTCAGCGAGCTCGGCGGCACGCTCGGGCTCAGCTCCGAATGTGCCGGTATCAGCGGGCGGTGGCGGCACCTCGCCAACTGGTTCTTCGCGCCGCGACGTACGCGAACGCAACATGTCCAGTGCGACCCGAGCCACCACAGTGGTGAGCCAGCCGCCGAGGTTCTCAACGGCACTGCTGTCAGACCGGCTGAGCCTGATCCACGCCTCCTGGACCGCGTCGTCGGCGTCACTCGCCGATCCGAGCATCCGGTAGGCCACGGCCCGCAGATGACTGCGGTGCTGCTCGAATCGGTCCGCCAGCCAATCGTCTTGAGCCATCAGTTCCATCCTCACATCGGTTGTCGTCATAGTCCTTGACGGCCGGGACTTCATTGATGTGACCGGAAAGGTGGCGATGTGGGATTGCACGCTGAAGGCGGGGCGTCTGATCTGACTCTTCGTCGCTCGCAAACAGGAGCCAGTGCACATTCAGTCCAGAGGCTTGAGCGACCCGAGCGCTGACGGGATGAACTCGGCCATCGTGGGGTGAATCGGCAACGCATCACGAACCGCCGGATAACGGACGCCAGCCTGCATCGCAGTCCCGATGACCTGAATGAGGTCATCACCATGCAGCCCGAGGATTGCCGCGCCCAGGAATTGCTCCGTGTCGGCGTCAACCAGGATCCGCATCAGCCCCATGGTCTCGCCTTCCAGAATGGCGCGACTGACACTGCTCATCGGCACCTCCGCCTTCAGGACGTTCCGGCCGGAGGCGCGGGCCTGGCTGACCGTCATACCCACCCGTCCTAGCGGGGGGTCCGTGTACACCGCATAGATGGTCACTCGGCCGTCGACCGTACGCGGCGGATGCAGCAGGATCTGCCCGTCCTGATAGGCGGTGTGCGTGAACGCCCCGTGACCGTTCACATCGCCCAGCGCCCACACGCCCTTGACGGAGGTCTTGAATCGGCCGTCGATGGTGAAGAATCCCCGCTCATCGGTCTCGATCCCGTGTTCTGGGCCGAGCAGGTCGGAGTTCGATCGACGACCGGTGGCCACGAGCAGATGACTGCCAGGGATGGTCGTGTCGTCCCCGAGCTCCACGTCGATTCCACCCAGACCCGGCCCGACTCGAGCAGGTCGCCCGTAGACGATATCGACGCCCTCATCAGTCAGCATCTCCGCAAGCATTGCGGACACGTCCTCGTCCTCCCGCTCGGCGAGACGGCTGCCAGTAATGATCGTCACCCGGGACCCGAAGCGCCGAAATATCTGACCGAACTCCAGCCCGATGTACCCACCGCCCACGATCACCAGGTGCTCCGGGAGGGAATTCAGGGCCAGTAGCTCGACCTCGGTCATGGCCTCGACAGTCTCCAGGCCCGGAATCGCTGGCCTTGCCGCGCGGGCGCCCAGGTTGAGGTAGAGCTGCTGGGCTGTCAGCTGCTGGTCCTCAACGGTGACCTGATGCTGCTGGCCTGCGGGGTCGGTGACAACGGTCGCCGTTCCGTGCAGGAGATCCAGACCATCGACGCCAGCCAGCCAGTCGTCGAGCGAGTCGCGCATTCCGTCGATGATCGACCGCACCCGTGACATGGCGACGGCAAAGTCAACCGTCACGTCGCCGGTATTCACCCCGTACGCCGCAGCGCGCCGGGCCTGATGAGCGATTGAGGCGCTGGCGCGCAGGGCTTTGGTCGGCTTGCAGCCGTGGTTGAGGCAGGTGCCGCCGGCGCGGTCCATCTCAATGAGGGCCACCCGCTTGCCGTCATCCACCAAAGCCCCGGCCACCCCGGGACCGGGCTGGCCCGCTCCGATGACAATCGCGTCGTAGTGAGCCATACGGGTCTCCAACCTTGAGGGAATCGACAAGCTCCAACGCTATTGCGGCCACGACCGACGGCTGAGAGGTGGTGCCGCACCCTTGAAGTGGCACTGCGAATGTAACGAAATGATGACCACAATCCGTGGCAGCAATCGTGCGCGCCCTGGATTCCGGCCACTTTCTGGCGCAATCTCGCCTTCCGACTGAAAAAAAGCAGTCCAAACTCGGGTTCAGGGTTGGGCAATCGTGATCGAACTGTTTAGACTCCTCCGGGAGATAACGCTTTGGTCTCATTTGCTCGGGGGATTGAGAACACTTGTCTAGACCGCGCCCACGAAGGGCCATGCGGCCGCCTCTTGCGGCGCGCGTAGTACGAATCGCGGTTCCAGCGGCAGTGATAACTGCGTTGGGCGTAGGCGTCGCCGGTGCAGTCATGCCAGGTGATAACGCACAGGTCGCGTATCCAGCTCCAGCCTCGACGGCGTCGGTCGAGTCGGCTCCGATCGAGACGACTGCACGAGCGCAGGAGCTCAGCCGGGGCAACGCGCGACCGAGAATCGAGGTCGCGTCGGAGCCGAAGCCCAAGAGTTCCGCTTCGGAGACGATCGCACCGATCCTGTCCCTGAAGATCACCGATCGCAAGTACGCCACCAGTGGTCTGAACGTTCGGACCGAGCCCCGCAATGGCGCCTCAGTGGTCGCGGTGGTCCATAAAGGGACCAAGCTGGCGGTCACCAAGATCATCACCAACGGATTCCGGTACGTGTCCTACCACGGCAAGGGTCGCTGGGTGAAGAACAAGTACCTCTCCGACACGAAGCCAAAGGCCACAACCTCCAGCAGCAACGGAGGTAGCGGTAGCGGTGGAATATCAGGAGCTCCCTGCTCAGGAGGATCCTCGGTCGAGTCCGGTCTCACCTCTGACGCAATCCGCGTCCACCGCGCGCTCTGCCATCGCTACCCCCAGTTCACGAGCTTCCTTGGCCGCCGGGGCTCTGGTGGTAACCACGGGTCGGGCCGTGCTCTTGACTGCATGATCTCTGACTCGTCGGTCGGTTGGAACGCGGCGAAGTGGGTCCGAGCCAATGCCAAGTCGTTGGGCGTGAGTGAGGTGATCTACCACCAGCAGATATGGACGGTCCAGCGGAGTTCTGAGGGGTGGCGCTCGATGTCGGACCGTGGTTCACCGACTGCCAATCACATGGACCACGTGCACGTCTCGGTGTACGGCAGCAGCGGCACCGCCTAGGGAGTTGCTTGGGCTGGCCGTCTGGCGGACGCCCGGGTGCACGAAGGTAACGGCTTGTTCACGGTCTGACCGTGGCTTGTGAACGCTCACAGCCCGACTTAGTGTTATTTCATGGCGGTGGACTTGTACCAGGTGATACTTGGTGGCATCGCCGTCGCCATCATGGTGCTTGTCCCCATTCTGAGCGTGGTCATCTACGACCTGCTCGTCGGAAGGTGGGACGAAGGCCTCCATCGGTGGCGAGATCGGCGCTCCTCGGCGGTCGCGCACCGGCACGCCGTACGGGAGCTGCGTCACCAGCAAGGTGTCCCGATCGAGCAGCTGGCCGCTGACCTGCGGCGCTTGCGCGCGATTCTCGGTACCGATGCCCATCGTTCCGCCGCTCATCAGATGGGCAACCGGCTCGCGTACGACAAGCTGCTCATGCAGGTCTGCGAGATGCTGGAGGTCGAAAACGATCTGGACGGCGACTCCATTGGTTTCGAGCGCGACATCGAACGGATCCGCGTCGAGGCAGAGTTGGAACGCGCTGGACTGATCTTGAGCGACCGACGGTTCGGCCAAGCTGCCTAAGCCAGATAGTTTGGAGCTGCTCGCGCATCGCGCTTGGGATCCGCCGCCGTCGTAGTCGCTCGCAGCCTTTGAGCGGAGCGATGCCCGTGCGGGCGTAGCAAACTTAAGATGCTTGAAACGGCACCACCCACAAACGGCACTCGAACGCTCCACAACGCGCGGGTTTGCTACGGCAGCGCGAGCCGTTCCATGACCTAACTGGAATATCTGTGGCACTGCTGGGGTTGCGTTGTCAAATGTTCAGTATGAAGCCTCAAGTATCGAAAGGATGGTCGCTATGTCACGCCTCACCAAGGCCATCCGCAGCCGCCGTGAGATCCTTCGTGCCCGCAGGCAGCTGAATCGGGCGATTGCGAACGCCTCGACTCCCGCCATGCGCGACGAACTGATTCTGGTTGCTCAGCGGGGTGGCAACGTCTTCTAAAAGACTTGACCAACAAGGGCTCTCATCCAATTCGGATGAGAGCCCTTGACACTAGGCGGCCGCCAGCTGCCCGGCGATGTTCTGACCCAGCTCGGCCAGAGCCGGTAGCAGGAGCACCGTTCCGAGCACGAGGCCGGCGCAGTTGACAATGAGGAAACCCCCCACCCAGAGACCGGCTGGTACACGCGTCAGCCTAGCCAGCTGATCGGCGTCAGAATGCGGCGCCCGTCCGCCTCGGCGCTGCCGAATGAGCTCTAGCACCGGTTTTGGCGCCGCGAGCAGCAGCGTCCACGTCAGCACATAGGCCAGGCCGGACTGCATCGTCGCAGGAAGGTACCAGCTCACCAGGATCAGCACGACCGCGCAGCCAACGACCAGAACAAAACCGTAGAAGTTGCGGATCTGGACCAGTAGCAGCGCCAGCAAGATCACGAACAACCAGAGCAAGCCAAGGCTGTGGCCAGCAATCAGGAGCGCGACCGCACCCAAGCCGACCACGGCCGATCCCAGGTAGCCAGCGAGCAGCATCGTCACCATGCCCGGGCCACTCGGTCGCCCGCTCGAAACGGTCAGCCCGGACGCGTCCGAGTGCAGTCGGATGCCCCGCAGGCGCCGGCCCGTCAGGAGCGCTGCGACGCCGTGGGCGCCCTCGTGCGTGATGGTGACCAGCACCCGGGTGTACGGCCAGATTGCGCGTGGCAAGACAAGAGCACCGGCAATCACCGCTGCCAGGGCGACAACGAGGGGTGCCGGCGGAGGCTGGACTGCCATCGCCCGCCGCCACACCTCAGCAATCAGCTCCACGCCTCAAGCATGAACGATGAATGCACCTGAGCTTGCCGAATGGGCCTCGGGTCCTCAAAGACTGCTGCTCCACAGCATCCCGCTCGCCCCACTCACCCGCGCGCCGAAGGCGACTGTTTGAGCGTCTGTCAGGCTGCTGACGAAGTCGATAATCCCGCGACCCCTGCCCATGCGCGCCAATTCGGCATCGGAGACGTTCCCGCCGAGCCACTCCGGATGCTCCTTGGCCACCGCCTGGTACGCCGAACTTGCTGCGTTCACCAGATCCAGCAGCCGTCGCGGCGCCCGGCCTGCGTCGATCCGGTCAGAGAGCCAGTCCTCAAATGCAAGGACGAGATGTTCGACCGTTTGCTCTTGACCGCGCTGGAACATGGCCAAGTCGGGCCGGTCCAAGATGAAGTACTGGTTGACGAACTTCAGCACCGACACCTCATGCCAGGCCCGCGAATCCATAGAGACATAGCCGGAGCGGACTGCCGGATCCGGATTGGGACTGACGGAACTGATCAAGTGGTCGATCCACCGTGAGGTGAATCCGGAGATTGCTCCGTCGGCGGCCATCGATCCGTCGTACGGCGTGGCCAGGACACCGTCGACGAACTCATCGCCGACCGTCCGCACCGCAGTCGCGAAGATGTCCTCGTCGAAGATCCAACCCTCTCTGCGTTTCAGCCGCCGCCGCAAGCGCTCCAGGCCAGCCCCCGGTTGGCGGTGGGCACGCACCAGATCGCTGTCATCAAGATCAGCGAAGTCGCCTCGTCCGCTCTCCCATGATCGAAATTCGCCGGACACGGGGGAGAACTGCAGCACTCCCGAGCGATGAAAGTCATCCAGATCGTGCAGCGAGTACGCAATGTCGTCGGCGAGATCCATGACCGAGCACTCCAGGGTCTGCCGCCCCGGCGGCAGCTGCGGGAATGCGGCAAGCGCATCCAGCATCTGCGGCAGGTCGATGATGTAGGCGGAGAACTTCGCGGCTCCCGCGGTGCCGCGAGCGTGGCCGGCGCCGCGTGGAGGAATGGGCCACTCGATCGGATGTGGATCGGGATAGTGGAAACAGGCCCACGGATACTTCAGCACCGCAGCTCGAGTCGCCGCGGTGAGGTTGAGCCCGTGTTCGCCGGGCCCGAGGACTTCCAGCTCGGTCAGGATTCGGAAGGTCTGTGCGTTTCCCTCAAAACCGTCCGACAGCCCGAACCTCATTCGCGCCAATCGATCAAGAACCCGCTCACCCAAATGGCCGAACGGAGGATGGCCAAGATCATGAGCAGTCGCTGCCGCCTGTACCACGACATGATCAAGACCTCCAAGATCATGAAGCAGTTGCTGATCCCTGGTGCGGAGGAGCCGCACAGCGATCGCTCGAGCGACTGCTGTCACCTTGATCGTGTGGGTGAGCCGGTTGTGGACTACTCCACTGGTCGCCATCGAGGTAACCACCTGCGTGACGTCGGCCAGCCGAGAGAGGGCGCTCGCGAACCGGATCCGCTCGAGGTCAGTACGGAACTCCGATTCGCCGGGCGGGTACCGACGATCCGGCTCCGGATGCGACCTGGCCAGCCGGAAATCCATGTCCCGCACGCTATCGAACCGACCAGCGCGCACTTCCTGCCGGCGCAGGTCATTGAGGTGAGCGAGCCCGGCTCAGTAGTGTGACCTGGTACCAGCCGATCAACGAGGGGAACCTGATGAGCCAGCCTGTAGATCCGACCACCACCCCGGCCTGGGCAAGGCTGACTGCCCTCTACGAGTCTTTGGAGCCCGATCTACGCGGCTGGTTCGCCGACGATCCGTCTCGGGCGAAATCGTTCACCTTCACAGCGGGCGATCTCTACGTCGACCTTTCCAAGAACTTGATCAACGCTGACATCCTGAGCGCCCTTGCTGATCTTGCCGATCAGGTCGGTTTGGTGGAGCGTCGTGATGCCATGTACGCCGGAGAGCACATCAACGTCACCGAGGATCGAGCGGTGCTGCACACGGCGCTGCGGGCTCCCGAGGGATCCAGCCTGATTGTCGACGGGACCGATGTCATCCCCGAGGTACACAAGGTGCTGGCCAAGGTGTACGCCTTCGCCGACAAGGTACGCAGCGGCGAATGGGTTGGCGTTACCGGCAAACCGATCACAACAGTGGTGAACATCGGGATCGGGGGATCTGATCTTGGTCCGGTGATGGTCTATGAGGCCCTGCAGCCGTACGTGAAGCCGGGGTTCACGGCGCGATTCATCTCCAACATTGACCCGACTGACGTAGCAGAGAAGACCAAGGACCTTGATCCGGAGACCACCCTCTTCATCGTTGCCTCAAAGACCTTCACCACTTTGGAGACGCTGACCAACGCGCGCCTGGCGCGTAGCTGGCTCCTGGACGATCTTCGCGAATCCGGCGCCATCGAGGCGGGTGAGGACGCAGCCAATGCCGCCGTCGCCAAGCACTTTGTTGCGGTGTCCACCGCGCTCGACAAGGTGGCTGCATTCGGCATCGACCCCGAGAACGCGTTCGGCTTCTGGGATTGGGTCGGCGGGCGATATTCAGTCGATTCGGCAATTGGCACGTCGGTTGCGGTCGCCATCGGACCAGCGAACTTCGCTGACTTCCTGGCAGGCTTCCATGCCATCGACCGGCACTTCGCCGAGACGGACCTTGCCAGCAACGTGCCAGCGCTGATGGGTCTGCTGAACGTCTGGTACGTGAACTTCTTCAAGGCCGGAAGCCACGCCGTGCTCCCGTACGCCCAGCTCTTGCATCGGTTCCCGGCGTACCTGCAGCAACTCACCATGGAGTCCAACGGCAAGAGTGTGCGCTATGACGGCTCGCCTGTGACCACTGAGACCGGAGAGGTGTTCTGGGGCGAGCCCGGCACGAACGGCCAGCACGCCTTCTACCAGCTGATCCACCAGGGAACTCAGATGATCCCGTGCGACTTCATCGCCATTGCCAACCCGGCGCACCCGCTCGTCGATGGCGACAACGACGTCCACGAGCTGTTTCTGGCCAACTTCTTCGCCCAGACTGCCGCACTGGCCTTCGGCAAGACGGCCGACGAGGTCCGTGCGGAGGGGACTTCCGAGGCGATCGTGCCGGCCCGCGTCTTCCCTGGAAACCGCCCGACCACTTCGATCATGGCTCCCGAGCTGAGTCCGCGCGTCGTTGGCGAGCTGATCGCGCTCTACGAGCACATCACCTTCACCGAAGGAGTCGTGTGGGGGATCGACAGCTTCGACCAATGGGGTGTCGAACTGGGCAAGCAGCTCGCGCTCCAGGTAACGCCCGCAGTCGGCGGCGACGAGGACGCCCTGGCCAAGCAAGACCCCTCGACCCAGTCCTTGATCACCTACTACCGCTCACAGCGCCGCTAACTCCGAGTTGTCAGCGTCTCAAAGGGCTATAGCACCGTGAGACGCTGACAAGTCGGCAGGTTCAGGCAGGAGCCGCCGCATCAGCCTCCACAGGCTCCGCCTCACGTTCCCGCTTGCTCTTGCCGAACGCCAGGTATAGCGACGGCAGCACAAACAAGTTGATCAAGGTCGCCGTGATCAGGCCGCCGAGGATCACTATCGCCATGGGATGCTCGATCTCGTGGCCCGGAATGCTGCCTGCGACTACGAGCGGAACCAGCGCCAAACCGGTGGCCAGGGCGGTCATCATGATCGGTGCCAGACGTTCCTTGGCGCCCTGAATCACCAGACCTGGCCCGAACCGCACACCTTCTACCCGCTCAAGGTGCTGGAAGTGGCTGACCATCAAGATCCCATTGCGAGCCGCAATACCGAAGACCGCGAGGAAGCCGACCAGTGACCCAAGCGATAGCACCCGCCCGCCCATCCAGACTGCGATCGCACCGCCAACCAGCGCCATGGGCAACAGCACGAAGGTCAACAGCGCCGGCCGGAAGCTGCCGAATGCGACCTGCAGTAGCAGCAAGGTTGCGACTGCTGCCGCGATGCCAAAGATCGCCAGCGTGTCCTCTGCGGCGTCGAGCTCAGTGGACTCGCCAATCACCTCCGCGTGATAGCCAAGCGGGAACGTGACTCCTTCCATGCGCTTTTCGACGTCGTCCACGACCTCGTTCAGCGGGCGGCCCTCAACGTTGGCACCGACATCGATACGGCGCGATTGCTTCTCCCGCTCGATGGCATTCGGCGTGGGCCCCATGGTGACGGCTGCGACGTCGGACAACTTGACCCGACCGCCAGACGGAGTATCCAGTTGCAGGTTCTCCACGTCGGTAATGCTGTCGCGCGCCGACGGGATCGCGGTGACGTGCACGTCGTACGCCCGACCGCCGAAGAAGATGTCACTCACTTCCTCGCTGGCGATCATGGTCGATGACTGCCTCCGGATGTCTCCAGGGGTCAACCCGACCGCTCTGGCTTTGGCCAGA
>Ga0307318_10000340_pt1 | contig 15378 bp, 18 predicted proteins | sample ER_DNA_367_FD_194500 | JGI IMG/M metagenome (GOLD analysis project Ga0307318, IMG submission 194500) | Bulk soil microbial communities from the East River watershed near Crested Butte, Colorado, United States - ER_DNA_367 | ecosystem: Environmental > Terrestrial > Soil > Floodplain | place...
ATCTCCTCCAGCTCGCCGACAATGGCTGCAAGGTCGGCCGCGGCCTGGGCGGCGCGCTCCTGCAGCTCGCGGACGCGCTCGGGATCCAGGCCGCCCCCGTTTCCCGAGACCGTGCCCTCGACCTCCTCGAGCCGAACGGCAACGTGGACGAAGCGTTTCCGGGCCTCGACGAGCCGTTCGACGAGCGGCCGGACGACCTCCAGGGCGTCGTTCGCCTCTTCCTCTGTGAAGACCCGCATCGCGGCATGTTGAATAGTGCCGTCGCGTGACTCGTCCCGCATCCATCTGCGCACTCGCGGCTCTCGCGCTCCTGGCCACGGCCTGCGGGGAGCGACAGGAGCCCACCGGGTCCATCGCGCAGATCTACCCGGTCTCGGTGCACGGAGCTGGAGACCGGCCCACGGTCGTCAAGCAGCGCCCCGAGCGGATCGTCGCACTCGACGCGGGTGTGACCGAGACGCTGGTCGCCATCGGCGCCGGGGGGCGGCTGGTCGGTGTCCCCGACGGTATGGCCAAGGGGTCGGCCTCAAAAGCCGTCGAGGTCGTTCGACAGACCGGCCAGATGGACGTCGACGCGGTCGCCGGGGCGAAGCCGGATCTGATCGTGGCGACCCCCAACATGGACGAGCTCGACGTCGCCCGCGCCGGCCGCGAAGCGAATGCGGCCGTCTACGTCCTGCCGAGCAACTCGATCTCCAACGTCGAGGAGGGCACCATCGACCTGGGCTTCCTCGTCGGGGAAGCCGCCCGGGCGCGGCAACTCGTCGGCAAGATCGAGCAGCAGGTGGCAGAGGTCGACGATCGGCTTGCCGACGTCGCGCCGACATCCGTGTTCGTCGACACGGGCTTCTTCATCACCGCGCCTGAGCGGTCGCTACTGGGCGACCTCGTCGTCCGCGCCAGAGGCACGAACGTCGCCGGCGAAAGGCCCGGGCCTGGCCCGTTTCCACTCGCCGCGCTCGTGCGGGCGAACCCGGACGTCTACCTGGCGACCTCGGACGCCGGAGTCACGATCGCCTCCCTCAAGGAGCACCCTCAGCTCACGAAGTTGCGCGCGATCAAGAAGCGCCGCGTCGAAATCGTGCCCGTGGAGCTGGTCACGAGACCGGGGCCCCGGATCGGCGAGGGTCTGATGGCGGTCGCCCGAGCCCTCCATCCCGATGCCTTCCGGTAAGGATCTCGACGCGGTGACGGTCGACGCGATGGGCACACTCGTGGAGCTCGACGACCCGGTCGGGCGCCTGAGCGAAGCGCTACGCCGTTGGAAGGTCGACCGTCCGCGCGAGCAGGTGGGCGCTGCGTTCCAGGGCGAGGTCGCCTACTACCTCGAGCACAAGCTCGAGGCGCGGGACGCAGCCGGGCTCGCCGATCTCCGTCAGAGGTGCGCCGCCGTCTTCCTGCAGGGGGTGGACGCTGATATCGACCCGGCCGGGTTCTCGCCCGCCTTTGTCGATTCGATGGTCTTCGCGCCAGCCGACGGCGCCGTCCCGGCGCTCGAGCGCATCCGCGCGGCGGGCCTCTCGCTCGCGTGCGTCTCGGACTGGGACATCGGGTTGGAAGAACAGCTCGCCAAGGTTGGGCTCGACCGCCTCTTCGAGACCGTCCTCACGTCCGCCGAGGCCGGCGCACCCAAGCCGGAGCCGCCGATCTTCGAGCAGGCGCTCCACAGGCTCGGCGTCCAGGCGAATCGCGCAGTCCACGTCGGCGACGGGGAGGGGGACCGCGAGGGCGCAAGCGGCGTCGGCATGGCCTTCGAGCCAGTTCCGCTCGCCACCGTCCCCTACCGGCTGGGCCTACGCTGAGGATGTCTCCAGGCAGGGGGGCGATCGCCGCCTGGGCGCTCATCGCGATCGCCCTCGTCGTCCTCGCCTTTCTCGGGACATCGACGGGCGACAGCGATCCGGACGTCCTCTACGACTACGCGTTCGCCGTGGGATCGATCGTCATCTACGGGATCCTCGTCGGGATCACGTTCGCGATCGCAGCGCGGCTCGGCCGGCCGCTGGAGGCAGCTGGACTGAAGCGATTCGCGTGGCGCTGGGTCTGGATCGCCATCGGTCTCATCATCCTCGTCCTCATCCTCGGGCAGCTGCTCGAGCCTCTCCTCCATGCGGGCGACAAGCAGGGCCTCGAGCCGGACGAATGGCGACCGGACCGCGCCTGGGCGTTCGCGATCAACACAGCCGTCGCCTCGACGGTCGTTCCCTTCGCGGAGGAGCTCTTCTTCCGGGGGGTCGGGGTTCGAGTCTGGCTCCCGTTCGGCGCAACCGCGGCCATCGTCATCACGGCCATGGCCTTCGGGCTCGCCCACGGGATCCTCGTGGCCCTTCCCGTGCTCGTCCCCTTCGCGTTGGCGCTCGGCTGGGTCCGCTGGCGCTCCGACAGCGTCTGGCCCGGGGTGATCGCCCACGGCTTCTACAACGGGTCTGCGTTGCTCGTCCTCTACTTCACGCTGACAAATTGATCCTGGCCACCAACCGCCGCGTCTGGCAGATTTCATGCCGTGCGTCGGGGTCTTCTTGTGCTCGCCCTCTTCCTCGCGGGACCGAGCACGGCGGGCGCAGCCACAGGGATCACGTTCGGCGTCCAGCCCGCGACGCCGACGTATGGCCAAACGGTCACGTTCTCCGGCGTCGTCAGCGGGGGAAGTCCGGGCGACCAGGTCGACCTCATTGCCAACACGGGCTCGGGCTGGAACCTCGTGACGTCCACGACGACCGCGGCAAACGGCTCGTATTCCTTCCCGGTCGCTGCAACGACCCCCGGGTCCTATGCAGCGCAGACACAGGGCCCCACCTCAGGGGCCGTCGTGCTGGTGTTGCGACCTCGACTGACGAGCCGCGTCACCGGTCTGCGCTACCCGGGCTCGAAGGTCTTGCTCAAAGGGCGGCTGACGCCGGCCACAGCGGGGACTCTGACGCTCCACCAGGGCGGCCATAGCCGGAACGTGACGGTCCACGCCAACGGCACCTACTCGGCTCGACTGCTGACGAGAAGCGGCGGGCGACATCGCGCCCGGCTCGTTCTCTCACCCGGCAACGGGTTCGTCGCTCGCGAGGTCATCCGCAGGTACCGTCTCGCGACGCCGTCCCTTTCGATCGGCTCCTCGGGCAAGAGCGTCCTCGCCCTCGAGCGCCGGCTCAAGGGGCTCCACTACGGGCTCCGACCGTCGAACGGGTTCTACGGCGTGGACACGTACGAGGCGGTACTCGCCTTCCAGAAGGTCTACCGAATGGGCCGCACCGGGCGGGTCAGCTCGAAGGTCTGGAACAGGCTCGGGGTGGCGAAGGTCCCGAAGGCACGGCGCCCGCACGGCGACCACATCGAGGTCGACAAGACGCGTCAGGTTCTCTTCGAGGTGCGCTCGGGCGTCGTCGTTCGCGTCATCCACGTGTCCACGGGCGCCACCGGGAACACCCCCGTCGGGAACTGGCACGTCTACTGGAAGCTGCCCGGCCTCAACTCGCACGGCATGTACTACTCGCTCTTCTGGCTGCGGGGTTTTGCGATCCACGGGTACGCATCGGTCCCCGCCTGGCCGGCGAGCCATGGCTGCGTCCGCATCCCGATGTGGCAAGCGCCCGGCCTCTTCTCGCGCTGGAGCGTAGGCGCCACCGTCTTCGTCTATTACTCCTGAGCCCGACCCTCGTATCCTGGGGCGATGAGCGCAGCCGACGCCGACCAGGACCCGGTCGTCCGGGACTACCGCGAACGGATCGCGGCCGCGGACCTGGAGTTGCTCGGGGCCGTCAACCGGCGCATCGAGCTCGTCCGCGAGCTCAAGGAGCACAAGACGGCCGCCGGCCACGACTTCGTGGACCGCGGGCAGGAAGAGCGACTCATCGACCGTTTGACGGAGGCGAACCCGGGCCCACTTTCCGAAGACGGCCTGCGCGCGCTCTACCAGGCGCTGCTCGAGCTCGTCAAGCGAGAGACTTAAGCTTCCGCAGAGAAATCTTCGGGCTTGACCTCGTCGAGAAACTTCTTGAACTCCTCGACGACTTCTTCCTCGTTCACGTCCTCGTGCTCGAACTCGATGGCGCTCTCCTCGATCACGGAGTCGTCCGCGAAGATGGGCGCATCCGAGCGAACGGCGAGCGCGATCGCGTCGCTCGGCCGCGAGTCGATCTCGATCTCGGAGCCGTCGACCGCAACGGTGACCACCGCGTAGAAGGTGTTCTCGCGGAGCTCGGTAACGGCAATGCGGGTCACACGGGCCTCGAGCTTCTCCAGCATTTCGGTCACGAGGTCGTGGGTCATCGGCCGCGGAGTGCTCGCTCCTTGCAGCTTCATGAGAATCGCGGCTGCCTCCGGGTGGCCGATCCAGATGGGAAGGAACTTGTTCCCGTCGGCCGTCTTCAACAGCACGATCGGCTGTTTGCCGACCATGTCGAAGCTGACCCCGTAGATGACCATTTCTTGCATCGGCAGCCCGCTTCGGATGATAGCGACGCCTTTCGCAAGGACGGTCCGATGGGCGATCCTGGACTCGAACCAGGGACCTCCGCCTTATCAGAGCGGCGCTCTAACCAGCTGAGCTAATCGCCCGCGCCGCTCGATTGTAGCGAGGTCAATGCAAGCGTCGGGCTGCCCGCAGGTAGTCCTCGGCGGCGAGCAGAAAGCTTTCGCTCCGCGCTAGCTCGAGAACGTCCTGCTTCGTCTGGTCATCGAGCTCGGGGTCGTGGTCGACGGCCGCAATGAAGCCGGGCAGCTGCCCGCCGCGGGCTAAGCTCGCCATGCGTAGGACGATCTGGCGCGTCGCCTCGTCCTGGTTGATCGCCTCGAGGTACTCGAGGTCGTGAAGCCGCGAATCGACCATCAACAACACAACGGCTCGGGTGGCGGTTCGGTTACGCCCGGGTCCGCTCGAAGGCCTCGATGATCTCCTCGAGCTCCGTCTCGTCGGAGAAGGGGATCTCGATGCGAGTGTCGGTCACGCGGACTGCGCTTCCGACGACTCCCTCGATCGTGGCGCGCGCGCGGGCGGCGACCGTCGGGGAGATACGGCGCGCACGGCGTGGCTTCGTTCGCGCGCCGGCCCACCGCGCGGCACGCTCCGTCGCTCGCACGGTCAGGCCTTTGCGCACCACCTGGCGCGCGAGCGCTCGCCGCTCGTCGTGAGCGGGCACCGCCAGGATCGCCCGCGCGTGGCCCTCGCTGATCAGCCCGCGTTCGAGCAGGCCGATGACATCCTCCGGCAGCTCGAGAAGCCGAATGCGGTTGGAGATCGTGGGCTTGGAGCGGCCGACGCGCTCGGCCACGTCGCCGAGCGGGAGCGAGAACTCGTCCATGAGGACTGAGTAGGCCCGAGCTTCCTCGATCGGGGAGAGATCCTCGCGCGCGACGTTCTCGACGAGGGCGAGGAGGAGCGAGTCGCGGTCGTCGCTTTCGCGGACCAGCGCCGGGATGGTGGCGAGACCAGCAGCCTTGGCGGCGCGGAGCCGGCGCTCGCCGGCGATCAGCTCCCAGGTCCCTCCTGGTACCGGCCGCACGACGACCGGCTGGACGAGACCCTGAGCGCGCACGGACTCGGCGAGCTCTGAGATCCCCTCAGCGCCGAAGCGGCGGCGGGGCTGACGGCTGTTCGGCTTGATCGATCCCAGCGGGATCTGGACGAGCTCCGGCGAGGATGCTGCGCCACCGATGAGCACCTCGAGGCCGCGACCGAGGCCGCGGCGATTGCGGTCAGGCGCGGTCGACAAGCTCGCTCGCAACGCGGAAGTAGGCGTCGGCGCCGGCTGAAGCCGGGTCGTAGACGGTGATCGGCAGGCCGTGGCTCGGAGCCTCGGCGAGCCGAACGCTTCTCGGGACGACCGCGTCGAACACGAGCTCGCCGAAGTGCCGTCGGACCTCCGCGGCGACGTCGGCCGCAAGACGCGTCCGGCCGTCGACCATCGTGAGCAGCATCCCGGCAACGGCGAGCTTCGGGTTCAAGCGCGTGCGCACAAGCTCGATCGAGTGGAGGAGCTGGGCCAGGCCTTCCAGCGCGTAGTACTCGCACTGCACGGGGACGAGGACGCCGTCGGCCGCGGCGAGCCCGTTCACAGTCAGCGGGCCGAGTGACGGCGGGCAGTCGACGAAGACGAAGTCGTAGGTCTCGCGCGCCGGCGCGAGCGCCGTACGGAGGTACGAGTCGCCTTCCTCGTGCCCGGAGAGCTCGACGGCGGCTCCGGCGAGTTCGGGGCGGGAGGGAACGAGGTCGAGGTTCGGAAAGCGCGTCGAGTGGACGATCTCTTCAAGCGGCGCTCCGTCGAGGAGGTCGTAGGAAGACGTGCCGTTGGCCCGCTCGCCCAGGCCGGAGGTGGCGTTTGCCTGCGGGTCGAGGTCGAGCACGAGCGTGCGCCCCCCGGCCTCCGCGAGACAGGCGGCGAGGTTCACGGCGGTCGTCGTCTTTCCGACTCCGCCCTTCTGGTTGGCCAGCGCGAGGATCGTCCCCACGCGCGTGATGCTATTCAGGCCAGAGGACGTTTCCGCGCCACGCCGGGCCGGCGCGGAAAGCGCTCGGGAGTGGGCCCCGTCTTCCGCAGAAGGATGAATCCCGGTGGCGCGTCCTCGAGCTCGCCGGCGACCTCGTTCGCCGCTTTCGCGACAGCCACCTTGTCCACGGAAGGCCCGACGAAGAGGATCGCCCGGCCGCCTGGACGTACAAGCGGGAGGCACCACTCTGCCGCGACCGGCGGCGGCGCAAGCGCGCGTGCGACGGCCGTCCCGTATGCGTCCCGGCCAGCACCGCGCGCGAAGTCCTCAGCGCGGGCGCAAACGACCGAGGCGTTCGCGAACTCCGCCAGCCAACGCTCGAGAAAGTCGCACTTCTTCCGGGTCGACTCGAGCAGGTCGAAGCGCAGATCCGGCCGAGCCGTGGCTAGTGGCAGCCCAGGAGAGCCGCCGCCGGAGCCGACGTCTACGACCGGTCCTTCTTCGAGCAGCGGGACCGCGGTAAGAGCGTCGTCGAGATGGAGGCCCCGCGCCTCCGCAGGGTCTGAGACAGCCGTCAGGCCAGGGGTCTCGACGAGCTCTGAGAGCCAGCGCTCGAGGCGCTCGTCACACAACCGGCTTCACGACGACGTACCGATTCGGCTCCGTGCCCTCGCTCGTCGTCTCGACGTCCTCGCGCTCCTGAAGATGGAGGTGGACGATCTTGCGCTCGACCGCCGACATCGGCTCGAGAGGAACGTCGTTCCGCGAGGCCCGCGCCTCGCCGGCGGCGCGGTCGGCCAGTTGCTCCAGCGACGCGCGCCGGCGGTCGCGGTAGCCGGCCGCGTCCACGACCACGCTCTTGCGCTCCTCGTATCCGCGCCAGACGATCGCGTTGGCGAGGTACTGGATCGCGTCGATGGTCTTGCCGTGCTTCCCGATCACGAGGCCGAGGTCCGGTCCCGTGAGCGTGGCGGTTATGGACTCGTCGTCTTCGGTGATCGTCACCGCCACAGGCGCGCCGAGCGCGGCGGCGATCCGTTCGATCAGCTCGCGGAGGCGAGCCGGGGGCGACCCAGGCTCCTCGTCGGCGGGGGGTTGGGCTGCGGCTGCGGCGCTCTCGACCGACGCGATCACCTTGGCAGGCGCATAGCCGACACCCAGCAGTCCGCGCTCGCCCTCGGAGACGACGGCGAAACGCACGCTGCCCTTGTCAAGCCCCGGAAAGCGCCGCTCGAGCTCCCGCAAGGCCGTCCACTTGGCCTCGCCGACCGTTTCGCCCTCGGCTTCGACCGAGAGCGGCGTCTCAGCTTCCTGCTCGGTCACCGGCGGCTCCGCGGTCCCTTCTTCTTCCGCCTGCGCACCCGTTGCTGCCCCGAGCTCGTCGCACGAGAGGGCTGCACGGACGTGCCGGCAGCCGACCCGTCGCCGGATGGTTCGGCCGCCGCTTTCGGTGGAGTCCGCGACGAGCGCTTCGGCGGCGGCTCGGGCTTGGGGAACATCCGGCGCGTGATGATGCCCTGTCCCACCGTCCAGAGGTTCGTCGTCACCCAGTAGAGAAGCAGTCCGACCGGGAACGTCGCGTTGACGATGAAGAGGATGAAGATGAAGGGAAGCGCGACCATGATCCACTTCTGGCGCGGGTCTGGCATCGGCGTGAAGAGGATCGAGGCGAGCTGGCTGGCCACATAGATCGTGACGAGGAGCCAGCCCGACCAATGGTCGGTGATGTTGTCCGTGATGTTCGGGACGACGTTCAACCACCCGAGATCGGAGCCCGGGTACTTGGGAAAGACGTCCCGCTCGAAGTCCCGCAGCACGTAGTACAGCGAGATGAAGATCGGAATCTGGACGAGAATCGGAAGACACGAAGCGGCCGGGTTGATCTGGTTCTCCCGGTAGAACTTCATGACCTCTTCGTTCATGCGCTGGCGGTCGCCCTTGTACTTCTGCTGAATCGCCTTCAGCTCGGGCGCGTGCTGCTGGAGGTGTTGCATCGACCGGATCTGCTTCACGGTCAGCGGCACGAGCGCGACGCGTACGAGGATCGTCAGGACGATGATCGCCCAGGCCCACGGGAGCCCGATCGCGGAATGGAGCCACTCGAGGAGCCAGGTGAGCGGCCTCTCGATCGGCTCGAGAATGGCGAGCGGGATCACGCCGTTCTCCGAAAGAGCGGGAAGACGTGCTGGTCGCGGGCGTAGTCGACGCCGCCGTGGCTCCAGGGGTTGCACCGAAGCAGCCGCCAGGCCGCGAGCACCGTCCCGCGGACGAACCCGAACTCACGGAGCGCGTCGAGCGCGTACTGCGAGCAGCTCGGGTGGTACTTGCAGCGCCCGCCGACCGTCCTCGGGACCAGCGGGCTCATGAGCGCGCGATAGGCGCGCACGAGGAGGATGGCGAGCGCGGTCACGAGCGCTCCTTGCGGAAGACCTCGTCCACCCGCTCGACGAGCCAGGGGAATCCGCGGGTCTCGGCGGCCTCTCCGAGCCCGGGACGGGCGATCAGGACGTAGTCCGTGTCCGCTCCCGTGCCGTCGGCCACCTCGTCGAAGGCAGCCCGCAGGCGCCGCTTCAACCGGTTTCGCTCGACGGCGCCACCGAGCTGGCGCGAGACCGCGAGACCGAGCCGCGAGCCCTCCCCGTCGCTCTCCTCACGCGGGAAGGAGTAGAGGACGAGATAGCGGGTCGCCGTCGATCGCCCGTGCCGGTAGACCGCGTCAAAGTCGCGCGAGCGCGACAGACGATGGCGGCGTTTCATCACGGGCGAGCTCAGGCGGAGAGGCGCTTGCGACCCCTGGCGCGCCGCCGCTTGAGGATGGCGCGGCCGCCCCGGGTCGCCATCCGCGCCCGGAACCCGTGCCGACGCTTTCGCCGGCGTACATTCGGCTGGAAAGTTCGCTTCATTCGGAGCCTGAAAGAAGAAGAGGCCGCCGTAGCGGCTCGCCGAGCCAGTATAGAGAAGCCCTCGAGAGCTACGCGCCAGCGACTTTTTCGAGCCGGGAAATCCACAGCCGGAAACCCGCATCGTGTGCCGCGTCGCACGACCTTTCCACAGCTGTGGAGACCCGTGTGGATAAACCAAAAAGCCCTGCTCAGACGCTACTTCGTGTCGTCTGAACTGGCGAGAAAGGGTCGTTGTGATGCCCAAAGGCCGTTGCTATGATCGCCGCTTCCCGGAGTCTGGCGGAGGGAGCAGCACCCAGCGTGGAGGGGCCAGTTCAACTGAGCGCGGAGACCCTGTGGACCGAAGTTTCCGCACACTTGAGAGAGCAGCTCAGCGACGGCCCATACGCTCAGTGGTTCACCGGCGCGAGCGGCGCGCTCGAGGACGACGCGTTCGTCCTCCTCGTCCGTGACGACTTCACGCGCGAGTGGATCGACGGCCACTACCGCGGTCTCGTCGAGCACGCGGTCTCGGCGGCGCTTGAAGAATCCCGGCCGGTCCGCATCGTGGCCGCGGAGAGCTCCCGCCACACGGAGGAGTCGGAACCGCCGCCTCGCGGCGTCGAGGGCCTGAACCACAAATACACGTTCGACTCCTTCGTCATCGGCTCGTCGAACCGCTTCGCCCACGCCGCCGCACTCGCGGTCGCCGAGGCGCCGGCGCAGGCCTACAACCCGCTCTTCATCTACGGCGGCACGGGCCTTGGGAAGACGCATCTCCTCCAGGCGATCGCCAGCTACGTCGGCGAGCACTCCCGCCATTTCTCGGTTCGCTACGTCACGAGCGAGACGTTCATGAACGACTTCATCAACTCGCTCCGCGACAAGCGCATCGAAGGCTTCAAGCAGCGCTACCGCCACTACGACCTCCTGCTCATCGACGACATCCAGTTCTTCGAGCACAAGGAGCGGATCCAGGAGGAGTTCTTCCACACCTTCAACTCGCTCTACGAGGCGGGCCGTCAGATCGTTATCTCCTCCGACCGACCGCCGCGCGCGATCGCGACCCTCGAGGCCAGGCTGCGCTCCCGCTTCGAGTGGGGCCTGATCACAGACATCCAGGCGCCCGACCTCGAGACGCGCATCGCCATCCTGCGCAAGAAGGTGAAGACCGACGCGATCCACGTGCCCGACTCGCAGCTTCTCACCTTCATCGCGAGCCGCATCTCCACGAACATCCGCGAGCTCGAGGGCGCGCTCACCCGCGTCGTCGCATTCTCGTCCCTCACCGGTCGGCCGATGACCGTCGAGCTGGCCCAGGAGGTCCTCAAGGACGTCTTTCCACAGGGCGAGCTCCCGGAGGTCTCCGTCGAGCGGATCCAGGAGACCGTCATCGACCGCTTCGGCATCTCCATGCAGGAGCTCGTGGGCGACCGCCGCTCACAGTCCATCGTGTATCCGCGCCAGGTCGCGATGTACCTCTGCCGCGAGCTCACCGACAGCTCCCTGCCCAAAATCGGCAAGAAGTTCGGAGGGCGCGACCACACGACGGTCATCCATGCGACATCGAAGATCGCCCGGCTCTTGCAGGAAGATCGAAGCGTGTACAACCTCGTCCAGGAGCTCACCGCGCGCATCAAGCAGCCGCGGTGAACAACGCCTGTGGATGATGTCTCGAATGCTGAGGAAGTTTTCCGAACCTGTCGGGAACTTGTTGAACCTGCGGTTTTCTCCCCAGCTTCTGTCCCCAGCCTAATCGCTGTCCCCAAGCGGAAAGCGGCCGTCTTCCCCGTCGTTCACACTCCCTATGACTACGACTAGGTTTTCTCTTTAAATGACAAGCATCGATACGGTTGTTAGGACAAGCATGAAGCTGACCTGCGCAAAGGACGAGCTCGCCGAGAAGCTCCAGGTTGCAGGGCGAGGGGTCTCTACGCGCACGACCGTGCAGATCCTCGCCGGGATCCTTCTGCGGGCGGAAGGCGGCCGGTTGTCGCTCTCGGCAACGGACATGGAGATCTCACTCCGGGTCGCGCTCGATGCACAGGTCGAGGACGAGGGGTCGGTGGTTGTTCCCGGCCGCCTGCTCGTCGACATCGTGCGGTTGCTTCCTGCCGGCGAGGTGACGATCTCGCACCGCGCGGAAGAGGGAGTGGTGGAGCTTGTCTGCGGGTCGGCGTCCTACCGGCTGCACACGTACGCGGCGGAGGACTTCCCGCGGCTGCCGGAGATCGACGACGAGAACGCGTTCACCGTCGACCGTGACGCCTTCGTCGACACCATCGCACGCGTCAGCCGCTCGGCGTCGCGTGACGAGTCGCGCCCCGTTCTGACCGGCGTCCTCGTGCGCTTCGAGGGCGACAAGCTCGTGATGGCAGCAACGGACTCGTACCGGCTAAGCGTGAAGGAGACCGGGCTCTCCGACGGCCCCGGCCGCGAGGTCGAGGCGATCGTTCCCGCCCGCGCACTCGCGGAGCTCGCGCGAATCGCGCAAGGAGGCGAAGGCGGGGCCATCCAGGTCGGCGTCCAGGAGAACCAGGTCGTCTTCGGAGTCGACGATGTCTGGCTGACCGCCAGGCGGATCGACGGCCAGTTCCCGAACTACAAGCAGCTTCTTCCGGAGACCTTCGAGGCCGAGGTGACGATGCCGCGCGAGGAGTTCCTCGACGTCGTCCGCCGCACATCCGTGCTGGCCCAGCGGAAATCGCCGCTTCGCCTCCGCTTCGAGGACGGCGAGCTGACCGTTTCCGCGCAAACGCAGGATGTTGGTGAGGCTCACGAGGCGCTCCCAATTTCCTACTCCGGGGACGCGATCGAGATCGGCTTCAACGCGGAGTTCCTCCGGGACGGCCTCGAGTCCGTTACGGACGACAGCGTCCGTTTGAAGCTGATCAGCCCGCTCCGACCGGGCCTTATCCACGGGGAGTCGGACGACTTTCTCTACCTGATCATGCCGATCAGGCTGGCCGGCTGATCGTCGCGCACGTCTCGCTCCGAAACTTTCGCTCCTACCCCGAGCTCGAGCTCGACTTGGCACCCGGGGTGGTGCTCGTGACCGGACCGAACGGCGTCGGGAAGACGAACCTCCTCGAAGCCATCCATGTCGGTGCGCAAGGATTCTCCCCGCGTACTCGCGCCGAGCCGCGGCTTGTCCGTTTTGGCGCGTCAGCCGCGCGCGTCCGCCTCGCCGGCGCCGAGGCGAGCACCCCGTTCGAGACCGAGGTCGATCTCGAGCCGCCGACGGCCAAGCGGATCCGGCTCAACGGCGCTCAGTTGAGCGGCGGCGACGAGCTGCGCCTGCGCCTCTCGGCTCTCGCCTTCACTCCGGATCGTCTGGCAGTCGTCAAGGGCGGGCCAATCGTCCGGCGCGCCTATCTCGACCGAATGCTCGGAAGGCTCTTCCCCGCACGCGCGAAGCTCCCGAGCGACTACGCGCGGGCCGTCGCCCAGCGCAACGCGGCTCTTCGACAGGTGCGGCTGGGTGAGTCTCCCCTTGACACCGTGGCTCCGTGGACAGCGCAGGTCGCCGCCCTCGGGGCGGAGCTCGACCGCAGCCGCGCGGACCTCGCGAATGCTCTCGGCCCCGGCTTCGCCGACCATGCGGAGGCGCTCGGGCTCCTGGACGCCGAGATCGCGTACCCGGAGGAAGGGCTTTCGATCGAGGCGCTCGAAGCGAGGCTGCAGCGCGACGTCGAACGCGGGACGACAGGCCTCGGGCCTCATCTTCGGGACGCGCCGATCACCTCGGCCGACCGAGACCTGCGCTCGTATGGCTCACAGGGCGAGCAGCGCACGGCCGTCCTCGCCCTCGTTCTCGCCGAGGCCGAGCTCCTGGCCGAGCGCCGCGGTGAGCCGCCTCTTCTCCTGCTCGACGACGTTTTCAGTGAGCTCGACGCCGCGCGCGCCGAGGCTCTCGTGGCACGCCTTCCGCGTGGCGGGCAGACCGTCGTCACGGCGACCGAGCGTGCGGGGGTGCTCGAGCCGGATCTTCTCGTCACGGTCACCCCGGGAATCGCTCTGGCCGCATGAGGACGCTTCCCGACCCGATCGGCCGCGCCGTGCGGGCCGAGCTCGACCGCTTCGGGCCCGCCGGCAAGATGGGCGAGATCGTGACTGTCTGGCCGGAGGCGGTCGGTCCCGGGATCTCGGCGAACGCCTGGCCGGCGCGCGTCGGCCGGGACGGCACGCTCCACGTGCACACGTCCTCGAGCACGTGGGCCTTCGAGCTCACGCAGCTAGCGGGCTCGATCCTGGAACGTCTGCGCGGGCACCTCGCGGAGGATTCTCCGTCGGGCCTGCACTTCGCCGCGGGCCCGCTACCGGAGCTCGCCGGCGAGGTGAAAGAGGTCCGTGACAGGCCCGTGCCGAGACCAACCGCGGAGCAGATCGAGCAGGGTGGAAGGATCGCCGCCCCTATCGAGGACCTGGAGCTTCGAGAGGCGGTCGCGAAGGCCATTTCGGCCAGTCTGGCGCTCGGTTCGACCCGGCCTGACGACCGGCCGGTCTGATATACTTGAAAACGATAGAAATAGGCTACAAGCAGGGATTTTTTATTGGCTAAACCCGGATACGGCGCTAAGGACATCACGGTTCTCGAGGGCTTGGAGCCCGTTCGCAAGCGCCCCGGCATGTACATCGGCTCGACCGGGCCGAGAGGACTTCATCACCTGGTCTACGAGGTCGTCGACAACTCCGTCGACGAGGCTCTCGCGGGCCGGAACGACAAGATCGAGGTCACCCTCCACCCGGACAACTCGGTCACGGTTCGCGACTGGGGCTCGGGGATCCCGGTCGACATCATGGCCGACCAGGGTCTGCCGGCTCTAACGGTCGTTCTGACGAAGCTCCACGCCGGCGGCAAGTTCGGCGGCGAGGGCTACAAGGTCTCCGGCGGCCTCCACGGCGTGGGCGTCTCGGTCGTCAACGCGCTCTCGGAGCGCCTCGTCGCGGAAGTGCGTCGCGACGGCAAGGTCTACCGCCAGGAATTCGCCCGCGGCGAGCCGACCACCGACGTCGAGGTCGTGGGAAAGTCGGAGAAGGACGACACGGGAACGCTGATCAGCTTCCTGCCCGACGCCGACGTGTTCGAGGAGCTCGACCTCTCCGCAGAGACGCTCGCGCAGCGCCTGCGGGAGACCGCATTCCTCACCCGAAGCCTCCAGATCGTGCTCGTCGACGAGCGCGCCGAGGGCGAGCGCTACGAGTTCAAGTACGACGGCGGCATCCGTGACTTCGTCACGCACATCAACGAGGCGAAGGAGCCGATCCACAAGCGGATCGTCTACTTCGAGAACACCTCCGACGAAGGCGCTGTCGAGATCGCGATGCAGTGGAACTCGTCGTATGTCGAGTCGGTCTTCTCGTTCGCGAACAACATCAACACGCACGAGGGCGGCTCGCACCTCTCCGGCTTCAAGGGCGCCCTCACGGGCACGCTCAACAAGTACGCCCGCGACAAGGCGCTCCTCAAGGAGAAGGAGGAGAACCTCGAGGGCGAGGACGTTCGCGAGGGGCTCGCGGCTGTCATCTCGGTAAAGCTCCGCGACCCGCAGTTCGAGGGACAGACCAAGACGAAGCTCGGGAACCCCTGGGTGCGCGGCCTCGTGGAGCAATCGGTCAACTCGAAGCTGGCGGAGTACCTCGAGGAGAACCCCACGGACGCTCGCCAGATCATCCAGAAGGCGATCGCAGCACGGAACGCCCGCCAGGCAGCGCGCAAAGCGCGCGACCTCACCCGGCGCAAGGGCGCGCTCGACAACGCCTCCCTGCCGGGCAAGCTCGCCGACTGCCAGACGACCGACCCCGCCGAGGCCGAGCTCTACCTCGTCGAGGGAGCGTCGGCCGGCGGATCGGCAAAGGACGCGCGCGACCGCCAGTTCCAGGCGATCCTGCCGCTGCGCGGGAAGGTCATCAACTCGGAGAAGAACCGGATCAACAAGGTGCTCTCCAACACCGAGATCCAGGCGATCATCACCGCGGTCGGCACCGGGATCGGTGACGAGTTCGACATCAGCAAGCTTCGCTACCACCGCGTGATCGTCATGACCGACGCCGACGTGGATGGCTCCCACATCCGGAC
>Ga0307318_10000341_pt1 | contig 15372 bp, 13 predicted proteins | sample ER_DNA_367_FD_194500 | JGI IMG/M metagenome (GOLD analysis project Ga0307318, IMG submission 194500) | Bulk soil microbial communities from the East River watershed near Crested Butte, Colorado, United States - ER_DNA_367 | ecosystem: Environmental > Terrestrial > Soil > Floodplain | place...
CGACGACGTCCGTCATCTGCCTTCGCTCCGCGGGACGAGCCCGCCGAACGCGCGGCGAGTCGCCAGGCTCAACGTCACGCCAAGTGCGATCGCAAGGCAGAGGAGGCCGAGCGCGAGCTCCGGCCAGGAGACGTGCAGCCGCAGCGGCGGCACGGGGACTGCCCGGCCGGCGCCGACCGCCACGAGGTTGCTGATCACGGCGGTGAGCACAGCCCCGGTCACGAGCCCGCACAGGACGCCGAAGCCGGCGAGGCTCGCCAGTCGCAGGATCACCTGCCGACGGAGCGCGGCCGGCGCCATCCCCTGCGACTCCAGATCGAAGAAGTCGCCGGACTCGTCTCGCAGCTCGACTGACACGACGAGCAGTACGGCCAGCACGGCGAGGACCAGAGCGACGAGGCTGCCCGCGGCGAGCACTGCCACCGTGCCGCGGGCGAGCGGATCGTCGCGGAGCTCGGCCTCGACCGCCCGCCGGGACGCTACGGCCACCGGCGTTCCGTCAGCCGCACGCGCGAGCGTCGGGAACAGGCCGGGCGGCCCCGCGATCCAGGCCTCGTCGGCGACCGCGGCACCCGGCGCCGAGGCGGTGACGGCCGTCTCGAGCGCGCCCTCGTCTGCGACGACGAACGGGCAGCGGAGTGTCGGGAAGAGCGACGCCCGCGCCACGATCCGGGCGTTGACCACGGCCGATCCGATGGTCAGAGGCACGACGCCCCCCTCGCCGGCGCGCTCGGCGAGCGAGTTGCAGGCGACCACGTTTACGGGGCCGCCGTCCGTCGGCTGGCGGGGTCGGAGCCGAAACGGCTGCTCCTGGGTCAGGAGATACCGGACGGAGAGTGTCTCCGCCGCCTCGGGAGCCGACGACGTCCCCGCGACCCACCGCCGGAAGTCGGTCCCGAGGCGCCTCGACCCGACGCGCGGCTGGCCGACCACGAGCCGGCCGCCGCTGAAGACATCCGGGGCGCCGCCCTCGGCTGCCGCGTGAGCAGCCGAGAACGCCGTCGCGGGAGGCATCTCGAGCGTCAGGCCCACGAGCGTGCCGTTCCGCGCAAAGCGTGGAAGAGGCGCGCGGAGCACGTTCCGTCCGCGACGGGCTTCGCCCAGCTCGAGCGTGAGGTACGCGCCCTCCTCGGTCCGGACACTTGCGGTGACGACAAGCGGGTCGCCGCGCACGGTGACCGGCAGGCTGAGCGTTTGGGCACCGGCCGGCAGCCTCGGGCCGACCGGCCGCAGCGGCTGTTCCGGAGCAATGCGGCGGCCGAGCTCCGCCGGCCCATCCTCCGCGAAGTCGCTTCGCCACCGCAGCCGCTCGATCGCGCGCGAGGGCACTCCGAGAACGTCGATCGTGGTCGTGAGGTTGAGCGACCGCGCCTGGGCCGCGCGGCGGATGACCGGCACCGCGGCCCAGCGCGTGTACGACGCGCCCACGGGCGCCGCGCCCGGCGCGCCGCCCGAAGCGGCCTTGCGGACGGAGTAGTCCAGCGGCACCGCGAAGGACGCCTCGTCCCGCTCACCCTCGATCAGTGTCGACCGGTAGGTGGCCGCGAACACGGCGAGCCCGACGCTCACGACGAGGAAGCCGACCGTGACGAGCTGCGTGCCCGGGTTCCGGGCGGCCGAGAGCAGGGCGAGCCGGAGCGACGGGCGAGCTCGCGGCGCCACTCGTTCCGCCAGACGAAAGGCCGGGCGCGTCAACCGCGCCGCGAGGATCGCCGCGGCGACCAGGAGAAGGCCGGGAATCGCCAGCAGCGCGATTCCCGTGCTCCGGTCTCGGGCGAGGGTCTGGGGGTCGGTCTGCCCGAGCGCCAGCGCCACCACGACGGCGACGAGTGCAGTCGCTGCGACAACGTCGACGACCGACAGGCCACGGCCTCGAACGAGCACGGGCTCGGCCCGCATCGTCGCGAACAGGATGAGCACGGAAAGCACCGCAAGCGACGCGGCGAGCGCCAGGCCGGTGCCTGAGAGAGCCGTCCGTTCGAGCATTGCGCCTACGGGTGTGTCGGTGGTCTCCGCGAGGGCAGCGGCGGCAAGGACGCCCGCAGCCCAGCCCAGTACGGCGGCCGGAACGACGATTGCAGTCGCCTCGGCCGCGGCGAGCAGATCCGTCTGCCACCGGCGCGCACCGAAGCGACGCAGGCGCCGGGAGGCCGCCAGTGCGCTCGAGCGGAGGCTCGAGGCCGCCACGACCGCGAAGACGAGGAACAGCGCCGCACACTCGGCGCCGACGAGGAGGAGACGGCGGTAGGCAACGCGGGCGTCCCGGGAGACGTTCTCGAGCGAGGCGGCCGGCGCGACGAGATCGAACCGGAACGAGGCCGCCTGAAGGTCGCTTCGTGCGCGAGCGAGGCCGAGCTCGAGCTCGCCCAGGCTCCAGGCGGTCGGATGGGCCGACGCCAGCGGCGCCGACCAGGTGTAGCTGCGAAAGGCCGAGGCGAGCAGCGGCAGCCGGTCCGCGCCGGCGACCCCCTCGGCGACGAGCGTCCGCGCGCGGCCCGTAGGCGAGCCGAGTCGCCGCCGAAGCGGCGTTCCTGAACGCAGGTCGGCCCGGCCTACAACCGGAAGCGAGGCGACCTTCGGCACCGGGCCGGTGCCGAGAACGGCGGTCTCGCAGCGGGACGGCGTGCATGCACGCGGAAGCCGACCTTCCCGCACGACAAGCCATCGCGCGAGCTCGTCCGCCGCGACGAGCCGGACCACCCGGCGATCCACGAACGCGTCGCGGTACACGAGCGTCCTCGCAGTCGGGCTGAGACCGACGGAGGTCAGCGCCGAGCGCGCACGCCGGTCGACGTCCTCCAGGCGCTCGGACGGCGAGCCGCCGACCCCGACCCAGGTGACCTCCACGTCTCGGGCGTCGGGCGGGAGCCCGTCGATCGCGTCGGCCACGGCCCGGTTCTCGACGATCGCGCTGGCCGCGAAGGCAACGGCGAGCGCGCACGACGCCAGGGCTACGCCGAAAGCGACCACCGACAGGCGGCCGCGCGCGGCCGCCACCCGCTGTACCGCGAGGCGCACCGGGACGAAGATCCGGCGGGCGAACACTGAGCCATTTCAGCGGAAGGACTCGTCCGGCGTTTCGTCCACCGCGCCAGGGGAACTCGTGAGAGAGTCCGACGATGCACGATCACCATGGACACGGCGCCGCCGTCGAGCAGCTGCCGACGGAGACGGAGGGCCTCCCCGAAGCGACTCGGCCCGAGCTGGTCGAGCTCGCGGACGGCGGCGAGTTCGGCCTCGAGCTCGTGCCAGTCGCCAAGCGAATCGGCGACGCGACGGTCCGGATGCTCGCCTACAACGGGTCGATTCCGGGCCCCACGCTCAAGCTCCATCAGGGCGCGACGGTCACGATCCACGTCACCAACCGAGGCGACATCGACGCCACCGTGCACTGGCACGGCCTCCGCCTCGAGAACCGGTTCGACGGAACCCACGACACGCAGGCGCCGATCCGAGTCGGCGAGACGTTCACCTACGAGGTCTCCGTCCCCGATCCCGGCGCGTTCTGGTACCACCCGCACATCCGAGAGGACTACGGCCAGGAGCTCGGCCTCTACGGGAACATTCTCGTCGTCCCCTCGGATCCGAACTACTGGCCGCCGGAGAATCGCGAGCTGGCGCTGACGCTGGACGACATCCTGATCGAAGACGGCAGGATTGCGGCGTTCAGTGAATCGGAGACCACACACGTCGCGATGGGCCGGTTCGGCAACGTCATGCTCGTCGCCGGCGAAACCGACCTCTCCCTCAACGCCAAGCGGGACGAGGTCGTCCGCCTGTACCTGACGAACACCGCGAACACACGCGTCTTCAACGTCGCGCTGCCGGGGGCGAGAATGAAGCTCGTCGGCGCCGACGCCGGACACTACGAGCGCGAGGAGCTCGTCGCGGACGTGCTGCTCGCTCCCTCGGAGCGTGTGGTCGTGGACGTTCGGTTCCCGGAGGCGGGCGAGCTCACGCTCGAACACCGCACGCCCGACCGCACGTACCGCCTCGCTCGCATCGCCGTGACCGACGATCCGGCTGACCCGGACCTCACGAATCAGTTCGAGGCGCTGCGGACGAACGCGGACATGGCGGCCGAGCGGGAACGCGCGGCGCCCTACTTCCACGCCCCGCCGGACAAGACACTCGCGTTCGTCGCCGAGATGCACCTGGAAGCCGAAGGCGGCACCACCTTCGTCTGCCCGATGCACCCCGAGGTGGTCAGCGAGTCAGCCGACCGCTGCCCGAAGTGCGGCATGAAGCTCGTGCCGGCGCAGCTCGCAACAAAGGGACACGAGCACGGCGGCCACGACCATGGCGATCACGGGCATGGCGGCCACGAAGGCCACGGCGGGCACCACGGGCAGGGCGGCCACCACGGCCACGGCGGACACCACCCCGAGCCGCAGCCCGAGCTCGGGCACGCACATGACAGCGCCCAGGGAATCGAGTGGGAGGACGACATGGTCGCGGTGAACCGGATGACCACCACCGCGAACATGCGCTGGAAGCTGGTCGACCGGGACACGGGCGCCGAGAACGCTCAGATCGACTGGCAGTTCCGCGTCGGCGACCGTGTGAAGATCCGCCTCGTCAACGAGCTCGACTCCGACCATCCGATGCCGCATCCGTTCCACGTCCACGGGGCCGGGCGGTTCCTGATCCTCGCGCGTGACGGCGTAGAAGAGCCCAACCTGGTCTGGAAGGACACCGTGCTCGTCCGGACGGGCGAAACGGTCGACATCCTGCTCGACGTCACGAACCAGGGGACCTGGATGGCGCACTGCCACATCGCCGAGCACCACGAGAGCGGGATGATGTTCAGCTTCAAGGTGGCCGAGCCGCTCTGAGCCAGCGGCCGTCAGCCGTCCGGTGCCACGGCCGCGTTGAGAGCCGCAACCCGCTCGCAGAGCATTCGCATCACGGCCAGCGCCGTCTCTGGGCGTTCGCGGAGGATCGCCTCGAACGCGGGCCTGTGGAGCCCGAGGACACGGACGTCGGTCTTGGCCACGAGTGACGCAACCCGCGGGTGGCTCGAGATCACTGCCATCTCGCCGATGACGTCGCCCGGGCCGCGGACCGCGAGCTCCTGGTCTCCGCCTCCGAGCACGCGCACTTCTCCGTCGACGACCACGTACATCGTGTCGCCGGGGTCACTTCGTTCTGCGAGTACGTCGCCGCCCGAGAAGACCTGCTCCTCGGCGGCGGCCGCAATCGGTTGCAGATCCTGCGGCGGCAGCTGAGCGAACAACGGCACCTTGCGCAGAAAGATCACGCGCTCGACGAGCGGCACCGTCGGAAGTGTGTGAGTCATTGCCTCCCCTTTGCGTTCGGCCTGGGCGACCGCCGCGCAGGCCCGGATCCAGTCATCGGGGTCCTCGAGCAGGCGCTCGAAGACCTCCGGCTCGGTCGATCGGGGCTGCTGAGGTTCCCAGAGCGTGAGCAGCGGCCGGACGATTGCCGGCTCGCCGAGGGTTTCGATCACCTCGAGCGCGTTCGCCCGCTGGTTCGAGTCCGTGACGGCCAGACTGTCGAGTGCCACCGAGACCGCACTGCGATCGCCGAGCAGGGCGGCGGCCCGCAGCGCTTGAATGGCGCGGAGCTCGGCACGCGCGCCGATCGAGTCCCGCAGCGTCTGCGTCACCGCACCGTCGTCGGGATCCAGCGCGCTTCGCAGGCGATGGTCCGCGAGCGCCTCGGCGACGGATCCCTCGGCGAAGCGACGCACCGGCTCGCGGGCGCCGTCGAGCGGGAGCCGCCAGAGTGCGTCGAGGGCGCCGCTCGCTCCGTCCTCGTCGAGTGCCTGGCCGACCCGAGCGACGGCGGGCTCGCCGATCGTTCCGAGCGCTTCTGCCGCGGCGAAGCGCACGCGTGGATCGTCGTCGCGGAGCGCTCCCACGAGCGGGTCGACGGCGGCCGGCCCGCCCGTGGCGGCGACCGCCTTCGCAGCCTCGGCCCGAACAGGCCATTCGGGATCCCGTAGAGCCGCGCGTGCGAGCTGTTCCGTGTCCGGCCGCCCGGCGGTGGCGACCGCCCTCATCACCGCAGCACGGAGCTGGGAATCCTCGGCGCGGACGAGCGCTGCGAGCGCGTCGTCCGCACTCGGAGAGGCCCGATGGAGCAGGACGGCGGCGAGCGCGCGGACGGCCGTGTCGTCGTCCTCGAGCATTTTCTCGTCCGGCTCGACGCCGAGGTCGGCGAGCACGGTCAGAGCTGCGAGCCGGACGGCAGGGTCCGGATCGGCGGCGCGAGCGCTTGCAGGGCCCGCGGCGGAGCTTCCGAGACCGGCGAGCGCCCGCAGCGCCGTCGCCCGCACCTGGGGATCGTCATCGTCCGTGGCGCGGATCAGGTCGGTTTCCGCGCCCTGCAGCTCGAGCTCGCCGAGGGCTTGAACAGCGAGACGCCGTATCCCGGGGTCGTCGTCGTGGAGCAACTCCTCGAGCGTGCTCAGTGCGGTCGAGTCCGCGTGCAAGTAGACGGGCCGTGGGTCGCCCGGCGACCCGAAGATCGTCGGCCGACCCTCGCGCAGGGCCGACACAAGCGCACGCGGGTAGGCGACCCGCACCCTGGACATCGCGAGGATGGCCGTTGCGGCGCCGAGAAGGCCCGCGACGTAGAGGATCCGCGGCTCGTCGAGCGCCTGCGCCGCGAGGGCCACCCCGCCTGCAGTGATGGTTCCGAGCTGCTTCGCGACCCCGTAGAGAAACGCGCGTACGCGGTCGCGTCGCTCGGGCGGGATCGTGTTGACGAGCGCCTCCCAGGTGCTGCTCGAACCACCGCTGACCCAGGTGACCTGCGCGAATCGAAAGAACGTCAGCGTCGCGAAAACCGCCGCGAACGCGAGCACGCCGAAGGCGACGAGATAGAGGACCGGCACGACGAGGATGACTGCGGGGACGCCGAACCGTGCGAGGAGCCGCCCCGTCACGAGCAGCGAAACGACGAGCGCCGTGCCCATCGCCGCCGCGAAGAACAAACCGAAGAACCCGGCCAGGTCGTCGGCGTTCGGATAGCGGTCGACCGCTGCGGCCGAAAACGGGAGGTAGAGCAGGCTGAAGAGGAGCGACGTGAGCAGGCCCGCGACGCTCATCCACCGCAGGAGTTGTGAGCTCCGAACGTCGTCGAAGGCGGCCGACATTCCTCCACCCCGGCGGCGGCCACGCCCCGGCCGGGCGAGCGCGAGGGGGGCGCGTGTCCGGACGAGCAGCAGGCCCAATACCCCGGCTCCCGCCGCGAGCGCCGACCAGACCACGAGCAGGTTCTCCGAGCCGAGTGTGCCGGCAAGCGTGGGCGTCACGGCGCCGCCGAGGATGAGCCCGCAAACGCCCCCGGCACCGATCACCGGGAAGAAGCGCTTCGCCTGCCGGGTGTCGGCGATGAGGCCCGCCAGGCCCCACACCGCCAGGACCTGAATGAACTCCGCCACGCTGTAGACCAGCCAGAGGGCGGCGTACACCCAGCCCTGGCCGCTCACGATCGCGAGTCGGCCGAGCAGCGCCGCCGCGGCGATCACCGCGAAGACGAATAGGAAGGCGCGGCCTCGCCCAAGCCGCGCGAAGAGTCGGCCCACCCCGGCGGTGGTCGCGAACATCGTGACGCCCACGAGCACATACAGAATCGGCAGCCGATCGACGCCGTAGCGCGCGAAGAAGAGCGCGTCGATGGCGCTCTGGGCGATCATCATCCCGCCCGACGCGAGGAACGCGACCGCCATCGCGAGCGCGACCGTCGCCCCCTCGCCCGGGTGCAGGCCGAGCACGGCCCGGATCCGCCGAAGAACGCTCATCGCCTGCCCCCCGTGTCCAGGAATCGCATCAGATCGCCGACGGTGCGGTGGCGGTGGCTCGCATGGCGAAGGCGCAGGTCGGCATGCACCTCATAGTGGTTTCGCCGACCGTCCCGGGTCTTCGTCAGGTAGCCCGCGTGCTCGAGGTCCTTGACGATCTGTGCGGCGGCCCGCTCGGTGATCCCAACGCTCGCGGCGATGTCCCGCAGCCGGACGTCGGGGTCGCGGTCGATGGAGGCGAGGACGTTGGCGTGATTGGTGACGAAGCGCCAGCGGTGGTCTTTGGTGGAACTCAAGTTCATGTATTTGTCTACTATATTCGAACGCTTTGTAAGTTCGAGAGCATTGGGAAGTAGGGGTCATAGAGTGAAGAGCGATCAAGAGAATCGACTCAACGTCGTTGTGATCGGCGGCGGTCAGGCGGGTCTCGCGATGGGCCATGCGCTCGCGCAGCGCGGCCTCGAGTTCGTCATCCTCGAGGCGGGCGACGCCGTCGGCGCCGCCTGGCAAACCGGGTGGGGCTCGCTCGTCCTCTTCACCCCCCGGCGCTACAGCGCCCTCGCGGGGCTCGAGTTTCCGGGCGACCCCGACGGCTATCCGACGAGGGACGAGGTGCTCGCGTACCTGGAGCGATATGCGGCGACGTTCGAGCTCCCGATCGAGCTGAACAGCCCGGTCCGATCGCTGACGCGGCATGACGGGCGCTTCGTCGTGCAGCTCGACGGCAGAGAGCTCGAAGCGGACCAGGTGGTTGTGGCGACGGGCCCCTTCCAGGTGCCGAACATCCCTGCCGTCGCGAGCGAGTTCGCTCCGGAGCTCTTCCAGACCCACAGCACGGGCTATATGAGGCCGGCCGACGTCCCGGAGGGGCACGTGCTCGTCGTCGGCGGCGGCAATACCGGCTACCAGATCGCAGAGGAGCTCTCCGCCTCCCGTGCAGTGCATCTGGCGATCGGCTCACGGCAAACGCCCCTGCCTCAGCGATTCCTCGGGCGCGACCTGTTCTGGTGGCTCACGAAGACCGGCCTGATCGGAAAGACCGTCGATTCGCGGATCGGCCGGCGGGCTCGGCATCGCGACACGCTGATCGGGTCGAGCCCACGGCGGCTGAGGAGACAGGGCATCGACTTCAGGCCGCGCGTCGTCGGAGGACACGGCCGAACCGTCAGATTCGCGGACGGTTCCGAGCTCGACGTCGACGCGGTGATCTGGGCCACGGGCTATCGCTCCGACTATTCCTGGATCGACTCGCCAGTCCTCGACGGAGAGGGTCGCGTTCGACACCGCCGGGGTGTGACCGACGTCCCCAGCCTCTACTTCCTCGGGCTCACCTGGCAGCACACGCGCGGGTCGGCGCTGATCGGCTGGGTCGCAGACGACGCTCTGTTCCTCGCCAACGAGATCGCATCGAGGGCGGCCGCCACCGATCCAGCCGCTCGTGTACCAATACGCAGCCGATGAGCGAAGCAACCTTCGTCTTCGCCGACATCGCCGGCTTCACCGCGATGACCGAGGCCCACGGCGACGAGGAGGCCGTCGCGCTGGTGGAGGCCTTCACCGAGGTCGCCACCCATGACCTCGACGCAATGGGCGGCGAGCACGTCAAGACGATCGGCGACGCCCTCATGCTTCGTATCCCGGACCCAGGCGACGCGATCCGGCTCGGTCTCGAGATCACGCACCAGACGCTCCGCGAGCATGGCGCCGTTCCGGTCCGCGTGGGCCTTCACCACGGGTCGGCGGTCGAGCGGAAGGGCGACTACTTCGGCGCCGCGGTCAACCTGGCCGCGCGCGTCTCAGGCGTGGCCGCCGGCGGCGAGGTGCTCGTCTCCGGGCCGACCGCCGCGATGGTTCCCGACCTCGAGGGAGTCGTCTACGAGTCGCGGGGACGGCACGAGCTGCGCAACGTCAGCGAGCCGCTCGAGATCTTCGCCGCGCTGCGCTTCAACGCTACGGCGGACAGCCTTCCGATCGACCCGGTCTGCCGGATGGCGGTCGATCCGGAGCGCGCCCCCGGCCGGCTCCTGCACCACGGGAACGCCTACTTCTTCTGCTCGCTCGCCTGCGCCGGCCAGTTCGCGCGGGCGCCCGAGCGCTTCGCCTGACGGTCAGACAGCCGTGCGAAGCTCGACTTTCGGCGCTTCCGTCTCGGACGCCGGCGCCGAGAGGAAGTCGCGCCGTCGGGGCGCGCACGGCTCGGCGCTACCTTGTGGTATGTCAGAGGCTCGCCTGCTCCGCCTGGTTGCTCGGTATCCGGAACGAACCGCCCTCGCGCGCAGAGTGCACGACAAAGCGGCTTTCCCCCTCCTCGATCGCCTCGAGTCGTGCGGTCTGGTCGCGCGGCGGCGGAACGGCTACCAACTCACGCGTCGCGGGCGTCATGAGTTGACGATGTCACTCGCGCTCGAGCGGCTGTTCCTGACGGCGCGCTAGCCAGCGCGCCCGCCGCTCGGCTCTAGCGCCATCATTGTTGCGGTCATCGTCGCGACGTGTCGCTCCTCGTCCGCCGTGACCGCAACTGCGTCGCCACGACACACGGTGAGTGTCCGGCCGGCGCGGACGACGCGGCCGCGCGCGAGAAAGCGCTCGCCGGCCGCCGGCGCGAGCAGGTTGACCTTGAACTCGACCGTCAGCACCGCCGCGTCCTCCGGCATCGGCGTGAGGGCCGCGTAGCCGCAGGCGCTGTCCAGAGCGGCGGTCAGCGCACCCGCGTGCAGGTAGCCGTCCTGCTGGGTCAGCCGCTCGTCGAACGTCAGCTCGAGGTCGACTGCCCCCGCGGCGACATGTACGAGTCGCGCGCCGAGCGTCGCCATCAGCCCTTGGCGGGCGAAGCTCGCGCGAACGCGATCCTCGTGGCTCATCGCGACCCCGAAACCCGAAGTTGCTCGAGCCCGGCCAGGATGAGGTCGAGCCCGAGCTCGTAGCCGTTCAGGTCCTCCTGGCCAGGGACAGGCTCGATGTGCTGGATCGCGTGCTCCGTGAAGTGCGGAAACGCGTCGGCGAAGTCACCACGGGAGAAGCGGTCCATGATGTCGCCGAGCTGCGTCGTGTCGACGGCGCGGAAGTTCAGAACCTGGGTCGTGTAGCCGAGGATGTAGCCCTCGATCACGTGATACGCGTGGTAGGTCAGCTCCTTCGAGAAGCCGGCGTTGCGAAAGCAGCCGAGGAGCGAGTCGCCGTAGCGCATGAGCCCCGGGCCCGGCCTCTGGCGCGCCCCGAGCCCCACCACCCATGGGTGGCGCAGGAGCGTCTCGTGGGCCGAGATCGCGATCTCCCGCACCTGGGCTTTCCACTCCGCGTCGGCGGCCGGCGCGGCAATCTCCCTCATCACGGCGTCGGTGATCGCGTCGAGCACGTCGTCTTTGTTCGCGACGTGGTTGTAGAGCGACATCGCCTTCACACCCAGCTCCTCGGCGAGGTTGCGCATGCTGAGCGCCTTGACGCCGCGCTCGTCGGCGAGCGCGAGCGCCGCGTCGATCACGCGATCACGGCTCAGCGGTGTCCGGGTCTCGGCCATCGCTTGACAAACTTACAGCGTACGGTTTAGCTTACGGCGTATGCTTACAGCGTACGCCGCAGCCTCGCCGGCATGAAGGCGATCGCGCACGTGAAGTACGGGCGGCCGCACCTGCTCGAGCTCCGCGAAATCTCGACGCCCGAACTGCCGGACGACGAGGTCCTCCTCCGTGTCAGGGCCTCCTCCGTCAATCCCGCGGACTGGTACGGCGTGACCGGCTTCCTCCCTGCCCGCTTCGGGACGGGCCTGCGCCGGCCGAAGTCCGCGGAGGTGGGTGGGGACATCGCCGGTGTCGTCGAAGCCGTCGGAAAGGACGTCGAGGGCGTGCAACTGGGCGACGAGGTGTTCGGGACCTCGGGCTCCGCGTGGGCGGAGTACGCCATCGCCCGCCCCGAGCGCCTCGCGGCCAAGCCTCCCAACGTCTCCTTCAAGGAGGCAGCCGCTGTGCCCGTCGCAGGGATCACGGCACTCCAGGGGTTGCGCGACCATGGGCAGGTCGAGGCCGGGCAGAAGGTGCTGGTAAACGGCGCCTCGGGAGGGGTGGGCACCTTCGCGGTGCAGCTCGCCAAAACGTTCGGCGCGGACGTCACCGCGGTCTGCAGCACGGCGAAGGTCGACCTCGTCCGCTCCCTCGGCGCCGACCGCGTGGTGGACTACGCCGAGGCGGACTTCACGCAGCTCGGCGAGCGCCACGACCTGATGCTGGACATCGCCGGCAGCCGCTCGTTCCTCGCCTACCGCCGGGTCCTGACCCCCGATGCGACGGTCGTCGTGATCGGCGGGCCCCTCACTTACCGAGGCTTGGGGCCGCTACCCCACATCGTCGGGACGATGCTGAAGGCGAAGGGCCGAAGCCAGCAGCTGAAGTTCTTCGTCGCGAAGATCAACACCGACGACCTCGCCTTCCTGGCCGAGCTCCTCGAGGGAGGTCGGATCAAAGCCGTGATCGACAAGACGTATCCGCTCGAGCAAGCCGGAGACGCACTCGCCTATCTGGGCGAGGGCCACGCGAAGGCCAAGATCGTCCTGACGATCTAGACGCCACCGCTCTAGCGCTTCGCGGTGCGCGAATCCGGCGCGGCGGCGAACGCGCAGCGCGGCTCGTGCTTCTCTGCGAGCCGCAGCAGGAGCCGGTGCAGGCTCGCCCGCTCCTTCTCGTCGAGCGGCTCCAGGAACTCGTCCTCCAGGCGCTGAGCTAGCGTCCGGAGCCGGCGGAGCGCTCGTCTCCCCACCGTCGTGAGGCTGACGAGGTGCCGCCGGCGGTCCTGCGTGTCGCGCTTGCGATGGATGAGGCCCTGTTCCTCGAGCTCGTCGAGGAGGCCGACGAGCTGCCCCTTGTCGTAGCCGAGCGCGTCGGCGATCGAGCCCTGCGTTTCGCGCGAACCCTCGTCGAGCACGAGCAGGATCGCGTAGTGGTACGGGTGCAGGCCGGCCGCCTCGTAGGCCCCGAATGCCTGCTCCTTCGCCGCGAAGCCCAGGCGCTTGAGCAGGAACGTCGTCGAGGCGACGAGCTCATCGGGGAGCTCCGGAGTCGTCTTCGAAGGCGCTGCCGACGGGTTGGTAACGGTCATGTGACGAAAGAGTAGCGCGACCAAGGGTTGTGGTGCTATAAGGTTGAGGTGATCAACGATTCCGGAGGTCAATTTTTGAGTACTGCCCTCAAGACGGACCGGCGCTGGAGCGCCCTCGCACTGATCGTCACCGCCCAATTCATGGTCATCCTCGACGTCGCGATCGTGAACGTCGCCCTCCCCTCGATCCAAGCGGACCTCCACTTCTCCCAGGCGAACCTCCAATGGGTGATCTCCGCCTATGCAATCCTCTTCGGCGGGGCGCTGCTTCTCGGCGGCCGCCTGGCCGACCTGCTTGGGCGCCGCCGGCTGTTCATGGCCGGACTGGCGCTCTTCACGGTGAGCTCGCTGCTCTGCGGCCTCGCTTGGTCGGAGGAGTCGCTGATCGGCTTCCGCGCCCTGCAAGGCCTCGGCGGAGCGCTGCTCGCCCCGGCCGCGCTCTCCTTGCTGATGACGACGTTCACCGAGGGTCGTGAGCGGAATCTCGCGCTCGGCATCTACGGCGCGGCATCAGGGAGTGGCGCGGCCGCGGGGGTCTTGGTCGGAGGACTGCTCACGTCGTACCTGAGCTGGTCGTGGATCTTCTTCATCAATGTGCCCGTCGGGCTGGCCGCGATCGCACTCGCGCCGGTGCTGCTGGCCGAGGGACGCGCCGCGCTGGGACACCGTCACTTCGACTTCCCCGGCGCGGCCAGCGTGACCGCCGGCCTGATGCTCCTCGTGTACGCGACTACGCGGGCGACCGGCGACGGCTGGGGAGCGCCGACGACGCTCGCGCTCTTCGGCGCGGCCGCCGCGCTCGTGCTGGCTTTCGTCGTGATCGAGCTTCGCTCGCCGTCCCCGCTCCTGCCGCTGCGCATCTTCCGGCTGCGCTCGCTGGTCGGCGCCAACGCCGCGATGGCGATCGTCGGCGCCGCCGCGTTCTCGGAGTTCTTCCTGCTGACGCTCTACCTGCAGGACGTCCTGCACTACTCGGCGGTGGAGAGCGGCATCGCCTTCCTGGGCTTCGCGCTAGCGGTGGTCGTGAGCTCGAATTTCGCCCAGCTCGTGGTCGGGAGGCTCGGCGTGCGGCCGGCGCTCACCGCAGGGCTGCTGGCGTCTGCGATCTCGGTGGCGTGGCTCGCGAGGCTGCCACTGGACGGCCAGTACTTCTGGGACCTGTTCCCCGCCTTCGTCCTGGGAGGCGCGGGCATGGGGTTCTCGTTCGTCCCCGTGACGATCGCAAGCCTGACCGGCGTCGAGCGCGCCGATGCGGGCATCGCATCCGGGCTCGTCAACACGAGCAGGCAGATCGGGGGCGCGCTCGGCCTCGCCGCGGTCAGCGCGGTCGCGGCCACCTCCACGAGCAACTACGTCGACGCCCACGGCGTCGCGGCCTCGAGCGCAACTGCGCTCGACCACGGCTTCCAGACCGGGCTCTACGTGCTCACCGGGATGCTGCTGCTCGGCGCGCTGATCGCCGTCACGCTCGTCAAGTCAGGTCCTGCGCCGACCGGCCAGGCGGCACCCGTCGAAGAAGCAGAAATCGCATTCGAGGAGGCAGCATGATGTTGAAGACGGCAGAGGTCGATGATCTGGTGCTGCAGCTCAAGGGCCTCGTGCTCGTCCGCCGGTTTCGGGCCACGCGGGGCGCCGACGACGGCGAGCTCGGGATGTACAGCGCCGAGATCGACCGGCTCCGGGACCGGCTCGCCGACTTCGTGCGCAGCGAGCCGGCCTCGGCCGGCTAGGCGTCGTCTAGCGCCGGAGCCTCGGCCCGCACCGAGCCGACGACTGCGAAGACGACGGCCGTCACGGGCACGGCGAGGTAGGCGCCGGGGATCCCGAAGAGCGACGCGCCGGCCGCGACGGCGAGAAGGATCACCGCGGGGTGCAGGTCGACGGTGCGGCTCTGGATGATCGGCTGGAGAAAGTTCCCCTCGATGAGCTGGACGGCCACGACGAGGGCCAGAACTGCGAGCGCCAGCTTCCAGCCGCCGTCCGCGAAGGCGACGAGGACTGCGACCAGCCCCGAGATAAAGGCGCCCACGAACGGGACGAACGCGCCCAGGAAGACGAGGACCGCCAGCGCAAAGGCCAGCGGCACTCCCATGATCCAGAGGCCAAGGCCGATCAGCGTGGAATCGATCGCAGCGATGAGCGCCGTGCCGCGGACGAAACCCCCCAGGACGTCCCACGCTCTCCGCCCGGCACGGTCGATCGTCGGACGATTCGCTGGGGAGACCTGCTCGAGGATCCATGCCCAGAACCGCACGCCGTCTCGCAGGATGAAATAGAGGACCGCGATCGCGAGAACCAGGCCGGTGATCAGGCCGACGCCGGCCTGGATGCCGGTAGCCGCGTAGGCGGAGGCGTCGCGCCAGGAGTCGGCGAGCGACGCTTGCAGATCCTGCGTCCTGTCGAACGACAGGTTGAAGGGCTCTGCCTCGAGCCGAGCCGTGACGTCGTCGACGGCGTCCGCGACCGAGTCCCGGAGCTCCTCCCACTGCGCGAGCACCGAGGCGATCACGATC
>Ga0307318_10000342_pt1 | contig 15357 bp, 20 predicted proteins | sample ER_DNA_367_FD_194500 | JGI IMG/M metagenome (GOLD analysis project Ga0307318, IMG submission 194500) | Bulk soil microbial communities from the East River watershed near Crested Butte, Colorado, United States - ER_DNA_367 | ecosystem: Environmental > Terrestrial > Soil > Floodplain | place...
CGCGGGGTGGAGCAGTCAGGTAGCTCGCCGGGCTCATAACCCGGAGGTCGCAGGTTCAAATCCTGCCCCCGCTACTAGAAAGGCCCTGGAAACAGGGCCTTTCTCAATCAGCGTAGATCGCCGCAGTGTGCGACCTTTTGCCTGACTTTTGGCTGCGTGTTATCCATTGAGTCGGGATTTGCGAGTCGTGATCTTGCTCGATTCGGGGGCCTTCGTTCGGCGCGGGTATGCCCAACGTAGGGCAGATCACCCGCGTCGTGGACGGCGATGCGGGGGAAGCGTGACGCCCGCGGACACCAGTGCCCGGGTTGGTGGTCCCCTCGCCGCTGGCTCAGTTGAGCGTTTGAGGGAGAGGACGCTTGAGCAGTCGGGGAAATTCCTCTCGCGAGTTCCGGCGGCAGACGGAGTAGAGTCGCGCCGGACTCTCGACCATGGACGGATGATGGGGATTCCTCCCATGCCCTCGGATATCGCTGCGGAGCTCGAAGCCGTCAGAGACGTTCTCAGAGCGATGAGTCGTTCGCAGCCGGACTTGGACGCCGTGCTGGGATCTGCGTGCGAGCACGCAGTCAAGCTATGTGGAGCCGAGTTCGGCTTCGTCTTCGTCCCGGACGAGACGGGGTTCCGAATGGCTGGGTCGTATGGCGCATCAGCACAGATGCTTACCTACCTACGGGAGCAGCCACGCCTTCCAGCCGGGCGACGCTCGAGCACGGGTCGTGCGGCGCTCTCTGGGCGTGCCGAATGGATCGAGGATGTCCTCGCCGACTCGGAGTGGGCGATGGGAGGTGTTCAACAGGCTGGTGACTACCGCACGTCCCTGAGCGTCCCAATTCTCAAGGAGGGTCGACTCATCGGCGTCTTCACCGTGGGTTGGAAGGAGGTCACGCGGTTCTCTCAGCGCCTGGTCGAACTCGTCGAGACCTTCGCTGATCAAGCGGCCATCGCGATCGACAGCGTTCGGCTTCTCGCCACGATTCAGCGTCAGCGCGAAGAGATGGCGCGTTTCCTCCCCTCCACCGTGGCTGAGCTGATCGCGTCCGAGGAAGGGGATCAGCGGCTTGCCGCTCATCGAACCGAGATCACGGCCGTCTACTGCGACCTGCGTGGCTTCACTGCGTTCACTGAGACGGCGGAACCAGAGGAAGTGCTGGAGGTCCTCCGTGAATACCAGGGGGAGATGGGACAGATCGTGCTGACCCACGGGGGTACGTTGGAGCACTACGCAGGCGACGGCATCTTTGCTTTTCTCAACGACCCTCAGCCGGTTTCCGAGCACACCGCCGAGGCGATCAAAATGTCCCTCGAGATGCGTGATCAGTTTGCTCAGCTCGCTTCGCGGTGGAGACAAAGCGGCTTCGACTTGGGGCTCGGAATAGGACTGTCCGTAGGTTTCGCGACCGTCGGTCGAGTCGGGTTCGAGGGGTATTACGGGTACGCCGCGGTCGGGAGCGTCATGAACCTCGCCGCCCGTCTGTGTGCCTTGGCGCGCCCCGGCCAGATTGTGGTCAGTCAGCGTGTCGTCGCCAAGCTGCAGGACAGCCTCATCGCCGAACCGCTCGGGACGTTCGAGCTCAAAGGCTTCAGTCGGCCGATCGACGCCTATGCCGTGACAGCCCTGGAATCGAGCGGTCCGAGATAACGAGATTGAATCGGCAGGGTCGAGGCCTCTGAACTTCGCAGGTTCGGCCAGCGCGCCCGAGCGCGCCCGAGCCGTTTGCTTCACACGCCCACGGGGTCGGTCTCACGCACGTCGCCTCGGCTGTCGTCGAACCGCTACCAGCGGTGGGCGGATCAGCATCCGTAAGCCACAACGCCGGCCCGACTCATCGCGCCATTCCCAAAGGCAAAGCGCTTCGAGTTTTTCTTGGGTCAGCCGCTTCCCTAGTGCCTCGGCGGACTCCGCAGGGATGAACCCCGCCTGCACCTTGCCGCTCGCGTCCCATACGCCGATCGCGTTTGGGTCGTATTGGTTCTTCGGATCAGGACGAAGCGAGAGTGAGGAGCCCGGAGCGAAACGCTCATCCTGTATGTCGGCAAGTCGGTACGACGTTCCCGCGACCTTCAAAATGAAGATGCCGGCGTCAGCAAGGATCGGGTCGTCCCACGCTAAAGCACGATCGTCTTCATCGCGTAGGCCGAATCCGTGTCCGTCCAACTGCTCGCCGTCACCACCTTCGGTGTCCCAATCCCGCTCCTCTAGCCAAAGAGTCAGTGGAGCGACAGGCAGCCGGGCGGGCGAACGGGAGCCGAACAAATCTCTGAATCCCACTGCCACGACGGTACTGCTGGGCCTTGTTGGCGTCCAGCCTGAAAGAATTTCGTTTCAGGCGCGCGCCTTGCATCCCGTGGGCGTGCAGACGATGCGAGCGGGCGGGTCGTCGCCTTGCTTGACGGCCGCTTCGACCGGGCTCCGTCCCTGCGTTCGGAGCGCCTGCCGGGTCGCATCGGCGACATCGCCGCGTTCGAGCCGGTTCATGGCTTCGCGCGAGACGTCGACACGGGTCCATACCTCTCGTCCGTCAGACGCGGTCGACCTGACCGACCACGAAGCCCAGACGTCCTTCTTCTCGGGCGTCACCCTCTTCGATTCCCTGACCCTCCACTTCTCGGTCACGCGTGGCGCTCGCTCAGAGTTCTCGGTTCAGGCTTGTGGGAGGACGAAGAACGCGATTGCGGCGAGCTGGCAGCCGGCGGCGGCGACCGTGAGCAGGTGGAAGAGCTCGTGATAGCCGAAGACGGTCGGCGCGGGATCCGGACGGCGGCGGGCGTAGACGATTGCACCTGCTGAATACAGCAGCCCTCCTGCGATCACGAGGATGAGGCCGGGTACCTCGACCTTGAGGAGCTGCGAGATCGCGACGACGCCGACCCAACCGAGCACGAGGCCGATGACTGCCGAGAGCCACTTGGGAGAGCGCACCCAGAAAAGCTTGAGCATGATCGCGAAGAAGGCGCCGCTCCAGACGATCGACAGGACCGGCACCGCCCACCCCTTCGACATCACGAGCAGGCAAAAGGGTGTGTACGTGCCGGCGATGAGGAGATAGACGCCCGCATGATCGAGGCGAGCGAGCCACTGTCGTGCAGTCGGCTCCCACGTCGGCCGGTGGTACAGGGCGCTTGCGCCGAAGCATCCGGCGAGACAGCTCGCAAAAACGATGGCACTGAGCCTCGCCCGCCCTTCCTCGGCCGTGAGCACCAGCGGCACGCCGAGACCGACCGCTGCATAGAAGCCGATCTCGTGGAAGACCCCGCGGAGCCTCGGCTTCGTGCGCGCTACAGGAGCATCCATCCGCACCATTTTACGCGGCGCCGCCGCCAGGCGGCGCACGCGCCCAGTGCAGACTAGAATGAGCCTAGCGTCGCGGTGGTTCTTCTCTCGCGCCCCCCTTTTCGAACAGCTGAGGCCGGCGAGTTCGACAGAGGCGCTCCCCCGGCGAACTCCAAAGGGGGATCCATGTCCATGAAGGAACGGCAGGCGGCGTTGAATCACCGTCTGAAAGCGGTCCGCAACGACGAAGCTGGCGAGGATTCGACCTTCGGCTGCGAGTGCGCGGACCTTCGGTGCAACGCACGGCTCGAGCTGACGGGCGACGAGCGGAGTCGCAGCAGGTCGAATCCCAGCTTGTTCTGGGTCAAGCCTGGTCACGAGCTCGAGAATGAACGGATCATTGAAACGGACGAACGGTATAGCGTCGTGAAGCTCGAAGCACAGCCGTTTTACGTGGTCTCGGCTCCGTCCTAAGAGCCCCTGACCGGACGGCGCGTGCGCTGTACGTGTAAAGTTGTTGGTGCAAACCAGGGCGAGTACCGGAGGTCATCCACCTTCCTACCCGTTCATCAGTACTGGGTAAGGAGGTGTTTCTTCATGGCAACCGGAACCGTCAAGTGGTTCAACGATTCGAAGGGCTACGGCTTCATCAGCCCGGACGAGGGTGACAAGGATCTCTTCGTCCACCACTCGAACATCGCAGGCGACGGCTTCAAGTCCCTCACGGAGGGCGCGAAGGTCGAATACGAAGCCCGCGAGGGTCAGAAAGGCCCGGAGGCGACAAACGTCGCTCCCATCCAGTAGTTAGTCGGGGAGGCGTCATTTCCGTCAAGGAAGAGAAGATCGAGATGGAAGGCGAGGTCGTCGAGGCGTTGCGGAATCGAATGTTCCGCATCGCCCTCGACAACGGCCACGAGACGCTTGCGTACACGGCGGGGAAGATGCGGCGCTATCGCATCCGCATCTTCCTTGGCGACCGCGTGAAGGTCGAGCTCTCGCCGTACGACCTTACGCGAGGTCGCATCGTCTACCGGTATCGCTAGCGCCCGCCGAGCTCGGGCGTGATCGTGGCCGGCACCCACGGCTGCCCGTCGGTGCCCGGCCCGTGCACCCCGCGTGTCGGTTTCCGTCAGTCGCGCAGCTCGAGGATTCCGTCCGAGGCGAGCAGGCCGCGGTCCTTGAGCCGCTTCCCGACGAGCTCGCGGAGGCGCTTGCGGGAGGCAGCGGTCTCCGTACTTTCGGGATCCTCATCCAGGTTGCGCCTGTAGGCGCTCGCGAGAAAGCCGACCTGGATGACGTCTCCGCCGGCTTCCTTGATCACGCCCTTGGCCTCGTCGATCGTCAGCGTGACCTGGGCCGGCGCCTCGGGCTCCGGCCCAGGCTCGGGGGTCACGTGCTGTGCATGCGGCTCTTCGAGCGGCTCGGGAGGGGGCTCGTCGACCGGATCGGGAGCAGGCTTTGGCACCGGATCGGGCTGCGGTGCCGCTACCTCCTCGGGGACGACGGGCCGGGATTCCTCCTCGGCCTGCCAGAACTTCCATCTCATGCACTGCGTTCTACCGGATGGGCCTGACGCCCGATCCGGCTTTACATTCCGCCGTGCTGGCGTTTTCCTTACGAAATGCGGCTCATGCCCGCTCGCAAGCGCCAATCCGTCGCGAACTAGCTTGACGCTCGAGCTTCGGCGCCTGGAGGAGGACGGGAAGGTGGGTGCCGGCGCCGTCCGCGACGGTCGCTTCGCGGGCCGCCTTCTCGCGGCTCTGAACGAGAGCGAGGTTCGGGGCCGCCATGCCTGGGCGTCGCTGGCCGACCACGGCATCGCCAAGGATGAGAGCCCTGCGATTTACCGCGAGCTCTATGCGGTCGCCGGCGAGGCCTGGGTCGAGGCCGGTCACCTCGACCACTACGTCGTCGTCCCGGCTGCCGAAGACCTGCTTGCCGCCTGGTACAGCCTCTCCTTCGCCCAGCAGCAGGTGCATGCGCAGCTCGCCCTGAAGCTCGCCTCTTTCCCCGAGCCCGACGGCTTCACCCTCCGGATCGGCGGGCCCGAGGATCTCGATCTCGCCATGGAGCTCGCCTTCGTCATCTTCGACCACCAGGCATCGGCTCCGACCTGGGCGGGCGCGCCCGCTCCGCCCGAAGGGGACGCGCGCGCCTCGTACGCCGAGTACCTCGCCGAGGACGGGGTGGCCTACTTCGTCGCCGAGCGGGAGGGGGAGCCCCTCGGCCACCTCATCCTCGAGCGGGTGGACGACGCGGAGACGGAGCTCACGATCGCAGCCACTGTCCCGGCTGCGCGGGGGCTCGGCGTCGGGACTGCGCTGACGAGGTATGCACTCGCCTGGGCCTGGGAGCAGGGCTACCGGTCGTGCATCACGGATTGGCGCTCGGCCAACCTGCTCGCGGCGCGCTTCTGGCCGAGCATGGGCTTCGAACCGACGGCCTTCCGGCTCGCCCGCTCGATCACGCTGACGCCGCGCTAGCCGCCGGCCCAGGGGCCGACGCCGCCGAAGCGCTCCGGGGCGATGTGGGTCACTCGGCCAGGCGGAGGATCCGGCATGGGCGGAAACGTCGTCCCCGGCCCGATGTAGGTCTGCGCTAGCTCCTGCAGGAGCTCGGGGGCGCCGCCCTCGGTGACCCGAGCGCGGCCGTGGACGACGAGATAGTGGCGCAGGCCCATCTCGTTCGTCTCCTTGCTCTCGACGGAAAGGGCGACGCGCGGGTTGCGCTCGATGTTGCGGAGCTTCTGCTGCGGAAAGAGATGACCGGCCACGATCTCGTCTCCGTCGACCCCGACCCAGATGCAGGTCACCTGCGGGCTTCCGTCCGGATTCAGCGTAACGAGGTGTGCGAGGGCTTCCGACTCCAGCAGGGCTCGGGCCTCCGGCGGGATCGGCGCCATTAGGAGACCGTCCGGCCGCGCCTGCGGTCCTTGGCCCGGTCCAGGGCACGCCACGCAGGCGTGACGAGCGGGTCCGTGATCTTGCTCGCAAACCTCACGACGGGCGTGAGGTAGTCGCCCGCGAGCCAGTAGACGAGCGCCGCGGAGAGGAGCCCGATCGCCGCGCCTCCGACGATGTCGCCCGGATAGTGCAGCCCCGCGATCACGCGCGTGACGGCGATCAGGGTCGCGGCGGCCAGGAAGGCGGCACCCATGCGTCGGCCGACGAAGGCCACCGCGAACGCGATCGCGGTGGCCGCGACCGCGTGGTCGCTCGGGAATGAGGGCTCACCGGAGCGCGCGACCAGGAGGACGGTGTCGTGAGGGTGGGCGACGAAGGGCCGCGGCCGCTGCCAGAACTGGGTGATCACCTGGCTCACGACGAGACCGAGGCCTGCAGCGGTCATGCCCGCGAGCGCGGCGATCTTCCAGCGGTACCAGGGCCCCGGCCGGTCGAGGAACCAGAGGCCGATCGTCGCCGCGGCGAAGACCGGCACCGCCCAGACCGCGACGAAGTCGCCGATCTCCTCCTCCAGGATGCCGTGACCCTGGAAGAGGTCGTTCAGGTAGTGGAACGCTGTCCAGTCGATCCCGCGACCCTAGCAGCGCGCCTTGGCGCGGCAGCACACTGGCTAGGCGCTCTGGGCGACGCTCGCAAAGGAGGCAAGCGAGCAGGCACGAGACAGTACGAGTGGTACGGCGAGGGGCTGCGAGCGCTGTTTCCTGCCGCGAGCCCCGCCGCCAGAGCACCTAGCTAGACGGCTGCGCCCTTGAACTGCGGGATGATCTCGCTCCCGTAGGCGCGGAGGATGTCCTCCTGTCCGTGGGTCATGAGGTAGATGTTGTAGTGGTCGACGCCGACCGACTCGAGCTCCTTGAGCTTTTCGGTCACCTGCTCGACGTTCCCGATCACCGAGAAGCGGTCGCAGATCTCGTCCGTGACGAACTCGCCGTGTGCGGCGCCCTCGCGGCTGTGGTCCTTGTAGTCGTAGAACTTCCGCGCCTTGACGTAATCGGTCAGCTCCTTGGGGATCTCCGAGTTCTCTCCGTAGCGCTCGATGAGGTCCATGACGTGGTTCGAGACCATCGCCGGGAACCAGCGCACGGCCTCGCGGGCCTCCTGCATGTCGTCGGTGATGATGCTCGGGGCGCAGACGAGGCACTGGAGCTCGTCCGGGTCGCGCCCGGCCTCAGCCGCCGCGGCGCGCGCCTGGTCCATGATCCACTGGATGATCACCGGGTCGGCCAGTTGGATGATCACGCCGTCGCCAACGCGGCCGGCCACGCCGAGCGCGCGCGGGCCGTACGCGGCGACGTAGAGCGGGATGTCGGGCCGCCCCTGGGCCCAAGTGAGCTCGAGCTCCTTCCCGTTCCATTCGACGGGCCGGCCGTTCATCAGGTCCTTCATCATCGCGAGAGCGGCCTCGAACTCGGCCATCTTCACCGGCTTGTAGCCGATCACTCTTCGGGCCGAGTCGCCGCGCCCGATCCCCATGACCATGCGTCCGTTCGAGATGTCGTGGAGGGTGGCGTAGGCGCTCGCGGTGACCGTCGGCTCGCGCGTCCCCGGGTTCGTGACGCAATGGCCCATCTTCAGGCGGTCGGTGTTCGTCGCCAGGAGCGTCATCAGCGGGTACGCGTCCTGCCAGAGGATGTGGGAGTCGTACGTCCAGCCATACTCGAAGCCGTTGTCCTCCGCGAGCTTCATGAGCTCGACGAAGCGGGTGTGCGGCGGATCCGGCAGGACCGTGACGCCGAATGTGAGCATCGATGCCCTCCTCGGGATGGGAAGGCCGATTCTATTCTGCGGGCGACGCTCCGTCGCCGTCCGCCCAGTCGGCGACCGCGCGCACGACCTGCACGAGGTCGGTCTTCGAAATGCGGTTCGAGAGGCGCAGCCAGCCCGCCGTCGACGGCGTCGTCGGCTCGGAGGTCAGGACTTCCACGACCGGGATCCCGCGCTCGTGCAGCGTCGCTGCCTGGTTGCGCCCGATGAGCCGTCCGCGGAAGACGACCGCGAGATCCACGTCCGGAAGCCCGTCATTGGGCGGGCGTCGCTGTGCCTCCACCGTGAACCCGGCCTCCTCGAGCAGACCGCGGAGATCGGGCTGGCGGGCCGCGAGAAGCAGGACTCGGGTGCTCCCGTTACCGTTCCCCGTTGACCCCCCGTGACCCATCATCGGGAATTTCCCCACTTTTGCCCGCGTTGCAACCCGTCATCGTGGGTAGTTTGCCCGGTATGAAGATCGAGACGCTGGACCACATCGCCCTCTGGGTCGGCGACCGGGACGAGCTGGCGGATTTCCTCGTCGACCGGCTGGGCATGCACGTCATCGACCGCACGGACAAGTTCACGCTCGTGGGAGCCGATGCACGCCGCGGCAAGCTGACGCTGTTCGCCGCCGAGCCCGAGCGCGCGCCCGGCCCGCTTTCGCGAATCGGCCTGCGCGTGTTCGACCTCGACAACGCACTCGCCGAACTCCCGCCCGACCTCGCAGTCGAGAGGCCGGAGGCAGGCCGCGTCGAGTTCGAGGGCCCCCAGCGCGTCCCGTTTGCGCTCGTGGCAGCCGACGACGGAGTCGCCTACGACCTCGACCACGTTGCGTTCCGCGTCGCAGACCCCGAGACGACGTTCGCGCAACTCGCCGAGCTCGGCTTCGACGTCCAGGACGGTCGGCTGAAGGCAGGCAACGCATACGTCGAGCTCGAGCAGGGCGAAACGGAGGAGCCGGAGCGGCCGCTGCTCAACCACCTCGGACTGCGCGTGGACTCGGCAGACCACCACATCCGCGAGGCCGAGGAACGCGGGCTCGAGATTGCCGACATCGTCGATGCGGCGAACACCTATGCCGTCTTCGTCTGGGGCCCTGACGGCATCAAGCTCGAGTACGTCGAGCACAAGCCGACTTTCTCGCTCGTCTAGCGCGCTGCCCGACCTCGTTGTTGCGGGCGCGGGGATGGCCGGCCTGGTTGCGGCGGCCCGTGCGCGCGAGCTGGGCGCCCGCGTCGTCGTCCATGAGAAAGGGGACCGGGCGGGCGGGTCGATGTATCTCTCGAGCTGCGTCGTCTGGCGCTACCGGGACTTCGAGCGCTTCCGGGAGGAGTGCGCCGGCGGCGACCCCGAGCTGCAGCGCGTGGTTTGGGAAGGCCTCGACGACGCACTCGCCTGGCTCGAAGGGCTCGGCGTCCCGGTCGTCACGCGGGAGACCGGCAATCCGCTCACGTCGGGCGTCCGCTTCGATCCGATGGTGCTGACCGAGGTTCTGTCCCGCCGCGCGGGCGACGTGCGGCTGGGCCGGCCGCTGACCGAGTTCCCCGACGGCGTGCCGGTCATCCTTGCGACCGGGGGCTTTCAGGGGGACGCGGAGCTTGTCCGCGGGCAGATCACGCCCGAGGCGCAGAGCCTCGTGTTGCGCGCAAACCCCTGGAGCACGGGGGACGGCCTTCGACTCGCGCGCGCGGCAGGAGCGGCCGAGAGCGCGGGCCTGGCCGAGTTTTACGGCCGCAACCTTGCCGCTGCGCCCCAGATTGCGCCCGCGGATTTCGTGCCACTGGCCCAGGTGTATGCAAAGCACGCGCGCGTCGAGAACCTCGCCGGCGACGTGTACGAGCCGCGCACATGGTCGGAGATCGACGTCGTCCAGTGGACGGCCCGCCAGCCCGGGGCCCGCGCCCGCTACGTCGTTCCCGATGACGCGCTTGCGGAGCCGGTCCGCGAGCGCACCGTGGGCGAGGTCATCGACATTGCCCGTGCCGCAGGGGCTCCAATCGAGCGCCGCGACGGCGAGACCGCCGTTGAGGTGGTCGCGGGGATCACGACGACGCTGGGCGGGATCGCCATCGACCCGCGCGGGCGCGCCGCGGATGGGCTCTGGGTCGCCGGTGCGGACGCGGGCGGCATCTCCACGGGTGGCTGGTCGAGCGCGCTCGCCTCGGCGCTCGTCTTCGGGAAGATCGCCGCCGAGGACGCGCTGCGCTAGCGACTAGGCGGGCTGGAGGTAGGCGCAGGCCCGGTCGTCCTGCGGGAGCGGCGAGGGCGCGACCTTGACGACCTCGAAGCGCGCTCCGTTCTCCTCCAGATCGACCTTGGTTCCGGGGGCGGGCGGGTCTCCTTCGCCCTCGACCAGCTCGTAGCCGGTCGGGCGGGAGACGAACAGGAGGTGCTTGTCGGCCATGCGGGCCCGGATCTTACCCCTGCGCTGCCGCCACGTAGGCGGGCATGACGACTCGGATCGCCGTGCCGCCCTCCTCACGCGACTCGATGGAGAGCCGGCCGTTGAGGAGACGGACGCGCTCTTCGATTGCCTCGATGGAGGCCCGCCGCCGCTCGTCGACGCCGTCGTCGTCGACCTCGGTCGCGTAGTCGCCGTGCGCGAGCTCCTCGACGGTCACTACGATCTGGCTCGGCCGACGGAGAACCGCCTGGTTGATCGCCTCGCGGATGACCTGGTAGAGGGCGACCTGGGCCTTCTCGCTCAGACGTTCGCCCGCTGCGACGCTCGTGGCGACCGTGATTCCCTGCGACTGCTCGACCTGTTCGGCCAGAGCCTGCACGGCCGCCTCGAAACCCGCGTCGCGGAGGACGAGTGGCTCGATCGCGAACGAGAGGTCGCGCAGCTCCTGAATGGTGCGCCGCTCGCGCTCGAGCGAGCTCTTGATCACCTTCGCCGCGTCCTCGTAGCGTCCGTCCTCGATCGACGCGAGCGCTGCGTCGTGCATGAGCGCGATCCCGGCCATTGCCTGCACGGGCCCGTCGTGGAGGAAGAGAGAGAGCCGGCGGCGCTCGTCCTGCTCGGCCGTGATGAGCTGCTCCGTCAGACGGCCGCGCTCGGCCTCGCGCTCCTGCGCCTCCAGGACGAGGCGCGCGTTCTCGACCGCACGGGATGCGAAGTCACCGAGCACGGAGGCGCGGGTCCGGTCCCAGCGCTCGAAGGGCTCTGAGCGGACGATCTCGATGGACCCGAGGGGTTCGCCTCGGACGGCGAGCGGCACGACGAGCTTGCCGTCGGTTTCCTTGACCTCCTCGCCGGGAGCCAGGAACCGCGCCGAGCGGGCGTCGAAGAGGCGCTTCGCCTCGTCGCAGGCGCGCTCTACGATCTCGTCCGGGTCGAGCGGGCCCGACACGGCTGCGATGGATTCCACGAGCGACTCGAGGAAGCTCGCCTGCGCGGCCAGCTCGTCCTCGGCGGATTCGTGCCGGCGGCGCTCGGAGACGATCAGGTAGACGGCGAAGGCGCCTGCGAACGCGGTGGCGCCGATGAGGCCCGCGGCGGCGAGCGCCTCGCGGTTCAGGGCCCAGCCGACCGCGCTGATGACCGCGCAGCCGACGGTGGCCGCGACGAGGAAGCCCGGTACGTTTTTCCGGCTAATCGATGATCGACTCGCGGAGAGCGATCGCAACGGCATGGGTGCGCGTGTCGGCCTCGAGCTTGGCGAGGATGTGTCGCACGTGGCTCTTCACCGTCTCCTGGCTGATGAAGAGGCGAGCGGCGACATCGGCGTTCGACATGCCGTCAGCGAGCAGCTGCAGGATCTCGCGCTCGCGCTGCGTCAGCATCTCCTCCCGCTCGCGCGTGAGGAGGGCGGGCATGAGGGCCGGATCGACGTAGCCCTCGCCGCTTGCGACCTTCTCGATGGCGCGGAGGAGAGTCTGGTGCGGGGCCTCTTTCAGGATGTAGCCCTTCGCACCGGCCTCGAGCCCGCGGCCGAGGAGGCTGCGCTCGCCGTACGCCGTGAAGATGAGCACCGCGGTGCCCGGTAGGCGCTCGGCGAGAACCTTGGTCGCCTCCAGGCCGTCCATCCCCGGCATGCGCACATCCATGATCACGACGTTCGGGCGGCGCCTCTCGGCGATCGCCACGGCGCTCGCGCCGTCCGACGCCTCACCGACAACGCGGATCTGAGGCGAGCGGCTCAGCGAGAGTCGAAGCCCCTCGCGGACGACCTCATGATCGTCGGCGATCAGGCACGTGATCTCGGTTGCGGCTCCGTTTGTGGACACTGCGGCTTCCCCCAAGGCACGATGATAATCGGGTGAGAGGGCGTCACACTTTAGAGGGACTTCTCGTTGACCCGATAGGTGGCGCAAAAACGGGTGCGCTGACGATCGAGGAAGAGCTCATCGTCGAGGTCGAATATGGGGACGCGAGTGACGAGCAAATCGTCTTTCCCGGGTTCGTGGACCTGCATGTCTATGCGCCGGAAACCCTGATCGCTACAGGGGTCACGGGCTATCTGCAGACCGCGCAGAAGCCCGTCGAGACGACCGACCCGCTCTGTCTTGGCCTGCACCTCGAGGGGCCGTTCCTGAACCCTGAGGCCGCAGGTGCCCTCCCGGTCGGCGACCTTCTCCCAGTTGACCTCGATCTCCTCGGCGAATGGCTCGACCGCGGCGACGTTCGCCTCGTGACCATCGCTCCGGAGCTCGATTTTGGGCGTGACGCGATCCGGATCGTGGCCGAGCGGGCGGTCGCGGGAGTCGGCCATACGCTTGCCAACGCCGCGACGGTGCGGGCCGCGGTCGAGGCTGGAGCCCGCTTCGCTACGCACCTCTGGAACGCGATGTCGCCGCTCAAGGCGCGTACGACGGGCCCCATTGCGCCCCTGATCCTGGACGAGCGCGTCACGCTTGGCCTCATTGGCGACGGGCGCCACCTGCATCCCGGGGTGGAAGCCCTGACCGTGCGGGCGGCCGGACCGGGCAGGATCGCGCTCACGAGCGATCGCGTCGCCCAGCCCCTCACGCCGGACAACCGTCTCGCCGGCGGCGACGTTTCCGGAGCTGGGATCGTCGCGCGGTTCGCCCGCTTCGGGCTTCCCGAGGCGGCCGCGATGGCAAGCCTCGTTCCGGCGCAGCTCCTCGGCCTCACCGACCGTGGGCGCCTCGAGCCCGGCTACAGAGCTGACCTCGCCGTGCTCGACGCGGGGCTACGGCCTTTGGAAACGGTGTCCGCCGGAAAGACCGTATGGGCACTGCGCTATCCTGAAAGCTGAGAGTTGGACGAGATCCCGCCTAGTACCCACGCCCCGGGAAGCGGGGCGTGACCATTTTTCTCGAGATCCTCGCCGTTCTCCTGATCGTCCTGGGGAACGCGTTCTTCGTCGCGGCGGAGTACTCGCTGGTGACCGCGAGGCGAAGCCGACTGGGCGAGCTTGCGGCAGAGGGGTCGCGACGTGCCCGCACGGCGGTGCGCCTGATCGACGACCCCGTTCGCTTCATCTCGACCTCGCAGCTCGGCGTCACCGTGTTCTCGATCCTCCTCGGTGCCGTCGGTGAGCCTCTCGCCGCGAACTGGCTCGACGCCATTCCGGCGGCAACAGTCTCCTTCATTCTCGCTTTTGCGATCGTCACGTACCTCCATGTGGTCCTAGGGGAGCTCGTGCCGAAAGCGCTCGCGCTGTCGAAGAAGGAGACGATCGCGCTCTGGAGCGCGGTGCCCCTCGAGTGTGTCTACTTCGCGACGTATCCGATCGTCACGGTCCTGCAGTGGTCGGCGAAGCTCTTCACGCGGGTCGTCGGGATCGATCCTGCGCCCGCTGGAGTGGTGATCGCGGACGAGGCGGAGATCCGGATGATGGTCGCCGCGGCCGAGGACACGGGCGTGATCCACGAGGAAGAAGAGGAGATGCTCTACAAGGTCTTCGACTTCGCGGACAAGGAGGTGCACGAGGTGATGGTCCCGCGGCCGGAGGTGGTCGCAATCTCGATCGACCTGCCTCCGCAGGAGTGTCTCGCGGCGATCATCGACTCGCCGTACACCCGCTACCCGGTCTACCGCGGCTCGCTCGACGACGTGATCGGCCTTCTGCACGTACGGGACCTGTTCTCGGCGCTCTACAACGACGGCATCGACAACGTCGCCATCGAGGGCCTGATCCGCCCGGCCCACGTCGTGCCCGAGACGAAGGACCTTGCGGCGATGCTCGCCGAGTTCAGGCGCACGAATCAGCACATGGCCCTCGTCATTGACGAGTACGGCTCGTTCGAGGGCATCGTCACGCTGGAGGACCTGCTCGAGGAGATCGTCGGCGAGATCGAGGACGAGTACGACCTCCCCGACGAATCGGTCGAGCGAGTCGACGAGCATCACGTGCGCATCGACGGTACGTTCCCGATCGACGACTTCAACGAGGAGTTCAAGGCCGACCTGCCGCAGGAGGACTACCACACGGTCGCCGGCTTCGTCTTCGGCGAGCTCGGCCGTGCCGCCCAGAAAGGCGACGAGGTCCTGCACGACGGCATGCGCTTCCACGTACTCGACGTCGACGGGCCGAGAATCGAGCGGCTCGAGGTCGAGTTCCTCCCCAAGGACGAAGCGGAGGAGCTCGCGGCAGCAGAGTAGGATCCCGCTCCGTGGAGTTCGACCACATCGGCGTGCCGGCGGGCGCAAAGCGAGACGACATGCGCTTCCTCGAGTCGAAGCGCCTCTGGCTCACGAGCCCGGGCGACCACCCGTACCGGGTGGAGTGGCTCTGGTACGAGCCCGACAGCCCCGAGGCCGAGCTGATCCGCACGGTCCCGCACGTCGCCTACCTCGTCGCAAGCCTCGAGGACGCGATGGAAGGCGAGAAGACGATCGCGGAGCCGTTCGACGTCTTCGGCGAGGTGCGCGTCTCGTTCATCGAGGTGGACGGGGCGCCGGTCGAGTTCGTCCAGCCGTTCTGACGTGCGCGACCGGCGCCTCGCTCTCGAGATCTGCACCCCTGCCTACGAGCGCCTCTGCCCGCCGCCGAGCCAAAGGCAGGGCGAGTGACCGCTGCCAAGGTGCGCTGGGGGTTCCTCTCCACCGCGCGGATCAACAGGCGGATCCTGGCCGCCGCCGAGAAGTCGGATCTCGCCGAGGTGCTCGCCGTCGCCAGCCGGGACGCCGACCGCGCCGAGGCGTACGCCGTCGAGCACGGCATCCCGCGCTCGCACGGGAGCTACGAGGCGCTGGTCGAGGACCCCGAGGTGGACGCCGTCTACATCTCCCTCCCGAACTCCCTCCATGTCGAGTGGTCGTTGCGGGCCCTCGCCGCGGGCAAGCACGTCCTCTGCGAGAAGCCGCTCACGCGCAGCCCGGAGGACGCGGAGGCGGCGTTCAGCGCCGCCGAGCGCGCCGGCCGAATCCTGATGGAAGCCTTCATGTGGCGGCACAGCCCG
>Ga0307318_10000344_pt1 | contig 15338 bp, 12 predicted proteins | sample ER_DNA_367_FD_194500 | JGI IMG/M metagenome (GOLD analysis project Ga0307318, IMG submission 194500) | Bulk soil microbial communities from the East River watershed near Crested Butte, Colorado, United States - ER_DNA_367 | ecosystem: Environmental > Terrestrial > Soil > Floodplain | place...
CACGGATCTGGCAGTTCAGTCTGCTGCCGTCCCGCTGATCGGGACGGGTGTCAGTGCGCTAGCCACGAGTAACGTCGCAAGTAGCGAGCTCATCGTCAGCAACGCCGGCGACGCCGATGCTCAGGTCACCTTCGAGGTAGTCAGCTACGACGGCGTGACGCTGCGCACTGCGGACCTGCTGCTTGGAGCAAACAGCACAGCAACCAGGCGACTGAACTCGCCCGCGCCCTCCTATGTCATGGTCAAAGTGCCCGACGGCTCCTCAATTTTTGGAGGTCTGGTCCTGACCCAGCCAAATCGACGAGAAGTGGCTGGTCTGGCGACGATTCCGCTTGGCTCAGCCGATCTGGCTAGTCGGGCGCCGGCAACTAGACCTGATTACTCCGTTGGCCGGTAGATTGAAAGTCAGGCCGATCCCATGTCGTTCTCGGCGTGGCTCCGCAGTGCCGCACCGTCCAGCGACTCTGTGAAGGGAGCCACAACGATGCCGACTGTAAGCGTCCGCTACATCGTCAACGACATCGACGAGGCCATCGCGTTTTACTGCAACAACCTCGGGTTCACAGAGGTCATGCACCCGGCGCCGACATTTGCGATGCTCTCGCGTGGCGACCTTCGCCTCGTGCTCAGCGCACCGAGTGCCTGGGCGGGAGGCGGTCAGGCAATGCCTGATGGCACGGTGCCTCAACCGGGCGGTTGGAACCGGTTCTCGCTCGAGGTGAACGATCTCGACCAAGCCGTTAATGACTTGCGCGTTTTAGGCGTGCACTTCCGAAACGACATTATCGACGGAGTTGGCGGTAGGCAGGTGCTAATCGATGACCCTTCCGGGAACCCGATCGAGCTCTTCCAACCGACCCGTGAGGAGGCGAAGCTCGGACGGTCGGACTGACGTGCCAGCAGCTCGACCATGCGTTCAGTCATCCTCCGCGCCGGCGCCGTCGGGATCGATCTCCTCAACGCTTCGGCCGGTGAGCGCGGCGAGCTGCTCCACAATCGTGCGATAGACCAGGATCCGCAGGCCATGACGGCTCACGGCGCGGTGCTCCAGCGGCCGGCGATAGATGACAACCTGACCCGGCTGATCGGGAGTTCCCTCAAGTGCCGCCGCCAGTGGCACCTGATCACCGGACCAGGCCATGTCGAAGTGAGGTACGTCCTCGGTGCCGAACGTGATGCCGACGAGCACGTCGGGACATTGCAACCCAATCCGGTCGACGGCATCATGCACCGCCTCAGTAAAGAAGTCCGCCTTGCTGGCCGGATGCGGCGGCTGTGCGCGACGTGCGGTCAGCGGGTTCGGAAGTGAGAGAGGTCCGCGCAGTCCGCGGCCGTGACGGTCACGATGGTGACTGGACACGTGAGCACTGTAACCGGCGCTTCCCACGATCGAACCCGCCTGCGGAGTAGCGTCAGACAAGTGAGGTCGCGCCGCTGTTCTCGAGCTGGATGCCCGAATCCGGCCACCTCCACACTGACCTACGCCTACCGCGATTCCACGGCGGTTCTGGGTCCACTAGCAAACCAGGTCGAACCGCACTGCTATGACCTCTGCCAGTCGCATGCGCAGACTTTGTCCGCGCCCCGTGGTTGGGAAGTGATCAGACTCGCCGTCGAAGAGGAGCCCAGGCCGAGTGCCGACGATCTGCTGGCTCTTGCAGACGCGGTCCGCGATGCTGGACTCTCCTATGACCCTCCGACCGGAGGGACCCGGGAGCCTCCAGCGCGGCGCAATGGTCTCGTCGAGTTGGCGCGACGAGGACACCTCACAGTTCTTGCGGATCCAGGAGCAAGCTGAAGTCCTCATGCGCCCTGAGCTTTGTCGAAGGGCGTGCCCCACGGGCTTGGAGGCTCAGCCCGCCGTATCGGTCTAGGATTCTCACGCCATGATTAAGCGGGGGATTTTTAAAGCCAACGACATTCGCGGAATCACCGAGGGCCCAGACCCGGAGTGGGACGCCGCTGGCGCGTACGCCATCGGTGCTGCCGCGGTTGATGTGCTTGATCTCGAGACGGCCGAAGCGCTCGTGGTGGGCCGCGACATGCGGATTAGTGGTCCACGCATGGCGGGTGCCTTTATCGATGGTGTGCTGAGCCGCGGTGTCGATGTGATCGACATCGGTCTATCGAGTACTGATCAACTGTGGTTTGGTTCCGGCAGGCTTGAGCTGCCAGGCGCAATGTTCACCGCCAGCCACAACCCTGCCGAATACAACGGAATCAAGTTCTGCCTGGCGGGCGCCAAGCCGATCACCTCAGCCAACCTGGTCCAGATTGCCGAGCGCGCTAGCGGGCCGGAGCCCAAACCGGCGGCGAGAACCGGACAGCGTACGGAGCGGGACGTCTTGCCTGCCTACGCCGACCACCTGCACTCCCTTGTCGATATGAGAGGAATCCGTCGGTTACGCGTCGTAGCCGATGCGGGCAATGGAATGGCTGGATATACCCTGCCGGCCGTGTTCGGCGATGATGATCTTGAGCTGATCGGTCTGTTCACCGAGCTGGATGGCAGCTTCCCTAACCACCCGCCGAACCCGCTCGAGCCCGAGAACCTTCTCGACGCTCAGGCCGCTGTCCGCGAGCATGCAGCTGATCTCGCCTTAGTTTTTGACGGCGACGCTGATCGTTGCTTCATCATTGACGAGCGTGGCGAGGTGGTCAGCCCCTCGGCCGTGACGGCGATGATCGCCACCCAAGAGCTAGCCCGCGAGCCAGGCGCAACCATCGTCTGCAACAAGATCACCTCACGGGTCGTCCCCGAAGTCGTCCAGGTCGCGGGTGGCAAGATCGTCATCACTAAGGTCGGCCATACGTTCGTGAAAGCAGCGATGGCCGAACACAATGCGATCTTCGGCGGCGAGCACTCGGCGCATTATTACTTCCGCGACTTCTGGGGGGCCGACACCGGCATGCTCGCCGCGCTGCACGTGTTAGCCGCCGTCGGCCATTCCGACCGGCGGCTCTCGGAGTTAGTGGCCGGATTCGAGCGGTATGCGGCTTCTGGAGAGATCAACAGCCGGGTCGGTGATCAGCAGATGATCATGGACCGAGTGGCTGCGGCTTTCGTCGGCCGTGGCGAGCAAGATCGACTCGACGGGCTGACGATCAACGGGCCGGACTGGTGGTTGAATGTCCGCCCCAGCAATACCGAGCCGCTGCTGAGGCTGAATGTCGAAGCTGCCAGTCAGGAAACCATGGAGGCGTTGCGCGACGAAACGCTAGGTTTGATCCGCGCCTAACCGAGCTTAAGGAGGGGAGCATGGCAGTCGAACTGGCGCCAGAGCTGTTGGAGATCCTGGCCTGTCCCAACTGTCATGGGGCACTCGCTGTTGATCATGAACGCGATGAGCTGGTATGCCTGGCGGCCGACTGCGGCCTGGCATATCCGGTGCGGCAACAGATTCCAGTGCTACTGATAGAGGAGGCGCGCCGTCCCAATTCTCGGGCCGACCACCCTGGCACCTCACCTGGACGGTGATGTCGATCTTCAACGACGCCTGGCTCGAAGATGAAAAGGCGCTGGGCGGTGCCGATGCGATCCTGCGCCGTCTCGCCGAAGCCGGCGCCCGGGTACGCAGGGAGACCGCCGACTCAGCTGAGCCGATCAATCAGCTCAAAGGATTGCCTCGTCCTCGTGCTGTGATCGCTACGGGCACCGAGGCACGCTTCATCCGGGCAATGCTCGAACCGGTGTGCCCGGTCCCCTTCGTGGCTTGGCCGACTCACGGCCTTCCCGGCTGGGTCGGCGCCCTCGACCTCGTGGTGGTGATGGCAAGCGAAAGCGCATCGGCCGGTGTGATCGCCACCGTGCACGAGGCCGTACGCCGTGGCAGCCAGCTGCTGATCGCCTGCCCACGGCCGTCCATGATCGCGGAGCACGCCGCATCTCGATCCACCATCATCCTGCCGACCGCGACCGCCGACCCGCTGGCCGCTGCCATCGTGGTGCTGGACGGGTTGCACAAGATGCAGCTCGGTCCTGAGGTCCGTCCCGAGCTGGTCGCTGATGCCATGGACCAGGTGGCGGGAGATTGTTCGCCCTTTGCCGACGTTGCGGAGAACCCGGCTAAGGATCTGGCCATGGGTCTGGCCGACGCGCAGCCGCTGGTCTGGGGCGGTTCGGTGCTTGCAGCGCGGGCCAGTCGCCGAATTGCCGAGGCGCTTCGAGCCGCCAGCGGTCGCGCCGCGCTCGCGGCAGACGCCGACGCGCTGCTGCCGATCTTGGACTCCACCGGCCCACGCGATCCCTTTGCCGACCCGTTCGAGGACCAACTATCCGTTGATCGACGGCCAACTCTGGTGCTTCTTGATGACGGAAACACCGAGAGCCTGATTCGTACTGATCATCAGCGCCTCGTGGCCTCGGCCGAACGGGCCGACGTACGCGTCTGCACGATCGCACACTGGGCAGGCTCCGACGTCGAGCGTTATGCAACATTGCTGCAGACCGGGATGTTCGCCGCGGTCTACCTGGCCGTTGGGCTGGGCCGCAGCCTGGAACGCTGACAGTCACACATTTCTAAGGCAGGATTTCCCTGTGAGTGCTGAGGGCGGAACCAGGGCGGTCATTGCCGCCCTGCTCGCCAATTGCTTCATTGCGGTGACCAAGTTCGCCGCCTGGGCGCTCACTGGAGCGTCATCCATGTTGGCTGAGGCAATCCACTCCGTCGCCGACTCGGGGAACCAGGTGCTGCTGCTCGTCGGCGGCAAGCGCTCCCGGAAAGGTGCTACCGAGCAGCACCCATTCGGCTACGGCCGGGAGCGTTACGTCTTCGGCTTCATCGTCTCAGTCGTACTGTTCAGTGTCGGTGGCCTATTTGCCCTGTATGAGGCGTACCACAAGTGGCATGAGATCCAGGAAGGGCATCCCAACGAGCTGCTGGAGAGCAGGTGGTGGTGGGTCCCGGTAGCGATCTTGCTAGCCGCGATCGTGGCGGAGAGCTTCTCGTTTCGGACTGCCATTCTGGAGTCGAACAAGACCCGTGGCAAGCAAACATGGGGCAAATACATTCGGGCTGCCAAGGCACCGGAGTTGCCGGTCATCTTGCTCGAGGACTTCGCCGCGCTCCTGGGTTTGATCTTCGCGCTCTTCGGGGTGGGCATGACGCTGCTGACCCATAACGGACTCTTCGATGTGCTCGGTACGGTCATGATCGGTCTGCTTCTCGTGGCCGTGGCGATCACGCTGGCAGTCGAGACCAAGAGCCTGCTACTCGGTGAGGCGGCCAGCCCGGAGGCCGTTGGACGGATTGAGCGGGCGCTGGCTGATACTTCTGGCGTCGAGCGGATCATCCATATGAAGACCCTGCACCTCGGGCCCGAAGAGGTGTTGGTCGCTGCCAAGATCGCGGTCGTGCCGTGCGATACCGCCGTTGAGGTGACGGAGACCATTGATCGGGCGGAGGCTAAAATCCGGGAGTCTGAGCCAATGGTGACCGCGCTCTACCTCGAGCCGGATATCTACGACCCGAACCATGTTCCGGCCGCGAGGCCGGAGCGGCCAGCGGCTCCCAGCCACTGAACCGGGATTCGGGGGATCGCGGCAGCCTCCCCTAGGCTTCCAATCATGGATTTTCGCGTTGCCGACCTGACCCTGGCCGAGTTTGGCCGCAAGGAGATCAGCCTGGCCGAACACGAAATGCCGGGACTGATGGCTATGCGCGCGCAGTATGGCGACTCCAAGCCGCTGGCTGGTGCCAAGATCGCCGGCTCGCTACATATGACGGTCCAGACTGCGGTACTCATCGAAACTTTGGTGGCCTTGGGCGCCGAAGTGCGGTGGGCAAGTTGCAACATCTTCTCCACTCAAGACCATGCCGCAGCCGCTGTGGTGGTCGGCCCGAACGGTACGCCGGACGACCCCAAGGGCGTCTCAGTTTTCGCCTGGAAGGGCGAGACCTTGGAGGAGTACTGGTGGTCTACGAGCCAGATTTTCAACTGGCCCGGCGACGAGTTCGCCAACATGATCCTGGACGACGGCGGCGATGCCACGATGCTGGTGCACAAAGGTGCCGAGGCGGAAAAGGCCGGTGAGGTGCCGGAGCCTTCGGAAGAGGATTCCATCGAGTGGCAGGTATTCCTGGAGCTGATACGCCAGACGCTGGGCGAGGGACGATCCTGGGTCGAGGTCGCCAACGCCATCAAAGGCGTCACCGAGGAGACCACCACCGGCGTCCATCGCCTCTACGAGATGATGCGTGCCGGCACCTTGATGTTTCCCGCCATCAATGTCAATGACTCCGTGACCAAGTCGAAGTTCGACAACAAATACGGCGTGCGGCATTCGCTCATCGATGGCCTGAACCGCGCCACCGACGTACTGATCGGGGGCAAGGTCGCAGTGGTTTGTGGGTACGGCGACGTCGGCAAGGGCTCTGCGGAATCGCTCCGTGGCCAGGGTGCCCGGGTGATCATCACCGAGATCGACCCGATCTGTGCGCTGCAAGCGGCGATGGACGGTTTTCAAGTGGCCACGCTCGAGGAGACGCTCGACGTCGCCGACATCTATGTCACCGCGACCGGCTGCCGCGACGTGATCACCGCAGAGCACATGCGGCGGATGAAGCACCAGGCGATCGTGTGCAACATCGGTCACTTCGACAACGAGATCGATATGGCGGGACTGGCCGCATTACCGTCGGTGAGCAAGATCAACATCAAGCCGCAGGTGGACGAGTGGCAGTTCGCAGCAGACGGCGCCGAACCGCACAGCATTATCGTGCTCAGCGAAGGGCGGCTGATGAATCTTGGTAATGCGACCGGGCACCCCAGTTTCGTAATGAGCAACTCGTTTACCAATCAGGTGCTTGCTCAGATCGAGCTCTTTACGAGGTCGGAGAACTACCCCCTTGGGGTCTACACGTTGCCCAAGCATCTCGACGAGGCTGTTGCCCGACTGCACCTCGATGCGCTCGGTGTGCAGCTGACCGAACTGACGCCGAAGCAGGCCGCTTACCTGGGGGTCGACGTCGGCGGGCCGTACAAGTCAGATCACTACCGGTACTAGATGAAGATCGCGCTCGAGCACCGCACGACCTATCGGTTCGATCGGCCGATTGCGATCGGGCCGCATGTCATCCGGTTGCGTCCCGCGCCATACTCACGGACTCCGATTGAGTCGTACTCGCTCACGATTTCTCCGGCTGATCATTTCATCAACTGGCAGCAGGATCCCTTCGGCAACTATTTCGCGCGCGCAGTCTTCCCGAGCAAAGCCCCCGAGCTCGACATCACCGTCGGGCTGGTCGCAGATATGCGGACAATCAACCCCTTCGACTTCTTTATCGAGGATTACGCCGGAACCTACCCGTTCCGCTATCCGCCCGAGCTCGCTGCAGACCTCAAGCCGTACCTCGATATCTCGCCCGAAGCTCGGGGCCCGATCTTCGACGACTGGGTCGAGGCGACCGCCCCGCCGGCCGATGGGCAACCGACGATCCAATTTCTCGGGGCGCTGAATTCTGCCCTCTATCGCGATGTTGCCTATTCGGTCCGAATGGAACACGGCGTTCAGACTCCTGATGAGACTCTGACTCGGCAGATCGGTTCTTGCCGCGATTCAGCCTGGCTGCTAGTGACTGCCCTGCGAAACTGTGGGCTGGCGGCTCGATTCGTCTCCGGCTATCTCGTCCAGCTCGCCCCGGATCAGCCGAGTCCCGATGGGCCCAGCGGCCCGACAGAAGACTTCACCGACCTACACGCCTGGGCCGAGGCCTACATACCTGGCGCCGGCTGGATCGGGCTCGATCCCACCTCAGCCCTGTTCGCCGGTGAGGGCCACATTCCACTGGCCGCAACACCCCATCCGGCGTCTGCGGCCGCGATCACTGGCTCCACCGAGCCTGTCGAGACGATCATGGACTTCTCCAACCGGGTATGGCGCGCCCAGGAGGAGCCTCGGACCACCTTGCCATATACGACCGCCCAGATCGACCAGATTCAGCGGCTGGGGGAGGCCGTTGACGAGCGGCTGCAGGCGGCAGGTCTGGAGCTGACCATGGGCGGCGAGCCCACGTTCGTCTCGGCCGACGATATGACCTCAGCCCAGTGGACGGTCGCAGCCGATGGCCCCGAGAAACGGCAGCTGGCGAATCGGCTGGCTGCGGCGCTTGCAGATCGCTACGCCAAGGGCGGCCTAGTACAACGCAGTGAGGGCAAGTGGTATCCGGGTGAGGCGCTGCCTCGCTGGCAAATCGGCCTCATTTGGCGAAGTGACGGCGAACAACTGTGGGATGACTCCACCTTGCTGGCCGATCCGCTCGATCCTGCCCAATCAAATCCCGACGCGGCCGCTGCCGCAGAGCAGCTGGCCCGAGCGATAACCGCCGACTTCGGATTGCCCGATGATCAACTGCAGCCGGCGTTCGACGATCCGCTTGCTCGGCTCGCCCGCGAGGTCAGCGAGCCCTCCGGCCCACGACCAGCTCTTGATCCAGAACAGCCGGACCTGCAGCTGGTCAGTGAGCTGGACAATGCAGAGATCGAACCAACAGCGTGGGTGCTGCCGCTGATTCCCTCATGGTTCGGCGAAGGCTGGGCAAGCCCCGCCTGGAGAACCCGACGCGGCCGCCTGGTACTCATTCCTGGCGACTCCTCGGCAGGATCACGGCTGCCACTCGACGCTCTGTCCTGGACAGATCCCGAGTACGCCGGTGAAGAGTCCTACGTCAGGGCGGGACCGGCACTCACCGATCACGGTGATCAACTACATGCGGTGGTGGTTGATCCGAAAGAAGCGCCGGGCCGCACGGCATTAGTTGTCCAGGCTCGAGACGGCTTTGTGCATGTGTTCCTACCTCCACTAGAGAAGCTGGAGAAGTTCCTCGAGCTCGTACGGCTCATCGATCGCGCAGCAACCGATAAAGGCACCAGGCTGATTCTGGAAGGCTACGGACCGCCGCCGGACCCTCGGATCAAGACGTTGTTGATCACCCCCGATCCAGGAGTAATCGAGGTCAACCTCCATCCCACTTCTAGCTGGGCCGAGCATTCCGAGCTAATCCAGACGCTGTACGGAATCGCCCGCCAGCAGCGGCTCTGCGCCGAGACCTTCGCCTTGGATGGACGGCATAGCGGGACCGGCGGCGGCAATCACCTGACTCTCGGCGGCCCTGAACCCGTGCGATCCCCGCTCATCCGGCGTCCGGATCTGCTGGTCAGCATGCTTACGTACTGGCAGCATCATCCGGCGCTGTCCTACCTGTTTTCCGGACGTTTCGTGGGTCCGACGAGCCAGGCGCCACGCGTGGACGAGGGTCGGCCGGAAACCCTGTACGAACTGGAGATCGCGTTCGCCGAGATTGAGGCGCTGGCTGACACCGAACACCGGCCCTGGGCGGTCGATCGAGCACTTCGGCATCTCCTGACCGACATCACCGGCAACGCTCATCGCTCAGAGTTCTGCATCGACAAGCTCTATAGCCCCGATTCGATGCGCGGGCGGCTTGGGTTGCTCGAACTGCGCGGCTTTGACATGCCCCCGCATCCCGAGATGGCCCTGGTACAAGCGCTGCTGGTACGCGCCTTGATCGCTCGGTTCGCTGAAAGGCCTTATTCGGCCCCTCTGGTGCGTTGGGGCACGGCGCTGCACGATCGATTCCTGCTACCTCACTTCGCCCTAGCCGACATTGCTGAGCTTGTTGCCGATCTACGTGCTCACGGCATCGAGTTCGACGTGTCTTGGTTATTGCCGTTCGTCGAGTTCCGATTCCCGCGAATCGGAGTAGCCATGATCGGCGGTGTGGAGCTGGAACTGCGTAGCGCCGTCGAGCCGTGGCATGTGCTGGGTGAGGAGGCGAGCGCTGGAGGCACCGCGCGTTATGTGGATTCCTCGACCGAGCGGCTGCAGGTGGCGGTGAACGGGTTCCTGCCGCAACGACATCTGCTGACCTGCAATGGGCGGCCAGTTCCATTGACGGCGACCGGGACGCCGGGCAAGTACGTCGCCGGTGTCCGCTACAAGGCGTGGAAACCCTGGTCGGCGCTACACCCCGGCCTCGAGATCGATTCGCCTTTGTCTTTTGACTTGATCGATCGAGCGAGCCGGTTCGCACTTGGGGGCGCCACTTACCACGTGGTCCATCCCGGCGGCCGGGCGTATGGTAATCCGCCGGTCAACGCCTTGGAGGCTGAGGCGCGTCGATCCCGCCGGTTCGAACCGATGGGGCATGCCACCGGCATGATCGATGTCGAGGCGCTGGACGCCGAGTTGATTCAGCGCTCGGCCAGCGCTGATGAGTACCCTGTGACGCTCGACCTGCGTCGCCGCGTACCACGCGGCTGGGGCCTCCGCGAGTCGCGGAGTGGTGCTACGTGACTGTCCTGAGCCGCTACCTAGCGGCGGCGAGCGGCTCCACCGCAGCGGACTCGGAATCGGTATTCGACGAGTTCGCCGCCGCGGATGGCACTGTCCGTCAGGGCTGGTCGACGTTGTTGGCCGGCCTCGATGAGTTTGCCGACACCGACCTGCTGAAGGCGCAGCGCGAGGTGGCCCGGCTGCTGGAGGACGACAATGTCACCTACACGCCAAGCCCCGCGTCAACGATCTCTATCGCCGATGAGCCCAATGGGCATGGTCCTGCAACGGGTGGGACCACGAAGGGGCTTGCGGAGCCGCAGCCATGGCGGCTTGATCCGCTGCCACTCATCCTTGAGGACCGGGAGTGGGCCGGTCTCGAGGCCGGCCTGGTACAGCGCGCGCAATTGCTGGACGCGATCATGGCCGACCTCTACGGCGCACGGCGGCTACTAGCTAGGCATCAGATCCCGGCCGCAGCCATCTTCGACCATGAGGAGTACCTCCGACCCCTGGTCGGCAGTCAAGCAGTGGCCCAGCAACGGCTCTTCATGATCGCAGCCGATCTGGGGCGAGATAGCAGTGGGCAGTGGAAGGTCATTTCCGATCGAACCCAGGCGCCCTCGGGTGCTGGTTACGCGATGCAGAACCGCCGCGTGGTGTCTCAGGTCATGCCGGAGATCTATCACCAGGCCAACCTGCACCGACTCACCCCGTTCTTCCAGGCCATGCGGCTCGCCCTCGTCGACTCTGCACCGAGCGCTGTCGAAGACCCTCGGGTTGTCGTGCTGAGCCCCGGAACTCTCTCTGAAACCGCCTTCGATCAGGCCTTCGTGGCCTCGCTGCTTGGTTTCCCGCTCCTCGAAGGCAGCGATTTAACCGTCCGCGACGGCCGCGTCTGGATGCGGGTTCTCGGCAAGCTTGAAGAGGTCGACGTCATTCTGCGCCGGGTCGACTCCACCTGGATGGACACGCTCGAGCTGCGTCCCAACTCCCGGCTTGGCGTCACCGGCCTGTTGGAATGCGTACGCCAAGGGACCGTGACTGTCCTGAACAACCTGGGCTCGGGCGTGCTCGAGAATCCCGCCCTGATGCCGTTGCTACCTCAGTTATGCGAGCGGTTGTTGGGCCAGTCGCTGCGAGTACCCTCCGTTGAGACCTGGTGGTGCGGAGACGACGCTGGATTGAGTCACGTGCTGAGCAATCTGGACTCTCTCGTCATTCGACCGATCAGCCGTGGCCACGGCCGGAGCGTTCGGGGAGCGGCGTTGACCCAGCGGCAACGTGAACTGTTGGCGGAGAAGATCAAGGCGCTGCCGCACCGTTTCGTAGGGCAAGAAGTACTCCACCTATCATCGGCGCCGACCAGTGCGGAGGATCGGCTGGTTCGCCGCAACGTGGTATTGCGCTCCTTCGCGGTCCGCAGCGGCGGGTCGTACGCCGCGATGTTAGGCGGCCTGGCCCGCGTGACCGATGACGCCTCGGAAGGCCGTGGCGTACTCGTCACAGACCCGAACAATCAGCTCGCCAAGGATGTGTGGGTAGTAGGCAGCGAGCCGGTCGCCGCCCCCAGGATTCTGGCGCGGGATCGCTTTGAGGAGGAGCCGGGATTCGTCCCTGCGGTCTCCGCGTCGGTCGCCATGGTGCCGAGAGTGCTCAGCGACCTCTACTGGTTTGGCCGGTACGCCGAACGGGCTGAGGACCTTCTTCGGGTACTGCTGGCCACGCGCACAGTAGCCATTGAGACCGATCTCGACCTCAGCCACGGTCGGGTGCTGGAGGTGATGCTGCAGGCCGTCACACATGTCAGCACGACGTACCCAGGCTTCCTTGGCTCCCAGCTCGAGATGATCACGGAGTTCCGGTCAATGCTGCTGGATCGGCATCGGACAGGCACCGTCGCCCATTCCCTGGGGGCTTTGTCGTTGGCCGCCCAGGGCGTACGAGATCAGCTCTCTGAGGACGTTTGGATGGTGCTGGCTGACATCGAGCGGGCTCTCGCCGCGCTGGCCGCCAACCCCAACGACCAAGGCCTGCAACTGACCGACGTCAGCGAGCGAGTGCTATCCGGACTACTTGCGCTGGCCGGCATCGCAACGGAGAACATGGTTCGCGACCCTGGTTGGTACATGCTCGACTCCGGGCGCGGTTTGGAGCGGGCACTGCAGATCCTGGCGCTGTTGCGCGTGACAATCTGCCAGGAGCGAGCCATCGAGACTGATGGCGTCGTGCTCGAGGCAGTGCTCACCGCAGCTGAGTCGATCGTGACATTCCGTCGGCGCTATCGAACTCGGGCCGGGGTTGATGCATTGCTCGAGCTGCTCGTGATCGATGCGTTCAACCCGCGCTCAGTCGCGTACCAGCTGAACCGGATCAGGACCGATCTCCGGGCACTACCCAACACCTCACCTACCGCGCGACCTTTGCGATTGCTCGACAGCTTGGCAGAGCGGGTACGCACCAGCGACCCGGTGGCGCTTGCGGAGCCAGAGAATGGCCGGCGAACCGAGCTAGACGATTTGCTTGCTGGGCTGCAAAGTCAGCTGCGAGCGCTCTCGGATGCCATTCGTGATCACTATCAACTGCAGCCGCCCACTCAGCGGCCGCTGTTCAGGGCCGATGCCGTGGGTGGTACGGCATGACGACTTATCACATCGAGCACCGCACCACCTACACCTATGACTCCGACGTCACGGGAAGCTATGGCCTGGTTCACCTCCGTCCGCGCGATCTCGCCTGGCAGACCTGCGTTGCCCATGAGATCAATATCGAGCCGGAGCCGGCTGATCTCTTCCGGCACGTTGATCTTTATGGGAACAGCAAGTCCTACTTCCACGTAGTCCAACCGCACACCCGGTTGGTAATCGCTTCCACCGGCGTGGTCAGCGTCGGGGTAAATGAGCTAGATCCTGCTTCGTTGAATATGCCCTGGGAACAGGCCCGTCCCAGTAATACGGCACCGCCTGATTCGCGAACCGAAGACCCGGAGTCGTGGGAGGCGACCGACTTCACGTTTCCCTCGCCCTACGTCGAAGTCCCTGCGCCGATACAGGATTACGCTCGTCGGTCCTTTCTCGCCGGACGTCCCATCGGCGAAGCCGCGGTGGAGCTCATGCACCGGATATATTCCGACTTCACCTACAAGTCCGGTTCCACAACACTGAGCACCAAGGTGTCGGATCTGCTGACAAAGAGAACTGGGGTCTGTCAGGACTTCGCACACTTCATGGTGGCGAACTTGCGTTCGCTCGGGCTGGCAGGGCGGTATGTCAGCGGCTATCTGGCAAGCCGGCCGGCGCCGGGTAAGCCGAGGCAGGCCCAGGACGCTGCTAGCCACGCTTGGATCGGCTGTTGGGTCCCCGGTGCTGGTTGGCTATACCTCGACCCGACGAACGACCGGCTCATTGACGACTCACATACCACGGTTGCCTGGGGACGGGACTACGGCGACGTACCTCCGGTCAAGGGCGTGATCTTCACGGAAGCCAAGAAATCCAAGATGGAGGTCTCAGTCGACATGGCCGAGGCCTAGTTAAGGGCGATCGTGCGTTCATTTCGATGCGAAGTCTGCGGGGCCGGGCTCTTTTTCGAGAACTCCGTGTGCGTGACATGCGGCTCAGCAGTCGGGTACTCCCGCGAGCAGAGCACCATGGTGGCTGTCAGCGAGGATCGACTGATCTGCGCAAACCTCAACCGCTGTGGATGCAACTGGATCAGCGATCCGGCGTCAACACTCGGGCTGTGCTTCAATTGCGGATTGACTCGTACCCGCCCGGCTGACAGTGACATAGTCGGGCTCTCCCAATACTGGATCGCTGAGGCCGCCAAGCGCCGGCTGATCTTCGGACTCGACGAGCTGGAGCTGCCAATCAAGATCAGCGACGGCTCAAGCGGCCTCGCGTTCGACCTGCTGTCCAGCACTCGGGGCAAGATCATCACCGGCTATCAGAACGGGCTGGTCACCCTTGACCTCGCGGAGAGCAACGATGCCCATCGGGAAGCGTTGCGAGAGAGCATGGATGAGCCGTACCGCACGGTACTCGGGCACTTTCGGCATGAGATCGGCCATTACTACTGCGAATTGCTGGCCCTGACAACCGACCGCCGTGAGGAATTCCGGAAGCTCTTCGGTGACGAAACCACCTCCTATGATGAGGCACTGCAGGGTCACTACGCGGTCGGCGGCGGCCACGATTGGCAAGATCGTTTCATCAGCGCGTACGCAACTATGCATCCACTCGAAGACTTTGCGGAGGTGTTTGGCCACTTCTTGCACATTGCCGACACACTGCAAACGGCGGCCGAATTTCGGCTGCTGCCACAGCACGAGCAGCGCAGTGATGCGCCCTCTACATGGGAGATCTCCAAGAAGCCGCGGGTTGCTCTGCTGGAAAGGTCCATGGCTGACCTGATTGCCCAGACCTGGTTGCCATTGACTAAAGGCCTGAACCAGATCAACCGCAGCATGGGCAAGGCCGATCTCTATCCCTTCGTTTTAGGCCAGCCGGTGATCGCAAAGCTTGCTTTCGTTGCCGATCTGGTCGCGAACGCCGAGGCGCCCCGAGAATAAAGCTGATTCAGCGTGCATACGGCTCAGCCGCGTGCCACCACGAAACTAGCCAGCTCGGCGCGCGCCTTTCCGAGCTCGGGCCAGGGGCCCGGCACATTGACGACCGCGAGTGCGCTCGTGGGGAACTTACTGTCCATCTGAGCCCAGTCCGGTGACTGGGTGCGAACGCAGACGTGCTCTACGAGGTCAGGGATGCCCGGAGCGTGCCCGAGCACCAGCATGGTGTGGATTTCGTCGGGGACACTGCGGATCAACGTCAAGAGCTCAGGCACCCAGGCGTGGTAGATCTCACGCCGGTATTGGACTTCACCAGCAGTAGCGCCGCCGGCCATCGCACACTCCCAGGTCTGTTTGGTGCGGATTGCCGTGGAGCACAGTACGAGGTCCGGCCGGAATGATCGTTCGCTGAGCCATCGGCCGATCGCCTCAGCGTCGCGACGCCCGCGTGCCGACAGCGGCCGCTCATGATCATCG
>Ga0307318_10000346_pt1 | contig 15281 bp, 17 predicted proteins | sample ER_DNA_367_FD_194500 | JGI IMG/M metagenome (GOLD analysis project Ga0307318, IMG submission 194500) | Bulk soil microbial communities from the East River watershed near Crested Butte, Colorado, United States - ER_DNA_367 | ecosystem: Environmental > Terrestrial > Soil > Floodplain | place...
CTGGTGGACTCAGGTTGAGGCCGGTGGTCCACGCTGGCCGTCATGATGCAGCGGGGCGGGATGTTATGGTTCGTATCTCCGTACGAGCTGGAAGTTCGACGCTCGGCTGATCGCTGGCAGGTGGGAGCGCATGTGTATCAGCCTCAACCTCGACTCGATCTTTAACGGTTCTTTGGCGGTCTTTTGATGTGCCGCTCGGCTGATCCGGAACAGGTGGCGGTGGCGCTGCTGGCGCTGCTGGTGAATGGCGCCCTGGGCGCGGGAGAGGAGTGACCATGAGCTCGAGCGGGTGGAGGCGGACACGGGCGCTGGCCTTGGTTGTGATGGTGGCGCTCTTCGCCGCGGCCTGTGGGTCCGGCGGCGACAAGAAGAGCAGCAGCAGCGGTGGGCCGGTCGAGCTGACCCTGGAGGATCACCAGAAACCCCGCGTTGAGCTGCTGCGCAAGCTCCTGCCCCAGTTCGAGGAGGCGATGAAGGCCCAGGGCAAGCAGATCACGGTCAAGCTGATCGAGGGACCGGCCGAGGACGGCGCCTTTAAGAGCAAGCTGACCCTGGACTACAACTCCGGCAACGCCCCCGACGTCACCTCCATCGGGGCGGCCGACGCGAGCAGCTTCGCCGCCAGCGGCTACCTGCTGGACCTAACCGACCGGCTTAACGGCTGGGCCGAATGGCAGCGCTTCTACCAGCGCCTCCGCGACGAGGCGGTGCAGCCGGACGGCAGGGTCTACTACGTACCCCGCGAGGCCACCATCATGCAGCTCTGGTACCGCCAAGACATCCTCAAGGCCAAGGGGATTTCCACCGAGCAGCCCAAAAGCTGGCAGGAGCTGCTGGACCGGGCCAGGCAGGCCAAGCAGGCGGTCGGCACCCCGACGCTGCTGTTCCCGGCGGGCAAGCAGTGGGGTGGTGGCACCTTTGGGGAGGGCTTCATCCACCTGATGCTCGGCACTGGCAGCCAGCTGTATGACACCGACCAGAAGAAGTGGGTCGTGCGCAGCCCGGGCCTGACCTCCACCCTCAAGTTCTACGAGCAGCTGACCAACGAGGGCCTGCTGCCGGTCCAGCCGCTGCTCAACCCCGAGCCGTGGGTGCAGCCCAAGTACAAGGACTTCCCGGCCGGCAAGCTGCTGATCGAGACGTGCGGGACCTGGTGCTGGTTCTTCGACTACGGCCCCAACGGCACCGCCCCGATCAAGGACATCACCAAGAAGGTGGCCACCTGGAACTTCCCCACCGAGACCGGGAGCGGGGAGCCGTTCGCCTACGGCGCGACCGGCTGGGCCTGGTCGATCACCCATAAGACCAAGCACCCCGACCAGGCCTTCGAGCTGGTCAAGTGGCTGGCCAGCGGTGAGTTCATGGCCCAGAACGCGGTCACCATCGGGGCCGCCGCCCCCCGCGACGACCTCGGCGACGTCAAGCCCTACAGCGACCAGCCGGAGCTCCTGGAGGCCGAGAAGCAGCTCGCCGGCGCCCGCTCGTTCCCGCCGCCCGAGGGCACCGATAAGATGCAGCAGGTCATCGCGGACGCCACCGAGGCGATTATCAGCAAGAAGGCGACCGGCGACGAGGCCGCGGCCATGCTGGCCGACCAGGCCAAGCAGCTCCTCGGTCCGGACAAGATCCTCGAGCAGTAGGGCCGGCGGTGCGCCCCGTCCGCAGCTGGCGTGACGTCCTGACCGTGGTCGGGTTCCTCACGCCGGCGCTGGTCCTGCTTGGTGGGTTCACCGTCTGGCCGGCGGTCTGGGCCGTTTACCAGAGCTTCACCAACAAAGCGCTCACCGGCTTCGAGGCTCGCTCGCCCCGCTTCGTCGGCCTGCAGAACTACATCCGCCTGCTCGGCGACCCCAACTTCCACAGCTCGATGCTGCGCACCTTCGTCTTCGTGCTGCTGTCGGCGGTGGTCGGCCAGACGATCTTCGCGTTCGCGATCGCCTACCTGATGGCCGACCGGCCGCGCTGGCGCCTGGGGTTCACGCCGCTGTTCGCGGCCGTGTTCCTGTTGCCGTTGGCCGTGCCTGAGGCGGTGGCGGCGCTGCTCTGGGCGAGCACGGCCAACGGCACCTCCGAGGGGCTGCTCAACCGGGGGCTCGCGCTGGTCGGCCTGGGCCCGGTGGAGTGGCTGCAGGCCCATGCTTTCGAGACCGTCACCGTGGTCAACATCTGGCGGGGCATCCCCTTCGCCATGGTGCTGTTCGCCGCCGCGATCGAGAGCATCCCGCGGACCACCCTGGAGGCCAGTCTGATCGATGGGGCCTCGGCCTGGCAGCAGTTCCGCCGGGTGGTGGTGCCGATCCTGCGCCCGCAGATCCTGACCTTCCTGATGCTGACCACCATCACTACCTTCGGCATCTTCGGGCTGGTGTTCTTCCTCACCCGGGGCGGCCCCGGCAACGTCACCGAGATCATCGGGATCTACATCTTCAACCGGGCCTTCCAGTTCTTCGAGATCGGCCTGGGCAGCGCCGCCGGGGTGCTGCTGCTGCTCGTGCTGCTGGTCCTGGGGGCCTACTACGTGTGGCTGATGCGGGAACAGGTATGAGCGACGATCTGGAGATCCCGCCGACCGCCCCCGATGCCACCCCCCGAGCCGCCGCCGACCGGCCGGCCGCCCCGCAACCGCGCCCCAGGGCCGGTCGCGGCCTGGCCAAGACGGCCGCCTACCTGATCCTGCTCGCGCTGGCCCTGTTCGCCATCGTGCCCTTCAGCTGGCTGCTCCTGGCTGCCTTCGACGAGCAGGCGAGCATCTTCGTCAAGATCCCGAGCACCTGGACGCTGGACAACTTCGTCAACCTGTTCACCAACCAGGACGGCCTGCGGCTCATCATCAACAGCCTGATCTACTCCGGGGGCGCGACCCTGATCCTGGTGGTGGTGGCCACCATGGCCGGCTACGTCCTGTCCCGCTACAGCTTCCCGGGTCGGCGGACCCTCATGCTGGGAGTGCTGCTGATCCGCGTGATCCCGCCGACCGCGATCATCGCCCCGCTGTACATCATCGCCGCCAGCCTGGGCTTCCTGGACACCTACTACGGCGTGACCCTGGTGCTGGCCTCCTGGCAGCTGCCCCTGGCCCTCTGGCTGATGAAGGGCTTCTTCGACACCGTGCCGCTCGAGATCGAGGAGGCCGCTTGGGTCGACGGGGCAACCCGGCTGCAGGCGGCCTTCCGGGTCGTGCTGCCGCTGGCCGGACCGGGCGTGGGGGCGACCGCCCTGATCGCCTTCATCGGCGCCTGGAACGAGTTCCTCATCCCGCTGGTGCTCATTTCCGACCCCGACAAGCAGCCGATCGCTCTGGGGCTGTTTCGCGCCTACATCTCCTACACCCAGGTGGACTGGGGGTTCCTGGCCGCCCTCTCGGTGGTCTACGTGATCCCGGCGGTGGTCTTCTATGTGGTCGCCCGTCGCGCCCTCCAGCAGTCGGTCGCCGGAGGCCTCGCAGGCACATGAGCTTGTCGCCGAGCTGGGCCGCGTCGCAAGAGCCCTTAACTGAACGCAAGGAGAGCACTCAACTCCAACACTTACGGTTGGCGGCGATCTGCGGGAACGGCGCTTGAAGGTCAACGTCCTCAGGTGGGCGGGTAGCCTCATCCCTCGACCATCCATGTGAGAAAGGCGGGAGACGGGCAGTGGACCAGCTTGGCCCGAACGCGCTCGGCGAAGTCCCAGAGTCTGGCCGGGTCACCGACTGCTACCTCGCCCTGCTGCTGCCCCCAGGACCCGCCGGTGAACCCGAAGCCGGCACTGTCCTGATCGTGGGCCCGGCCGCGTTGCTGGATCCTCGAGTTCCGCAGCCCGAGGGGAGCTTGGTCTATGCGCTGCTCACCGGCCACCCCGAACGAGAGGCCGGTGAGCTGGTGTTCGTAGCCGACCTGACCGGGGAGCTGCGCGCCTGGCCCCACGACACCTGGGCCAAGCTCGGCGTCGACCCCGACCAGGTCGCCCAGGCGGTCATCGGCTGCTGGCAGGACGGCGAGGTCACCGGGTTCCAGGTTGACGACCTCGGCTTCGAGGAGGCCTGCTCGCTCACCCGGCCGGCGATGACCTACGTCCGCGACCAGCTCCGCGGCCGCCTGACCGCCCGGCTCGCCCGCACCCACCGGCGCTGGCTGCATCCCACCAGCGGCCGCCAACCCGACGACCGGTTCCCCTAGCCACCACAGCCGCCAGCCGGACACCGGACGTGGCCGTCCGTCCGCGGCGTCCGGAACCTGGACGGCAGGCGGACGGCCACAGCGGACGAGTCCGGCAGTGTCTGCGGCGGGACCATTCCCGTTCACCCAGCTCAGTCGGGTTCGCGATCCTGGCCGGACACCGACCATGCCACCTCACTTGGCCGCGGCTGTGGCCTGCGGCAGCAGCGGTTCCGGACCCGTGTCCGGCCGCGCGCTGCACGAGTTGCCATGTCCGCGGAGCTGCCGCAAGGCCCACCCCGGGTGGGTGCGCTAGTGACCGGCGGGCGGAGGCAAGCCGGACACCTGATCCGGGCCGTAAGGCCGCGCCGGTCACCAGCATGGCCTGGTGTACCGGACAGCGGCCGTCCGGACGGAGGTCGTTCCGGAAGCAGCGGACGGTCAATCCGCCGATCGTTCCGGCTCGTCACAACTTCCTCTACTCTTCCTCAAGGCCAGCCTGCGGGGGGCCGCCTACGGCGTCCGTCCTCGGCCGGCACGCTCTGACCACAGGAGGGGAGAACCTTGGCCGACAGCGGCTGGGTCGCGGTCGCCGGGGTATTAGTCGGCGGTAGCCTCACTGGCACTATTGCACTTTATCAGGCGCGATCACAGCAGAGATTCGACACCCTCAAAATTCACGAAGACCGTAGATGGAGCGAGCAGGTAACGGCGAAGGAACGAGAGCACATCGAAATAACCAAGCGCCGTGAGGAGCTTGTGCAAATCTACACACGATATCAACTCGCGGCTGACCGGTTAGAAAATGCGATCCGGGAACTCGCAGAGGCCCGACGTTCTGGAACTCTTGACGAGGCCAATGGACGCAACGGGCTAGTCCTCGCAGAAGACAAGAGCCTAGAGGAGGAGCGCTTGTGGAAGGAGCGCATTCGCGAACTGCGTGACGCCAAGTTGGAGGCGTTCGAGGCTGCTCAGGCCGACTATGACGAAGTATGTGAACTCATTAGGCTAGTAGCACCATTGAAGACCGCGAAAGCAGCACTTCAACAACGGCAGCTGTTCAATCGTTTTGTTATTGAGGCTCTTAATGACACATATGATCATGAGGCTAACTACAAGGCCATAGTTGAAGCAGCGGACCCCGTACTCAGTGCGATGCGCTCAGACCTCCGATCCCCTGAATAGTCCCCGGCCACATCTACCGCGGCCCCGGCGGCTTGTCGACGTGACTATGTTCCTTTCCGAGCGGCGGGGTGGTGGAACCACTGCTCCCTGTCCGCGGGTAGAGCCAGTAAAGGTTAGCGGGCATCGGCCGCCAGCTTCCGCTCCTGGGGTTGTTGGGACCGGCTGGTGCGGTCGGCTCGGTCGGCGTGGCGGCGGTCGGGGCGGCTGGTGCGTTGGCCGGCCAGCCGGTGGTTGCGGTCGGCCCGTCGGATGATGGCCCAGGCGCGGGTAGTTGGCTGGCGGGCGTGGCTTTCGCTGTACAGTTCGACCACCACGTTGGCGCCCAAGGTGGCGTACTGCTCCTTCACGCGGCCCTGTTGGGCAGGCCGACAGCTCCCGGGATGACACCACGGTCAGGGCGGTTCAGGGTCAGACCCGTCCGGCAGGACCAGCCCCATCATCAGGGACCACCGCCATCTTCACTGGCGGTTCACTGCTCTGCTGGGCGCAGGCGCTGCTTCTGGACGGCGAGCTGGCCGTGGCCGAGCCCAAGACCCTGCGCTACCGGCTGCTGCACGTGGCCGCCCGCGTCGTCCGCCACGCCCGCCGCCTGATCGTCCGCCTGCAACGCACCTGGCCCTGGGCCAGCGCACTGGCCGCCGCGTTCGCTCGCCTGCGGGCGCTACCGCTGCGCTGCTGACCTCACGGACATCCACACCAGCCTCACAAGTCGGGACACCCGGCCTGCCCGACCACGCCCACACTGCCCAGGCAGCCGTCCAGACAGCAGCAGAAGCGCCACAACCCGGCCAACCCCTCCCCACCACCAGCAGCAAGCACGTCCCACCTGCCCCACACTGCCCCTAACCGCCCCACCATCACCAGGCCCGAAGCGCCTCACGAAAACCGAGGCTAGTGCAAGGCTAGTTCTGCCGAATCAGTGCGCATCCGCGGCAGTGTCCGGCGAAAGGTCAGCGGGCAGCTCCACCGGGTGAGCGTGCGCTGCGCCCGCCCGACCTATGCTGATCGCATGCGCGCGATCCAGATCACCCGCTTCGGTCCCCCCGAGGTGCTCACCCTCGCCACGGTGCCCGATCCGACGCCCGCGCCCGGCGAGGTCCGCGTCCGCATCCACGCCATCGGCGTGAACTTCTCCGACACCGAGCGCCGCCGGGCCGTGTTCGACCCGCCTGAGCTCCCCTGGATCCCGGGCCGTGAGGCCGCCGGGGTGATCGACGTCGTCGGCGAGGGCGTCGATCCCGCCCTCCTCGGCGCCCGCGTCGCCTACTACTCGCGCCGTCCTGGCGGCGCCTACGCCGAGCTGGCGACGGTGGCGGTCGACGAGCTGCTGCACTTCCCCGACTCCGTGCCGTTCGCGACCATGGCCGCGGTCCCCGTCCAGGGCTTGACCGCTTGGGGGCTGGTGCACTTCGTGGCAGGGGTGCAGCCCGGCGACGTCGTGCTCCTGCATGCCGCCGCGGGCGGCGTCGGCCAGCTCGCGGTCCAGCTCGCCCGCCGGGCCGGCGCCCGTGTCCTTGGCACCGTGTCGACCGACGAGAAGGCCGCGATCGTGTGCCGCCTCGGCGCCGAGCCATTCCGCTACGGCGACGACCTCGCCGAGCGGGTGCGCGCCGCGACCGGCGGTCGCGGCGCCGATGTCGTCCTCGACTCTGTCGGCCGCGCGACCTACGCCGCGAGCCTGGCCGCTGTCGCCGCGTTCGGCCGGGTCATCTTCTTCGGCGAGGCGAGCGGCCCCGTGCCGCCGATCGATGTCGAGGCTCTCTACGCCCGCTCGACGCGGGTCGGCGCCTTCAATCTTGGCCTCGACGACGCCCCTGCTCGATGGGCGGAGGCCGAAGGCGCCCTCGTCGATGTGGTCGCGTCCGGAGCGCTCTCGATCGACGTCTCACGCACCCTGCCCCTCGCCGCAGCGGCGGAGGCCCACCACGCGCTCGAATCGCGGGCATCATTCGGGAAGATCGTGCTGCTGCCGATCACTTCGTCAGGATGAGATTGACCTTCATCCCCGGCTTCATTCCTTGCGCGTCGAACTGTCGTCGCATGTCGAGCTGCAGTTCCCATCGCTTCTCATGGGAACGAGCCTGCGACTTGGCTTTGCGCTGCGTGCCTCGCGCGACCAGAGCGGCGGATAGAAGCTGAATCCCGTAGGGTCCGCGGGCGGTGCGGTTGCCTGAGCGCATCCTCAACCCTAAGGGTTTGACCTCGGGAATCTCATGGCAGGGGCAGGCGGGCGCCGTCGAAGTACCACAACGCGCTGGAGTACCACATGACCACGATCAGGGTGACCAGCAGGCCACCCGCGAGCGGCAGCGCCCACCCCGGCAGCCGACGGCTGCGGACGATGAGCACCTTGGCCGCGAACGCGCCGTAGAACAGGCAGCCGGCCAGCGAGTGCACCGCCACCCGCGGGTCGAATAGCTGCACCCCATAGGCGAACATGCAGTGCACCGCGACCGGCAGCGAGAGCAGAAATAAGCTCGCACCGCCGATCCGATGGAGCACCGGCACCGGCGCTGGCGCCGGACCAGCCCCCGGGAGCCGCCGATACATCCACAACGCCAAGGTGAGCTGGACCAGCGCCAGGCCCAGCATCCCGGTCGCCAGTTCCGCCTTGAGCCGGTTGACCGCCACGCCGTGCTGGCCGAACAGGCCCATCGCGTAGGCGGGCGTATGGGTCCGGCCGAAGGCGTACAGCGCCACCGCCACCAGCAACGCCAGCCCCCCGGCCGCTGCCAGCCGGCCGGCCGACCGTGGCGCGGCGCGGGCGGCGGTCATCGCAGCCGGGTGGGCGGCTGCCTGCCACGCCACCCCAGGAAGGTGTCGGTGGCAGCAGGCTGGCTGGGACCGCGGGCACAAACCAACATCAAGGCCTCTCGCTGGCGGCGGCCGTCCTGGGCTGGTGGTTAGGAGCCATCCTTCTCTACCTTGTCGCCGGCCGCGGACAGCACGTCCCACTCGGCCGTCTCATGCGCGACGCCGTCTGATGGGTGGCGACAACGCTTGTCGTCTTACGGTGGAGTGTCAAGTCCAGGACGAGGTAGCCTCGGGTTGGGCCAGGGCCCCGGCAAGGTGCCGAAATGTCCGAGTTGGTCTCCAGTCGCTCTCGCGACGCCACACGCCGAGCTGCCTGCGACCTGAGACCGGGCCAACGCGGCGATGGTACGAACCGGACAAATCGCGACTTTGCCGGGCCCTGGTCCCGCCCATCGTTGTGGGTTGCGGTTGGCGTCTCGGGCCGGCCTTCCGGGCACCGGCGTTGCCTCAGCTCCCGGTCCGCTTCCAGAAGTAGTAGTCGGCGGTGTAGGGGACCTCGGCCACGGCACCCGCGGTTGCCGAGGTGCAGGTCGGCGCGGGCGGGGCCAAGCCGCCGCGGGTGTTGATCCGTTGGACGTAGGTCGTGGCCACCAGCCGGTCGCCGTCAGGGCCAGCGAACGTCCGAGCAGATGGCGGCGTCGGCCACGCGCAGGCCGGCCAGCCCGTGCACCCGGCCGGCGTGGTCGACCACTGCGCCTGGGTCGCTGGCTGGGCCCATCCGGCAGGTGCTGGAGGGATGGAGGACAGAGCAGGATGAAACGGCTCGCCTTGGCACTGGTGGTGCTATGACCTGCCGAGATTGAGCCGCGCCCCGCTCTGTAACTAGACGGATACGTAACCGATGAGATACGCTCGGCTTGTGGAGACAGTGCTGAAGGCGATCGCCGAACCCCGGCGCCAGGAGATCCTCCGCCTCATCTGGCAGCGCGAGCGGGCAGCCGGTGACGTCGCCGCGCACTTCGACATCAGCCGGCCGGCAGTCTCCAAGCACCTGCGGATCCTGAAGGAGGCCGGGCTGCTGGCGGAGCGCCGCGTGGGGACCCAGCGCCTGTACCGAGCCCGGCCGGAGCGGCTCGCCGACGCCCGCAGGTTCCTCGAGAGCTTCTGGGACGAGGGCCTGGCGGCGATCAAGCGCTCCGCCGAGGATGATGCGCGGGATGGACGGTCCTGATGGTGTCCATGGCGCACGAGCCCGAGGAGATCGTCCGTGAGGTCCGCATCGCCGCCAGCCCCGAAACGGTGTTCCCCTACTTCACCGACGCCGACAAGCTCGTCGTCTGGAAGGCCGCGGGCGCCGAGCTGGACGCGCGCCCGGGCGGCGTCTTCCGAATGGACGTGACCGGGCGAGGCGACGTCGCACGCGGCCAGTACGTCGAGCTCGATCCGCCTCGTCGCATGGTGTTCACCTGGGAATGGGAGCAAGGCGCGGCGACCCAGCCTGCCCGCAGCGTGGTCGAGGTCACGCTGTCCCCCGACGGCGACGGCACGCTGCTGCGCCTGGTCCACCGCGGCGTGCCGGAGGAGATCCGGCGTGGCAGCGCCGCGGGCTGGGCGCACTACCTGGCGCGGCTTGCGCTGGCCGCGGCGGGCCACGACCCGGGGCCTGACCCGTGGGCAACCGCCGGAGGTGGTCCGGTGTTCGAGATCGAGGAGGTCCAGTGACCGACGCGGAACGCAACAAGGCCAACCTGCAGCGCCTCTACGACGAGGTCATGAACGGGCACGACGTCGACGCGGCCGATTGGCTGATCACCTCTGACCGGCCCGACCACGACGCGACCTTCCCGCCGGAGTTCACCCGCGACCGTGAGGGGTTCAAGCTGCTGTTCCGCATGCTCATCGGGGCCTTCCCGGACCTGCGGTTCACCACCGACTTCATGGTCGCCGAGGGTGACATGGTCGGCGCGTTCTCTACCGTGCAGGGCACCCACCGCGGCGAGTTCATGGGGATCCCGCCGACGGGGAACTCCTTCACGATCAGGAACACCGACTTCTGCCGCTTCACCGACGACGGCTTGATCGCCGAGCACTGGGGCCTGGTCGACATGGCGTCGATGCTGCGCCAGCTGGGCGTGGCCGGCTGACGATGATCCTGGTGACAGGTGCAACCGGGCTGACCGGCGGCGCGCTGGTCCGCCGCCTGTCCGCAGCGGGTGTCCCCGTGCGCGCCCTAGCGCGTAGCGCCAGCCGGGCCGAAGGCCTTTCGGCGCTGCCGCAGGTCGAGGTCGTGGAAGGCGACATGGCCCGCCCGGCGACGCTCGACCCGGCACTACGCGACGTGGACCGCGCCATGCTGATCTCGTCCGCGGACCCCACGATGCTCGAAGTCCAGTCGAACTTCATCGACGCCGCCGCGAAGGCGGGCGTCGAGCACCTGGTCAAGCTCTCTGGAATCATCCCGGACGCCGAATCCCCCTTCCGATTCGCTCGGATGCACGGCGAGATCGAGCGGCGGCTGGAGGCCTCGGGGATGGCGTTCACGCACCTGCGCGCCGGCGAGTTCATGCATGCGTACTTCCGGCAGGTGCCGGCGATCGTCGCCACGGGGAAGCTGCTGCGACCCATGGAGGACGCCAGGATCGCGTCGATCGACGTCGACGACATTGCCGAGGTCGCCGCCGCCGTCCTCACCGGCTGGGGGCACGAGGAGGCCACCTACCCCCTCACCGGTCCAGAGGCGCTGAGCATGACCGACGTCGCCGAGAAGCTCTCCGCCGCCACCGGGAAGAGGATCGAATACATCAACGTCGCTCCCGAGGAAGCAACCAGCGCCCAGCTTGCCGCCGGCATGCCCCCGTTCACCGCCGAGGCGCTGGCCGAGCTGTTCGCCGAGCGGCGCAAGGGCAAGGAGGCGCAGGTCTCACCCCTCGTCCAGACGATCCTCGGGCGACGAGCGACCAGCTTCGATGAGTTCGCCGTGCGGCATGCCGCGATCTTCCGCGGCGAGCAACCGGCGCCGAAGGTCTGACACCCCCGCCAGGGACTGGCACGTTCGCGAAGTGGATTCCATGGTGACTCGGGAGGAGCCGACGATGGAGCCGATTGTGCTCTTCGGGATTCAATTCATGTTGAGCTTGGTGGCGTATTGGCTCATCGCATTCTGGTATGTAGCGCCCCGCTTGTCCGGACTGCCACCGGAGCTGGCCTTGGCGCCTCTGCTGTGGGTGCACGCATTTCGCATCGTCGGCGGGACGATCCTGGCTCCGGGCGCGGTCGGCCCCGGTGTGCCGATGGAATTCCGGACGATGATCGGATATGGTGACCTGATAACGGCACTCCTCGCCTTGCTGGCATTGATCGCCCTTCGCACCCGCCTCTCACGTGCCTTCGCATTCGTCTGGCTGTGCGTCATTGTTGGGATGCTCGACACGGTGAATGCGATCATCCAATCGGTGCGTTTCAGCGTGTTCACCTACGCGCTTGGCGTCAATTGGGTGATCGTGACCATCTATGTGCCAGCGTTGCTGGTCAGCAGTCTTCTGATCATCACGCAACTGCTCGACCGCAATCGCTCCACCACCAAGGTATAGGGGCTCTACGCCACCAAGGGCGGGGAGCGTCCAGCGTCCTCGCAATCGTGCGGTGTGGTGATTCTGCCATGTGACCTCGCAATGCAGTGGCAGTGGCAGTGGCAGCCGCAGTTGCTGAGTTGGGGAAGATGTCAACGACGGCCGACGCCCTGCACCTGCTTGATGAGCAGATCGGCGCTTGGAGGAAGTCCGATGTGGCTGCGTTGTCAAGCGCTGCGGTGGTCTTGATCCCTGGGGTGCCGGGCTACCACTCGCCCTGTCCCCGACGGTTGGCACGGCAGGGTGTTGTTCAGGCTGGCTTCAGGATCGGTGTGTTCTGATCCCGTCGCCCGTAGCAGTTGAGGATCGAGAGAGGGGAGACAGCGCCGTGATCGGACGCGTTGGCAGAGTCGCGGGCGTGGTCGCGCTGGTGGCCGCCGCGGTGTGGGTCGTTCCAGCATCCGCCGGTGTGGGTTCCTCGTGCCCCCTGCCGAGGTTCGGCCCTGGCCGCAGCTACCATCCCCACATCAACCCGGCCAGCTTCAGCCCCAACGTCACCAACAGGCTGTTTCCCCTCACGCCAGGCAAGACGCTGGTCTACACGGGCACCAAGGACGGCAAGAAGGCGCTGGACCTGGTCGTGGCCACCTCCAGGACCAGGAGGATCGACGGGGTGCGGACCCGGGTGGTCGAGGACCGGCTGTACCTGAATAACGTCCTGTCCGAGCGGACCAGCGACTACTACGCCCAGGACCGCTGCGGCAACGTCTGGTACTTCGGTGAGGACACCGCCGAGCTGGACCGCCACGGCCACGTCGTCAGCACCGAGGGGTCCTTCCACGCCGGGGTCGACGGCGCCCAGCCCGGCGTGTTCATGCAGGCCCACCCGCAACTCGGCCGCAGGTTCCGCCAGGAGTGGTACCAGGGCCAGGCCGAGGATGTCTTCAAGGTGATCGACCGCTCCGCACCAGTGACCGTGCCTTTCGGGTCGTTCCGGCACGCCCTGCGGACCGAGGAGACCAACGCGCTGGAACCGGATGTGCTGGACAACAAGTACTACGTCAGGGGCATCGGTGAGGTCGCCGAGCTCTCGGTCAAGGGCCCCCGCGAGACCCTCCGGCTCGTCGAGATCATCTCCTGACCCGCCGAACCGGTGTCAATGTGTCGCGGCGAGTCCCCGCCTCGTCGCTGCGACGACCAGACACGGGGTGATGGGCAGATCGCCAGGCCACTCTCACCCGGTCGGGTTGGTCTCGCCGCCCGATTGCTGGCGCGACCTCAGCCGCGGCGCGCGTGGGTGGGTCTGCTGGTCATCGACCCCGACAGCATGCCGGCGACGGCGGCCCTGATCGGGACGGGCCCAACGACGACTGCGCAGGGAGCCTAGCCAAGGAGGCGACATGCGCCGCCGGGCAGCAGGACTGACTCGACCACCCGGCGCGGCACGCCGGCCGGCCGCGGTGCTGCTTGCCGTCGTGGTGGCGACGCTGGTGGCCAGTGGGTGCACTGGCCACAGCGGCTCGGGCGCGGCAACCTCGACTCCCACCAGCGCAGGCGCTGGACCCTCCGGCCCCGGGAGGATCCCGCAGCCACCGCTGGGCAAGCTGAGCAGGCTCACCCGTCGCCGGCTCGCGCCGAACAGCGCGCGGGTCGATCTCGTGATGCCGTCCTTCTCTCATCCGACCAAGGTCACCAACCCGCTGTTCCCCATCGGCAGCCTCGACGCCGTCATCGTCGGTGAGGTCGACGGTGAACCGCTGAAGATCGAGACCACCCTGCTGCCCCAGACCAAGACCGTGGACTGGAACGGCCAGCGGATCGAGGCGCTCCAGTCCCAGTTCTGCGCCTACCTCAACGGACGGATCACCGAGGTCGCGGTCGACCTGTACGCCCAGGCCGACGACGGGTCGGTCTGGTACTTCGGCGAGGACGTCGTCGACTACGACCGGGGCGTGGCGGCCACCACCGCCGGCACCTGGCGGGTCGGCCTGGACGGCCCGGCCGCGATGATCATGCCCGCCCACCCCAGGGTCGGCGACGTCTACCGCACCGAGAACCTCCCCGGCGTCGCCTTCGAGCAGGTCACCGTCAAGCGGGTCGGGGTGACCGTGACCGGCCCGGGCGGCCCCATCCCCGGCGCGATGGTCGGCCAGGAGCTGCACCAGGACGAGGCGGCGCTGGAGCCCAAGACGTTCGCCCCCGGCCACGGCGAGTGGTTCTCGGGCGGCGGGCACGACTTCGAGGCCAACGCCCTGGCTGTCCCCGCCGACGCGCTCCCGGGGCCCACACCGGCCGAGCTGACGATGCTGTCCAGCGGCGCGGACCAGGTTCTGGACGCCGCCCGAGCCAACGACTGGACCGCGGCGTCGGCCACCCTCAGGAGCATGACCAGCGCCTGGGCCACCGTCCAGGCGGGCCAGGTGCCCCAACGGCTCGGCGCCCAGCTGCGCCAGGCCCTCCACGCGCTGGCCACAGCGGTCGGCGGGCGCAACCGCCAAACGGCCACCCAAGCGGCCCTTGCGGTGGCCGACGCCAGCCTCGACCTGCAGCTGCGCTACCGGCCTGTAGTCCAGATCAACCTGGCCCGCTTCCAGCTCTGGGCCCGTCGGCTGCTGGTGGACGCGGCGGCCAACAACGCCGCCGCGGTCCAGGGTGATGTCACCACCCTGGCCTGGATCCGCGACCGGGTCGCGCTCGACAGCGCCGCTGGGAACGGCATCGACGACCAGCTTCGCTACCTCAGGTCGGTGGCCGACGCCCACGAGTTCCAGGTGGCGATGGTCCAGGCGACGCGGCTCCGCGACACCCTCGCGGGCCTCCACCCGACACCCTGACCGACCTCGGCGCCATCTGCGCCAGCCCGTACGGTTTCTGGGGGACGAAGTGTCTGTTCGGCGCCGAGGGTCGTCCGGCGAACCCGGACGGCTCTACGCCACCTGGAGGGGGGAGCGCCCTCGCAAGCGTACGGTTCGGTGTGTCTGCCAGCTGACGCCGCAGTGCAAGAGCAGCCGCAGCCGGTAGTTACCGAAGTTGCGGAAGCCGTGCCCGACCCGCTTGACCTTCTTGATCAGCAGGTTGACGGCCTCGGTGGGCCCGATGGAGCAGCCATCGGTGGCACGCCAGGCCAGGATCTCGGCCTCCCAGGCCTGCACGGTGCGGGCGGCCCGCTTAGGGCTTGCCGCTCGACAACCTTGCCGTTGTCGAGTCCGGAGGGCGGGCCTGGGAACCAGCGGACCCACGGCGAGGTTCACCAGGAGGACACGATTGAGGTTGCATCCCAGGAGGTCCGGATCCATGCGCCGCACCCTCATCGCTCTCACCCTGCTCGCAGCCGCAGGGGCGCTCGCAGCCGGTTGCGGCAGCAACAACTCGGGCTCCGGAGGGTACGGCGGCGGCGCCTCGCCGGCGACCACGGCCGCCCCGTCGGGCACCAGCTCCGGAGGCGGCCGCGCCTATGGCGGCGGCCCGACCAGCAGCGCCGCTGGCACCACCGGCAGCGGGACCGCGGTGACCATCGACAACTTCGCCTTCTCCCCGGCGACCTTGAAGGTGAAGGTGGGCCAGAAGGTTTCCTGGACCAACAAGCAGCAGGGCGTCGCGCACACCGTGACTGCCGACGGGGGCACCTTCGATCACC
>Ga0307318_10000349_pt1 | contig 15242 bp, 13 predicted proteins | sample ER_DNA_367_FD_194500 | JGI IMG/M metagenome (GOLD analysis project Ga0307318, IMG submission 194500) | Bulk soil microbial communities from the East River watershed near Crested Butte, Colorado, United States - ER_DNA_367 | ecosystem: Environmental > Terrestrial > Soil > Floodplain | place...
CGGACAGAGTGACGAACCCGTCGATCAGCGGGCTCGGCCACTGCTGCGCCAGGGTCGGCAGCCGTACCGAGGCGATCTGCCCGGTCGGAAGATTCCCCTCTGCTGCGTGTTCTTCGGTTGGCAGCAATACGCCGATCTGCTGGACCTGCCCACTGGGCGGTGCAGGAGCAGGCGGGCGGGAGACCACGCCGCGTACCACCGCGACCACACTGCCATCCGCTTGCCGCAGCCCGGTCAGTACGCGGAACTGCTCGGTCCCGTCTTCAGCGGGAACCAGAAGCTGTAACGCCGGATCGTATCTTCCTTCGAACGTCACGGAGCGTCCGAAACCGGCTGCAGCCGATGATCCTGGCCGAGCCACTGAGCTGAGCGGAATCGGCGCTGCATCCGCCCGGCGCGCCGCAGCTGCTTCGCCCTGACGGTGGTAAACCTCCAGCTGCCAGAAGCCGAGCGCGACCATGACCGCCGCCAGGACGATGCCGAGGGCGATGATCAGGCCCTGTCTGAGCCGAATTATCACGTAAACCGAATTATCACGTGAACGGACTCATCGTTCGGGCCGGGTCATCGAGCAAATCCCTTCAGTGTGCCGCCAGTTGGATCGCCCGGTCGCGGCCGCCGCGGGCGGCGGCCGCACGGACCAGGTCGGCGCACATCTTTCCGAGACTCCAGCCGGCAGTTTCAATCGCCAACGGCACTGCCGAGGTCTCAGTCATGCCGGGTGAGACGTTGACTTCCAGGAAAACCGGTTCGCCGTCGGCGGTGATGATGAGGTCGGTCCTCGACAGGTCCCGAAGACCCAAGATGGCGTGCACGCGAAGGGCCACGTCAGCGCAGGCATGTGTCACATCTGGCTCGACCTCGGCAGGGCAGAGGAACCGGGTGGCGCCGGCGGTGTAGCGGGCGGCGTAGTCATAGACGCCCGACTCCGGTCGAATCTCGACGGCTGGCAGGGCGATTGGCCCGTTGCCACGGTCGACGACCGCAACCGTTACTTCGGTTCCTGCGACGAACTCTTCGATTACGGCAACCGAGCCATACGCGTAAGCGCCGACCATGGCCGCTGGAAGTTCCTCGGGCCGGGTGACCTTGCTACAACCCAGCGCTGAGCCGCAACGCGATGGCTTGATCATCATGGGGAACCCGATCTGATCGCCCAGGGCATCGACGAGAAGATGCGCTCCCAGCTCGCGGAAGGTCTCATGTGGCAGCGCCACTTGGGTCGGCGTTCGAATGCCTCTGGCACCGACGACGGTGGTAGCGATCGATTTGTCGAATGCCACCCGGCACGCTGAGCCGACGGAGCCGACGAAGGGCACTCCCAGCAGCTCGAACACCTCGCGCAACGCGCCATCCTCGCCCGCCTCACCATGCAGCAGGGGAAAGACCACTGAGCCGGTGAGTTCAGCGAGGCGAGAGAGCAACGTGGAATCGACATCGGCTTCCACGACTTCGACGCCGCGAGATCGCAGCGCCTGGCTGACGCGACGCCCGGAGCGCAATGACACGTCGCGCTCGTGTGACAGACCGCCCGAAAGTACGATCACCGTTTGCAGGTATTCGTTGTCGGTCACCCGGCGCCTTCTTCCATGATCAACAAGTCATGATCAACATCAACCAAGATCAACTTTCGTTGGAACGCCATGATCATCAGGTTTGGTTGGGACCTGGTGCTTCACGCGGTCCGAGTGCGCGGCGGCCGCCCTCTGACTCGACGGCGGTACCGAAGATCTCGAGCATCCTCGCCTCGTATTCCAGCACCTCACCGAGCCGGCGGGTGCCTTCGATGATGCGCTCTGGCGTGGGGAAACAGTACGACAACCGCATGTGCCGGCTGCCGAAGCCATCCGCATAGAACGCAGTGCCTGGCACGTAGGCTACGCGCGCAGTGACCGCGCGGGGCAGCATTGCGTGAGAATCGATCCCCGGAGGCAGCGTCAACCACACGAAGAAGCCGCCCTCGGGATAGGTCCAGGTGGTGCCGGCAGGCATGTGACTGGTCAACCCGGTGATCATCGCATCGCGCCGTTCCCGGTACATCTCGCGGAAGAGTTTTATCTGGCCGCGCCAATCGTGGTTGGCCAGGTACGCCGCGACCGCGAACTGGGAGAAGACGGGTGGGCACAGTGTTGCCGCTTCCTGAGCAAGCACCAGCTTCTCGCGCACGGCGTGTGGTGCGAGTACCCAGCCGACCCGGAATCCGGGTGCGAAGGTCTTGGAAAACGACCCAAGGTAGATCACCTGACGCTCGTTCATCGATCGCAGAGCTGGGATCGGTTCGCCGTCGAAGCCGAGCAGCCCGTACGGGTTGTCCTCCAGCACCAGCAGGTCTGCGCGCTCGGCAAGGTTGAGCAGTTCCAGCCGTCGGTCCAGCGACTGGGTGACGCCGGCGGGATTGTGGTAGTTCGGGATGGTGTAGAGGAACTTGACCGTACGCCCCGCGCGGCGCAGCGCCCTCAACGCATCGGCTAGCGCGCTGGGATTCAGACCCTGCTCGTCCATGGCAACATGAACGACCTCGCACTGATAGGAGCGGAAGACCCCAAGTGCCCCCACGTAGCTGGGTGCCTCACACAGCACGACATCGCCCGGATTGCAGAAGATGCGTGTGAGCAGGTCAAGACCCTGTTGCGATCCGACGGAGACCATTACATCGTCGGGGTGGGCGGAGATGTTCTCCAGCCGCATCACGTCGCAAATCGCTTCCCGAACGGCCGACTCACCCTGACCAGAGCCGTACTGCATCGCCCGCCGACCATCGTTGAGCACCAGGTCGTTGAGGACTGAACCGACCGCATCGAGGGGAAGGTCGGTGATATTCGGCATACCGCCGGCAAGCGAGACGACTTCTGGCCGGTTGGCGACGGCGAAGAGAGACCGGATCGCCGATGCCGTCATCCCATGCGCGCGGTCGGCATACCGGTCGATGTAGTGATCGAGGCGGGTGTCTTGGCGCCGCAGCCGCTCCAAGACTGGTTCGTCAGGCTCGGGGGAAGACTCACTCACAGAACAAGGGTGCCCTATTTCTGGAGCGCACGATTTCCCGACGCTCGCACCCGAGCGCCAGCCGGTGATTTCCAGCCATCGGCCCCGCCGCATACGATGAATCCATGGCAGAGCCGACTGGCCGTCCCGCGGTGCGGTGGTCGTTGTGGCTTGCCGCCGGGGTGTCGTTCGGTCTCGTCCTCGGCTTCGCGTTCGGACTCGCTAGACCGCGCGCCAGGAATTAGCTCCCATGGGATCCCGCCGTCTGCGTCCGATGACTGCCGCCGACCTGCCGCTGCTGCCGGGAGCTTGCGCGCGGTGCACCTTTTGGGAGGCCAGCCTCATCGATCTTGCGGCGCCGGCTGATCATGCGAATCGACAGGCGATCAAAGCGGAGTGGGCCGAGTCCGTCACCCGGCATTGGGGCTACTGCGGAGTGATCGCCTTCGCCGACGACCAGCCGATCGGACACCTGACGCTGGCTCCGGCAATGTATGTCCCGCGGCTGGGCGCATTTGCCACGACCCCGGTTGGGGCTGACGCCGCTGTGGTGATGTCGGCCCACGTTGCGGCCGAGCTACGTGGCAAGGGAATCGGCAAGCAGCTCGTCCAGTCGGCAGCGGCGCTGGTCGCGCGACGCGACATTCGGGCTCTGGAAGCGGTGGGTACCTACCATGACGGCCCGTCGTGCATGTTGCCGATTGGCTGGCTGGAGGCAGTTGGCTTCCAGGTGGTACGTCCGCACCCGATCACCCCACGGCTACGGATGGATCTTCAGAACACCGTGCGCTGGCGACCTGGTCTGGGCGCCGCTTGGAATCGCCTCACCAGCCTGGTGCGCCAGCCAGAATCCCCCGAACCAGCCACCTACACCCATCGCGAAGCGGGTTAGGCGCTCTCTCATTGTGAGCTGCTCGACGCTCGCAGCTCGAGTTACTCGCTGAGCGCCGCTGGCTGGCCAGTTGCGTGATGTGGCGGACCGCGATCAACCCGGTCGTCGCACTCGAGTTGCTGGTGGCGGGTACGTGGTCAGGGGTTGGCGTACTCTGCCCGGAGGCCTTTGACGCCGTACCGTTCCTGGACCGGCTCGGCGGCGAGTACAACTCGCCCTGGGGACTCACCGAGATGTCCTGACTGTCTGCAAGAGTGGGCGCATGAGTGGGAACTCGCACCGTGCGGTCACGTTGTCCCGGCTGAGCCGGCTTCACTTCCAGGCAACGAATTCCCGCGGCGGCACGCTCTCGTTCGGCGACTCCAAAGCGGGGGAGTTCAGCCCGATCGAGCTGCTGCTGGTGGCGATTGCCGGATGCACGGCGATGGATGTCGATGCCATAACCGTCAAACGGTCCGAACCCAGCCGATTCCAGCTCAACTGCTCCGGCCAGTACACCAAGGACCGGCACGGCAACCGTCTCACCGGTATCGAGGTCGACTTCGACGTCGAGTTCCCAGACACCGAGGGCGGGGTGGCTGCGGCCGATGTGTTGGAGATAGCAATCCGCAAGTCTCATGATCGACTCTGCACGGTGACCCGTACGGTCGAGCTTCCGACGCCCGTCGGCGCCCGGCTGCATGGCGTGTCGCTGGTTTCTCAGGCAAGCTCGCCAGTGTGACCCCGAGCTCAACGATTGCGCGCGCCACCCCACCGCACCTCGCTCAGCGTGAGCTGGTCTACGCCACGCCGGAGCGCACCGAGGACTTTTTCCGAGCGGTTCTGCGCGGCTTCCACGACGAATACGTCCCGGAAAAGTGGGTGCCCCATCGCAAGGTGTTCGAGGCCGAGCGCAGCTTCGGCTTCCAGGTCGACGGCCAATGGATCTCAACCTGCGGGGCGTACAGCAGGACGTTGACCGTTCCGGGCGGCTCGGTTCCCGCTGCCGCCGTCACGGTGGTGACGGTGCAGCCGTCCTATCGCCGTCGCGGCCTGCTCACCGAGATGATGAAGCATCAGTTACAGGACGTCGCCAAGCGCGGCAATGAGCCAATCGCGCTGCTCTGGGCTTCGGAGGCGGCCATCTACGGCCGTTTCGGTTACGGCCCAGCCAGCCCGCGGCTGCATCTGACCGGCAAGACCAAAGCGACTGCCTTTCGGCCCGATGTTGATCTTGGTCCGGGTTCGGTCGGTGAGGTGGAGCGCGATCAAGCGATTCCGATCATCAAACGGCTTCATCAGGGATTGCTGCCAGACCGGGTCGGTGCGCTGAATCGGGACGACAACTGGTGGGTGGTGAAGTGGCACGATCCCGAGCAGTGGCGGCATGGGGCGTCGGCGTACCGATTCGCTCTGCATTACGACCGGCGTGGCCGGCCGGACGGCTGCGTATCGTTTCGCGTCAAAAACAAGTGGGAAGAGTCGGGTTCGGCCGCCGAGGTGATCATTGATGAGATCGATGCCAACAACGCAGCCGCACGGGCAGCGTTGTGGCGGTTTGTTCTTGATCTTGACCTAGTGCGTACGTTCAGCGTGGACAGTGCGCCGGATGAGCCGCTCCGATACCTCGTCAGTGATCTTCGTTCGGTGAAGGCCGATGTGCAGGATGGGACGTACGCGCGACTGGTCGATGTGCCGCGCGCGCTAGCGGCGCGACGCTATCTCAGTGAGCTCGACGTGATCATCAGGGTCGAGGACGCTCTGCTGAGCGGCAACACCGGTTCCATCCGACTGGAGGGCGGCACCGACGGTGCGGAGGTGACCAGGAGCCGCCGTAGGCCGGATTTGATCATGGATGTACGTGAGCTGAGCGCCATCTACCTTGGCGGAACTCCGCTCCAGGCTCTAGCGCGGGCGGGCCTGATCACCGAACGCACCAAGGGCGCCGTTGCCGTTGCCGCCGCTGCGTTTGGGTGGTCTCAGCCGCCCTTCTGCCCGGACTTCTTCTGAATCAACTCAGTCCGCTACCTCGAAGCCGAAGCGCGTAGCGTCGACCAGCCGCTGCTCCACTGAAGCCCAGTCGAGAATCCGGCTGGGTGACCCGTAGCTGCTAAGCAGCTTTAGCTGCTCGGAGACGGGCATGGGCCGATGGCCGACCTACAGGTATTCCTCGATCGCGCCGAGCAGCACTGACTTGGACTTCGCACCCTTGAACGCCTTCACGAGCTCCCCACCGACATAGACCTGGATCGTCGGTAGACCGAGCACGTAGTTGTTGGCTGGGGTCACGGGATTGGTGTTGGTGTCCATCTTGACGAATCTCACCTTGTCACCGTGCGCATTCGCGAGTTCTTCGATGATTGGCGACACCTGCTTGCAGGGCCCGCACCAATCAGCCCAAAAGTCCACCACAACGGGCTTTTCGGACTTCAGGACGACGTCGTTGAACGTGGCATCTGTCACATCACTTACTGCACCCATGAAATCTCCTCTCTGCACCTCAGTCTGCTGGCTGCCGCTGACAAACGACTCGAATGCCGAGCCAGACGTTAGCTGGCCGCACCGGTCAGCAAGGCGGCCTCGTCCGTGGCCAAAGTCGGATGGTCCGCGTGGTGCAGCGCCGTCAGGTATTTCTCCGCGTCGAGGGCGGCCGCACATCCCGTGCCGGCAGCCGTGACCGCTTGCCGATAGGTGTGGTCGACCAAATCGCCCGATGCATAAACGCCAGGCAGATTGGTCTTGGTGGACGAGCCCTCCGCGATCACATAGCCGTCCGCATCCAGATGCACCTGGCCCTTCACCAGTTCCGACCGCGGATCGTGACCAATGGCAATGAACAAGCCAGCGACCGGAAGCTCACGCTCGACACCGCTCACAGTGTCCCGCAAGGTGATTCCATTCAGGGTCTTGTCGCCATGGATCTCAGTAACCACAGAGTTCCAGGCGAAGTTGATCTTCACATTCTTGAACGCCCGGGCGGCCATGATCTTGCTGGCGCGCAACTCCTCGCGGCGATGCACGATCGTCACGGATTTGGCGAATCGGGTCAAGAAGATCGCTTCCTCGACCGCTGAGTCGCCGCCGCCGATTACTGCAATGTCCTTGTCGCGGAAGAAGAAGCCATCGCAAGTCGCACACCAGGAGACGCCGTGGCCGGATAGCCGGTCCTCGCCCTTGAGCCCCAGCTTGCGGTAGCCAGAACCCATAGCCAAGATCACCGTATGCGCCGAGAACATGTCGCCGTAGCTATCCTTGACGATCTTGATGTCGCCGGTCAGATCGACTTCGGCAATGTCCCTGGTGACCAGCTCCGCGCCAAATCGCTCGGCTTGGGAGCGCATCTTGTCCATCAGCTCCGGCCCCATGATGCCGTCGGGGAAACCGGGAAAATTCTCTACCTCAGTGGTAGTCATCAGCGCGCCACCCCCGTCGATCTCGCCTTCAAAGACGAGCGGCTTCAGATCCGCTCGGGCCGCATAGATAGCGGCGGTGTAGCCGGCTGGCCCGCTGCCGATGATGATGACATCCCGTACGGATTCGTTGCTCATTGTTCCCTTCATGCCTGACTGATGCTGGCGTGTAACCCTACCTTCGCAGAACGGCCTTGGTGGGCAACGTATTCCAATGAACTGGCTACCCGAGGATCGCCCAAGCTCGAGTCACATGAGCCTCTTGTGCTCGCGGAATCATCACCCGGTGATGCGGCCGTCAGTCATCTTCTGGGCACAACCCCATCGATCGTCAAGTGCTGCACGTTCATGTGATGAGTCCCCGGGTCTTCAGCCGGGCCACGGTCTTCTGAGAACCGTTGTCAAGGTTTGCCTGAGGTGCTCGAGTCAGTATCCATGTGAAGAGGGCCGCATGCCCACCGCGCAGCAGCGCCACCGGTGCCACGACGCGTGTGGTGTGTCCGTCGGAGCCGCGTGCGGTGAGCCGATAACTCGGGCCGTTGGGCGTCAAGAACTCACTCACTCCGATCAGGTCCACGGCCTCGATCGTGACAAATCTCCGGAAGCGTCGCACCGTGAGCCGTGCGCCGTCGACCATCAGATAAGCCCTGGTGCGCAGATAGATGACGCCGACGACCAGCGCCCACAGCGCGACAACCACGGCGAGCGCAGGCAACCAGCCACTGACCTGGCCGTGGACCAGCGCTCCGACACAGATGACGGCGGCGATGCTGGCGAACGTCGCCGGGGTTCGCCAGTTGTAGGACTGCTCGAGCGGATGAGCCACTATGAACCCTCCTCCGCCTTGAGGTGACTGAGCAGTAGCAGCAAGCGCGCCCGGCCGCGGACGCACCGGCTCTTCACCGTGCCCGGCGCGCAGCCCAGAATCCGGGCCGCTTCCTCGACCGAGTATCCCTCCATATCCACCAGGGTTCAGTTCCACCTTCGATCAAGCCATGACCTCGACCTCGTAGATGCCGCCGCGATAGCCCGTCCCCTCCTTCGGCAGCGAGGTCAGGTACACCAAGACGTACCGGGTGGTTACAGCCTCATCTGCGGTCAGCGTCGCCGATCCGCCTGCCTTCGACTCGGCGCCCACCGTGCGCCAGAGCTTGTCGGAGCGCATCGGCGGCTTTGAGGTCTGGGGCGGATCGGACTTCGGCACCCGGAACTGGACGCTCGTACCGGTGCCGCTGAGGGTCAGCTGCAGCGACCGCACCGATTGCGGCGTCCCAAGATCAAGAACGAGGCCGACGCCGCGCTTGAGGTTGCCCAGTTTGGGATTGCCGAAATATTGCACGGTACGCCAGCGCGTGGCCGAGTCACCGTCATAGGCGAACTTCACCTCGTCAGGATTTTCGGTCTGGTCATCGCCCTGCGGGTCGAAGTCGCGAGCATTTGCGATGATCAACTTGGTCGGCTGCGCGGTCGAGCTTGCTGGTGTGCTGCTTCGTTGATCACTCGAAGTTTGCGATGCAGGTGCCGCAGAGATGCGGCGGTCCAAGATCAGCGCGGAGATAATGCCTGCTGCGATCAGCAGCACTGCAAGCACCAGCAGTAGGCCGATCCAGCGCCGCCGCCGCTGCTGGGTGCCGGGCGACCGGCCCGCCGGTCCGGCCTGCGCTGGACGGGTCGCGGTCGGCGGTCCGGAGGGTCGCCCGCCTGTTCGAACTCTGGCCTGCGCGGTGGTCGGTGGTGCGCTGGCGGCGGGAATCTGGCGGGTGGATATAGCGCGTTGCCGCGCGGTCGTCTGGTCCAAGAGCGAGGAAACGGGCTGGGCACCAGCCGTCGCGTCGAGCGATTCGGATTTTCCAGCCACGGTGGGGATCGGCTGTCGCAGCCGGCGCTCCAGATCGGGTGCTGCGTCCGCACTCCCGAGAACCTTCGTGAGCGCCGTGACGAGGCCACCAGCCGTGCTGATCGGTGCCCCATGATGTCGCGGCGGATCGCTGAGAATCTGATCGCAGACATTGTCCAATGCCGGGGAGACGCCAGCTCGCACCTGGCGCGGGCTCATCAAGCGCCGCCCCACCATCGGGGCGTTGGGCAGTCCGAAGGCCGGGCCGCCGGGCCAGCGGCACACCAGTGAGGCGTAGAGCAGTCGACCGAGGTCGGTCACATCGACCTGCTCGGGGCTTGTCGCGTTAGGTAGCCCGGTGTCCGCGCCCGGTCGCAGTGCCGCCTCGATCAACAGGCCGACGATTTTGACATTGCCGCTCGGGGTGATGATCACTGTCTCCGGGCTGAGCCTGCGGTGGTAGAGGCCGAGACTGTGTACGCCGGCGAGCGCGTCGGCGACCTCGCGGGTGATCCAGGCCGCCTCGAGGCCGGAGAGCGGGCCATGGTTCACCATCACCTGGAGCGACTGGCCGGTCGCGTACTCACACACGATGTATGAGCCGACCTCTGGGTCGGTGCTGTGTACGGCATCAAGCACTCGAAGGAAGCGGGAATCGGTGGCTACTGATGCCTTACGAGCCGCGCTGAGCAGCACCTCCTCGCCGGGATCGCCGGGCGCCAGCAGGTGCACCAAGACCGAACGCGACAGCACCTGGTCGAACGCCCGCCAAGTCACCGTCGGCTGGGATTCGGCGATCAGCTCTTCGAGACGATATCGAGACGCCAGTACTGTTCCGGCGGGTAGGGCCGCCGCCCGGGAACTCTCGCCGCCCTGCCCGAAGGTGGGCTCGACGCCCTGGTCAGCCGCCACCTGAACCATGGATTCTGGATTCTCCTCAACTGCTTCTTCGATGCTAGGAGAAGGCGGCCTGATCACCGTTGGCGAATCGCCGGACGGCGTAAAATCTCCGAACCGATCAGCGCTGGCCTCGATCACAGACTCCTCTCGTACTTCCCGCGCCTCAGGTGAGGAATCGCTGCCACGCCTCAGCACGGTGCCGATGATCTGGGTCACCTCACTGATCCGCATCAGCCGGGCCAGCAGCACAAACAGCCCGACCGCGACCACGCCGGCGATCACCAGACCCAGGGCCAACATCCACTTCGAGTCAAACTGCGTCGTGAACACCCAGGTGATCAGCCACGCTGCGATTGCCGCCGGAGTCACCGCGAGTATCAGCCGTACGCAATGCCGCACCAGCTCTTCGGCGTCAAGATCTTCAAGTTTGCGACGTAGCCGGGAGAAGGAAACCGGCAGGCCGATCAGGTATGCCGCCGAATACGCCAAGGCCAGGCCCGTAGCAACCAGCGCCGGGTTGTCGAGGAGGAGGACGACAGCTACCCCGAAGACGACATTGGCGCCAGCGATCAAGCACTGCAAGAAGAAGGTGGTCCGGGTGTCCTCAAGCGCGTAGAAGGCGCGCAGACACACGTATTGCACGGTGAAGGGTACGAGCCCGATGGCCAGAGCCATCAGGGCCCCGCCGACGTACGAGGCGTCCTTGGCACCCTGCCCGAAACCGAACACCAGATGGGCCAGCGGCAGCCCTAACGCCAAGAACGCGACTGCCGCCGGCAGTAACGCGGTCACGGCCAGCCGGATGGCCCGCATAGTTTCCGCGGCAACCCCGGATCGGTCACCGGCAGCGGCGAGCCGCGACGCCGTCGGCAACATGGCGGTAGCCAACGAGACGGTGATCAAGGAATGCGGCAGGATCCACATCGCGTACGCGTTGCTGTACGCGGTCAGCCCAGCGCCCTTGCCGCCGACGGTTGCGCTGCTTGCCAGCCTGCTGACCACGACCAGCGCGGCCTGCGTGACCAGTACGAAACCGAGGGTCCACTTGGCCAGCCGAAAGGTCTTGCCCAGCCCGGTGTGCTTGAAGTCGAAGCGGGGTTGGAAGCGGTACCCGCTGGCACGTAGAAACGGAATCAAGACCGCAGCCTGCGCCGCGATGCCCAGTGTGGAGCCGATGCCGAGCAGCAGCGCCTGATTTGTGGTGAAGGGCGCTCCGGTACTGGTCCGTTCGAAGACGATCAGGTACAGCAGCAGCACCATGATCGAGACGACATTGTTCGCGATCGGAGCCCACATCATCGGCCCGAATCGATCACGTGCGTTAAGCACCTGCCCGGCCAGGACATGTACGCCGTAGAAGAAGACCTGCGGCATGCAGTAGTAACCGAGCATGATCATCGACTGGTACTGGTCATCCAGCTTCGGGGACTTCCAGCCAGCAGCCGAATAGAGCGAGATGATCGCCGGCACGGCCAGCGTCAGCAGCACGGTGATCAAGCCCAGCGCAAGAAGGCCGGCGGTCATGATCCGGTTGGTGTAGGCCTTGCCGCGGTCGGCGTCACCGCGTATTGCGCGCACGATCTGCGGCACCAGGACCGTGTTCAGGACTCCGCCGGCCAGCAGGATGTACATGCTGTTCGGCACGGTGGTCGCGATCGTGAACATCTCAGCCTGCCGGGTGCCGTTACCAAACAGGTAGACCAGCAAGATGAGGCGGAAGAACCCCATAACCCGGGACAGGGCCGTACCTGAGGCCATCAGAACGCTTGCCGAGACCAGTCGCCTGGTGTGCCTCCGCTCCTCCGTCGATGGCCCCGGGTCGGACTCCGACGGGATGATCTTGGGGGTCGACGTCTCAGACATCAAGTCTTTCGGCCGGTGCCGAACTCAGCGCGGGAAGGGTGTCTGGAGGGCCGTCGCCGGGCGCTGTCGGGCCAGGCGGTTTACCGTTCGTCGCCTTGGTCCGTTCCTTGGCCACCTGGCGAATACGCAGGAAAGTAGAGGCGACGAGCACAATGCCGGCGGCAATCGCGATCGCCCAACCCGTGGTGCCGTTCTGAGTGACTTGCACCTCGATGTCGAACGGGTGCCCGACCGGCCGGCCGGAGTCCGTCATCAGCTGTGCAGTGACCGGCACGATGCCATTCGCCTTGGCGGTGACCTCGGCATTGGCGGTGAACGTGTCCTGCGCCTTGATCTCGGTCGTCTTGATCGGTTTGATCGTGAGCCGCTGGTTGTTCTCTGAGTTGAACACCAGTTTCACCTTGACGGCGCCGGGATTCGGGCCAGACCCGTCGGCGTCCAGGGTGTTCTTGATCGTGATCGGAAACTCAACGCCTTGCTGTGCCACCGTCTGGACCCGTGCACTACTGCGAATCTGAATCTTGTTCAGCAAGATTTCGTCCAGCGCTGCCTGCTGCGGACCCAAGAAAGCTCGCCGGGGTTTGTCGTGCCTGCGCCACTTCACGCTGGCAGCCCGGGCGACGGCCGCGCTGCCGTCGGCGCGGGCATTGGTGGCATCGACCAATAGGTCGCCGTAGGTCTCATTGCTCCAGTCGAATTTTCTCAAGCTGCTGAGTTGTTCGGGCGTAAGTTCGGCCTCTCGTGCCGCGGAACTGTAGCGATATTTCTCTGCCCAAGCCGCCGGTGTGGATTTGAGCAACTCGCTCAAGGTGCGCTCTTTCAGCCACGGCGCCTGGAGATTTCGATCACTGCTCGCTGCTTGGGCGGCGTTGCTGATCAGCCGAACCTTTCCGTGGTCCAGGCCGTCTCGTGCTGCTGTGGCCTCGATCCAACTCTCCGCCAGCATCCGTTGATGAACGTGGACGGCGGTTTCCCGCGGGTCCGGTCCGGGTCCGCCTTTGTTGGCAGCTGCTGCGAATCTGATGATCGGTACGCCATCCGGACCCGCGAGCACAGGCGCCGGACCCCGCGCCGAGGTGTCGGCTAGCAAGATCGCATCAGGGTGCAAAGCCGCAGCGGCCTTGGCAACGGCTGCATCAGCAGCACCTCCGCCAGGCAGCACCAGCAGCGGTAGTGATCGGGTGGATTCGACCAGTTTGTTGGCGGTCGCTGAGTCGTTCAGCACGCTCTCTTGCCCGTCATGGACGAGCGCCGCAACGTCTGGCGAGCCGTAAAGCAATCGATATCCGTCGTGTGAGGCCTGCAGCGCCTCGAAGCCTTGGAGCCATCTGGCCGCGTCGGCCTGCCCGGTGCCCGCCGTGGTGGTCCCCTCGGAGTCCAGCACTTGGTAGCCGGCCGACATGATCTTGAGTTCATCGATCAGCGCCGGATCTACGGCGAAGGTGGTTTTGTTCGTGTTCGCTGCCTTCAGCAAGGCCGTCAGTCGGCCGTTTTGGCCGACCTCGGCAGCGAGATGATCATCAGAGAACATCCCTTTGCGCACCAGAGAAGGGCGGGAGTTGAGGGCGACGACTGTCGTCGTGGTGAGCTTGTTGCTGGGCTTGCCGGCGATCACCGGCACGAACACCCGCGCCCGTCCCACCGCAACATTATTGCCCCGGTGCAGGACATGAACGCCCATCAAATAGATGCCGTCGGTGGGGGAGAGCTCTAAGTCTGAGACCTTGACGCGCAGCGAAAACTCGACTGACGCATCGGGTGCAATGAAGGGGTTCTGGGGTGTGGTGAGATCTTGAAAGACTCCGGTGTATCGAGCGCCGAGGGGGTCATTGGAAGCAGACGCCAACGCCTGCTCCAGACCTGCGCGGCCGAGAATGGGTGCTTGGTTTCTCCAGAAGAGGGCTTCTAACCGATAGAGCCGCTCCTTGGTGATGTTGGTGACCCGGCCGGTGACGGTGATCTCGCCGTCTTGGGTCGGCAGGTCAGGGCTCATCGACGTGATGGTGATGGAGACCGAGGGAACAGGTTCCGCGGCGGTGGCGGGCGGGGGCATAAGAAGCATGCACAGACCGGAAACCGCGACTGCCAGCAGTACGCGGGCCGCACGCACCGCATACCACCTCCCCACCCACTCATGGTAATTCCAGGAATAGAATCGCTCAGCGTGTCCACTTTCCAGCTGAACTCGGTGCAGGCCGCTGCGGTGGCCGAAGTGCTGAGAATCGCACCAGTCGCTGATCGGCTGGGCGAGCTGTTCAATACGGCTGGACATGAACTTTATCTGGTCGGCGGGAGTGTCCGAGATGCTCTGCTGGGCAAGCTCGGTCACGACCTGGACTTTGCGACATCAGCCCGTCCGGACACGGTCGAGAAGCTGCTGCGAAAGCTCTCTTCTGCCGTGTGGACCATCGGCAAGGAGTACGGGACGATCGGCTGCAAGGTTGAGGTCGGCGATGCCAGCTGGGTGGTCGAGGTCACTACGTACCGTTCTGATGTCTACGCCGGTCATAGCCGCAAGCCTGCGGTGGCATTCGGTGACACGCTCGATGGCGATCTGCTGCGCCGCGATTTCACGATCAACGCTATGGCGCTGTCGATCCCGGACAAGAGGTTCGTCGACCCGTACGGCGGACTAGGCGATCTCGCCCGCCGGGTGATCCGGACACCGGCGACGCCGGAAAGCTCCTTCAGTGACGATCCGCTACGGATGATGCGCGCGGCGCGCTTCGTCGCCCAGCTCGGTTTCACGCCGGCCCCCGACGTGATCACTGCGATGCGGGGCATGGCGGACCGGATCTCAATCATCTCTGCCGAACGGGTGCGCGACGAACTCTGCAAACTGCTGCTGACGGACCGGCCACGTGCTGGTCTAGACCTGCTGGTGTCCACTGGGTTGGCGGCGAGAGTGCTGCCTGAGCTGCCTGCGCTGCGACTGGAACGGGACGAACACCATCGGCATAAGGATGTCTATCAGCACAGCCTCACCGTGCTGGAACAGGCGATCGACCTGGAGGATCGGCTGCCGGCCCGGCCGGATCTCATCATCAGGCTGGCGGCGCTGCTGCACGACATCGGCAAGCCGGCGACTCGACGGTTCGAGCCGGACGGCAAGGTGTCGTTTCACCACCATGACGTCGTCGGCGCCAAGCTCGTCCGGAAGCGGTTGACGGCACTACGGTTGAGCGGCGACGTGGTCAAGGCCGTCGCGGATCTGGTAGCGCTGCATCTGCGCTTCCACGGTTACGCCGGCGAGGGCCAGGCTCCCGGCGGCGTGTGGACCGATTCCGCGGTTCGACGATATGTCCGCGATGCCGGTGACCAGTTGACCAGGCTGCACGTGTTGACCAGAGCCGACTGCACGACCCGCAATGTGGCG
>Ga0307318_10000351_pt1 | contig 15233 bp, 14 predicted proteins | sample ER_DNA_367_FD_194500 | JGI IMG/M metagenome (GOLD analysis project Ga0307318, IMG submission 194500) | Bulk soil microbial communities from the East River watershed near Crested Butte, Colorado, United States - ER_DNA_367 | ecosystem: Environmental > Terrestrial > Soil > Floodplain | place...
CGCGAGGTAGCCGACGTTCCTTAGCAGCGTCGCGCAGATCAGGACGTCCCGCTTCCAGTCGTCAAAGCCCAGGTCGCGCGCCAGCGTGAGGGCGTGCGCGGCGAGGGCGATGGTCTCGCGGTGCTGCTCGGGATCACGTGCCGACATCGTCTCGGCGAGCGCACGGACCGCGGCGTGATGCGCGTCGCGCACTTCGTTGCGCAGTTGCCCGTGATGCAGGGCCGCACCGGCCTGGTCGCCGAGCGCCAGCAGGACGTCGTCATCGACGTGCTCGAATCCGCCGGGACGGTTCGCGCAAATGATCACGCCGTGGAAGCGGTCATGCATGTACACCGGGATCGCCACGAGGGCATCGATCTCCTCGTCGGCCGGCGAGCGGGCCTGGACATCGTTCGTCGGTGCGTCCTCGCGCACGATCTCGTCGAGGGCAAGCACCTCGTGGGCGAAGCGCTGCGCGACGGCGCTGTCCTGTGGGTCGTGTGCGAAGCCGTGTGCGATCACCACGTCGAGGGCGCCGTCGCCGTCGGCATCCTCGCGCGAGAGCAGGATGCCCTTCTCGGCCTCGACGAGCTGGATCGCGGCGTGGAGAACGAGCGCGTGCACGTCGTCACGGCCTGCCAGGCCGCGAGGCGATTCGTACATCCGCTGCAACTGCCCGCGGAGCTCGCGGTTCCACTCGCGCTCGGCACGCCGCGACAGCTCGAAGCGCCGAAGCACGACCCGTTGGCGTGCAGCGGTCTCCTCGGCCCGCCGAAGAGCGTGCTGGACCCGCTCGCGCTCGTCGCGCTGGCGCTCGGCCTGTTGGGCAGTATCCGCTGCCAGCGTCTCAAGCTCGCGCTGGGCCGCCCGGACCGCGTCCTCGCGTTCGCGCACGTCGCGAGCCGCTTCAACCTGTGTCCTGCGCAGGGCAGCACCGAGCTCACGTGTGCGTACGTCGGAACGACGCCAGGCATCGAGGCCGAGCACGGCCCCGAGCGCCAGAGCGATCAATCCGACGATCTCGGCGCCGTCGAACGATGTGGCAGTCGCGCCGACGACAAGCAGCAACACCACCGCGGCCGCGACGAGAACGACCGCGGCAACAGGCTCGACTCGTTGCGCCGGGTGGAAATCCATAGCACTCCTGCGGAGAGGTGTCCCGGGCGTACCCACCTGCCGTGGTTCACAGCCGGCCACCTTTCGCTCGCAGCGCGCCTTCGGTCAATGTCGACGCGAACCATTCGCGGCCAACGTCGCGCGCCTTGCAAGAAGGTCCCGCGGAGGAGTTCGATCCCACCCCTCCCGGCCCGTTCGCCGGTTGGTAACGCTCGTTGCTCTCGTCTTCTGCAAGACGGTCTGAGAGACGGCATGAGCGGCCTCTGAGGGCAAACGAGCGGCACGCCGTTCATAGCGAATGGCATGTTCGGTCGGATGCGCTTGCGAGCCAGTTCTCCTGGCATACGATCCGGCTGGGTCAGAAGGAGGGGTGGCCCTTCCGAATCCTGCTGTCAGATGCCCTGTCGGGCCTTGCAGCATGGGTCGCGAATCAGAGGACGAGAGGAGTTGCGGCGAGATGCGGCGTTGACACGGGCCTGCCGGTCGACGCCTGTTTGTTCTGCCATTGGTCGGTGATCGGTAACACGCAAGGGAAAGGGGTCGTTATCGGATGTTCGGGCTGCTCTCGCTCGGGTTCACCCTGAGCCTGGACAACTTCCGTAGCTCGCTCGTGCTCGGCGGGCTCAAGCCGACCTTCAGGCAGTCGGTCAAGACATCCGCGATCTTCGGCATCTGGGACGGCATCGCACCGCTTGTCGGGATCTTCATCGGCGAGTTCCTGAGCAACAAGATCGCCGGCCCCGCAGAGACCATCGCAATGATCGGCCTCGGCGCCTACGGCCTGTTCCTCATCGCCCGGGCGGTGATCTCACCCGAGCGTGCGGATCCGGACCTGCGGTGGGCGAGGTTCGGGCTGCCGCTCCCGCTGAGCGTCGACAACGTCGTCGGCGGCACCGCGCTCGGCATCGCCGGATACTCCCCATGGCTTGCGCCCATCCTGTTTGCAGTGACCACGTTCGGGATGTCCGTCGCGGGACACCAGATCGGCCGCACCGTCGCGAGCGTCATCGACTTCATCCCCAGGATCAACACTGACCTGTTGACCGGGATCGGGTTCGCCGCAATGGCAGGCCTGTTGGCACTAGGCGTCCACCTCCCACTGTCGGACGACTGACACCGGACCCCAACCCGGATCCTGCAGCAAGCGCCGCCCCCGCGTTGACGGGGCCACGGCGACATTCCCTTGGCCGGCCCATGGATCTCGCCAAACAGGACGACGCGGCGACGGAAACTGAAGACCCGGCGCACCCACTCCACGAAAGGAGGAGTGGGCGGGAGCTGGATTCGAGCTAACGCCGACCGCCCCTTTGGACGAGAGCGAGCGCGGCGGTTGGCGCTTCGGCCGGTGTGCTCAAAAACGAAGCGGAAGCCGTGGCGTTTCGCGATGCACACCGGTCGCCGCTCGACGTGGACCTCGCAAGCGCGGACTAACCGACACGCAAGCGCCTCACCTCGACACTCGCAGCCGCGGTGCCGCGACACACGATCAGCGAGAGAGCGCACGTCATGTCGGAGGGTCAGTGGCGCGCGCGAGGCCGCCGCGATGGCGGCCGCGAGGGTTCGCTGGTGCAGGGCGCGCAGTGCGCGGGCGGTAGCGCGGGTCAGAGGCGCCGGGACAGCGACAGCGCGGCGCGTCCCGCGGCGGCGACGGCGACTCCGATCGCCGCGATGCCGATCGTGATGGCCGTTGCTGCGGGGGTGAGAGGATCCACGCCGAGCGTGGCCCCGGCCTCGGTGAGGGAGAGCGCTGCCGCGCTGGCGATGGCGATGAGCGCCCATGCGGGGAAGGCGATGTTGCGCCGCCAGGCCAGGCGCGGGTCGGCGCGCAGGCACCACGCGATCGCCGTGTTGGCGGTGAGCCAGCCGCCCACGGCGGCGGCGATCGCCATGTCGGTGCCCCAGCGCTCGTGGACGATGAGGAACGTCGGGAGGACGGCGACGACGAGCGCCACGGCCGTGAGCCCGATGGCGGACAGCTGCGTGTCGTCGAGGAACCGTCGGGCCGGATCGCGCGGCGGGCGGTCCATCGTGCCCGGCGCTTGCGGCTCGGAGACGAAGGCGATCGACGCGCCGACGTCCATGAACAGCTCGAGGATGACGATGTGAACCGGGTGGAAGGGTGCGGGCATCCCCAACACCAGCGGCACGACGATCACCACGACCAGGCCCAGCTTGGCGCCGAGGTAGAAGGCGACCGCGCGCCGCAGCTGCGAGGCGAGCGCGCGACCGCCCTCGACGGCCTGCACAATCGTCGGGTAGGCGTCGTCGACAAGCACGAGATCGGACGCCTCGCGCGCGAGGTCCGTGCCGCGCGCTCCCATCGCAATGCCGACGTTCGCGGCAGCGAGGGCCGGCGCGTCGTTGACGCCGTCGCCAGTGACGGCGACCGCCTCGCCTCGCTCCTGGAGGATCCGGACGAGACGCAGCTTGTCCTCGGGCGTGGCGCGCGCGATGACGGCCTCGCCGCGCAGCCGCTCGGCGAGCTCGTCGTCGCCGAGCACGTCGAGCGGCTCGCCCCCATGCATGACCTCGGAGGCGTGGACGCCGGCCTCGCGCGCGGCCGCGGCGACCGTCTCGGGGTGATCGCCGCTGACGACGATCGTCCGCACTCCAGCGTGGGCAAGCTCGGCCACGGCGTCGCCGACCCCTGCGCGCAGCGGATCGCGGAAGGCGGCGAGCCCGACATACTCGAGGTCGGACTCGGCGTCAGCGGCATCGCGAGGGACGCAGGCGACATGGCGCTCGGCAACCGCGATGACCCGGAGCGGGTTGTCCGCCAGCCGCTTGACGTCGTCGAGCACGGACGCCCGCTCGGCCTCAGACATCGCGCACGCCTCGAGCACTGCCTCGGGCGCGCCCTTCACGACCACCCACGCGCCGTCGGCGTTGCGCCACACCGCGCTCTCACGCCGGCGCACGGGATCGAACGGGTACCGGGCGATCCGCTCGCTCGAGGCGCGCTCACCGGCCGCCTCGACCAGCGCGCGGTCCACGGGATCCTGCGCGGCGGCCGCCCCGTGCGCCGCGGCGGCGACGCTCAGCACGTGCTCGCGGTCACCGTCGACCTGCTCTATCACGAGCCGGTTCTCGGTCAGCGTCCCGGTCTTGTCGGCGAGCAGCACCGTCATCGCGCCGACGGCTTCCGCGGCGCGCAGGCGCCGCAGCAGGACGCCGTGCCCCGCCAGGCGTAGGCCACCGAGCGCGACGAGCGCCGTCACGAGGATCGGCAGCTCCTCGGGGATTGTGGCGAACGCGAGCGTCAGCCCGTTGAGCAGCATGTCGCGCGCGGGCTGGCCGCGGAGGACGCCGAGCAGCGGCACCACCACGCACGCCGCCACAGCCACGACCAGCGCATAGCGCGCCAGCTCGGCCATCGCGAGCTGGAGCGGGGTCGGAGGCTCCTTGACCTCCGCCACGAGGCGCCCGACCCGTCCGATCTCGGTGTCCTCGCCGAGCGCGACGACGACCGCCTCGCCGGCGCCGGCGACGACGGCGGTCCCGGCATGAAGCAGCGAGGAGCGCTCGGCGAGCGGCGCGTCGGCGGCGACCGAGTCAGGCCCTTTGGGGGCCGCAAAGGGCTCGCCCGTCAGCCGCGACTCGTCCGCGGCCAAGCCGTCGGCCGCCACGACGCGCGCGTCCGCGGCGACCACGCTGCCCGCCTCCACGAGCAGCACGTCACCGATCACAAGCCCGCCGACCGGGACCGCCTCCAGCGCGCCCGCCCGCCGCACGAGTGCGCTGGGGGCGCTGAGGTCGCGCAACGCCCGCAACGCGTGCTTGGCCCGGACCTCCGAGACCGCTTCGACGGCGCCGATGATCACGATGACCGTGAAGATCGCGATCGCGTCGCGCAACTCGCCGAACATCGCCGACAGCACGGCGACCGCGATCAGCAGCAGCATCAGCGGCTCGGCGAGCGACTCGCCGAGCTCCCCGAGGACGGCCCCCGCCTGGCTGCCCTCGGTCCGCACCGTCGCCGTGCCGCGACGGCCCGCGACCTCCTCGGCCGTCAGCCCGCTCGGGCGGCTGCCGGTCCGCTCCCATATAGCCTGCGGCGGGTCTGTGTGGACCGGGACGGTCGGCGTCCGATGGGCGGGCAGCGACGCAGACGTTGCGCTCGCCATGAAACGCATGATACGGCCGCCCGCGGAATCCCAGAACCGCGTTGCGCATCTGGGATCATCGCCCTCCGTGGCGCGTGACTGGTTGCTGATCAGCGTCTCCACGCCAGGCGGCAGCTCCTCGACGCTGCGCGTCTACGCGTGGCGCAACCTGCGCCGCCTCGGCGCCCACTACCTGCAGCAGTCGGTTTGCGTGCTCCCCGCGACGCCGAAGACCACCCGCGCCGCGACGCGCCTCGTCACGCGCCTGCGCACCGAGGGAGGCCACGCGCAGATGCTGCGCATCAAGCTGACCGACGCCCGCCAGGAGGCCGCCATCATCGACGCGATCCAGCGCGAGCGAGAGGACGAGTACCGCGAGCTGGTCGAGAGCACGCAGAACTTCCACGAGGAGATCGCACACGAGCGCCGCCGCGGCCGGGCCATGTACACCGAGCTCGAGGAGTCCGACGCCGACCTCGCCCGCCACCAGAAATGGCTCGCCGCCATCCGCGCGCGCGACTACTTCGACGCGCCCGGCGGCGAGGAGGCCGCCGCCGCAGTCGCGTCGTGCGAGGAGGCGCTCGCCGGGTTCGAGAGCGAAGCGCTGTCCGCGGAGCTCGACCAGTCCCCGTCCGACACCCGGCCCACCCTGCGCGCGGTCGACGAGACCGACCGCTGATCGCACGACCCTACGCACCTGTTCGACCCGCTCCCGCGGCGACAGCTAGCACCGCGATGAGACGACAGCAGCCGCACGGACAAAGATCAGCAGCATCCTCGCACCGACGGTGCGCAGACGAACGCGGCGACCCAGGCTCAGCTTCCGCTTGCGAGCGTGCTGGCGAGCATCCCCCGGGCCCGGCCCTCAAGCGATCGCTGCGGACGACGACCAGTCGTCCGCCGCGACGCGATCGGAGCTGGTCGCGCCCCCGCATCCGCCACAAGGCAGCAGCGACGCCCAGGCGGCCCCTATCCATATGCGCAGGTCCCGAACGCGTGAGGGGTCCGCGCGGCGTGGCCAACGGCAATGCGCCATGACACGGGGCTCGCCCAACCCTGGGCGCCGCGTCGCGTTGAACGAGGTAGGGCTGATGCTCAGGGGGAGGGCAGCCGAGAGGCGACCCTAGCTGGACATCGCGCTGGAAGGTTCGTAGTTGCGGCTCGCCACGGATGGCGGGCCGTTCTGCGTGTCTTGAGGCCCACCCTTCCGTAGGCTCCGGCTGCGAAGCGCCGTGTCGCGTTTGCATGGAGCTCGATAGCGCTGGGGGCACTGCTGCCTTGCCGCCCAAGCAGGAGCGATGCCGGGCGCCGATCCCGCTTCGGGGATGTCTGCAACTCGTCCGACGCGACAGCCCGCGGGGCCGAGTCCGGAAGCCCGCATCCGGTGGGAGAGTGGGAGCGGTGTCCGTGAGGCGATGCGTGAACGCGGCGCCGTCTTCAGGAAGCCCGCGTGAGGCGGCGATAGCGTGCCGGCGGCTGGCCGGGATGGCGTGCGAAAGGCGCTTCTAGGAAACGAATGCCTTCCGAACAGATGCAGCTGTCCATCTGTTCGTGCCGTGAATCGTTGGAACCTTCTCAGCGTTCAGCGTCTTGGCGATCTCCTTCAGCGACATCCGGGCGGCCCTCGCGGACGGCGATGCGCTGACGCTCGTCGAGATCCTGGCCGTACGGGCCGATCGATCGAAGGCGCCACACGATCTGCGGCCGGGTGGCGAGTCGCTCCTACCGGCCATGGTCCCCTGGGACTTCGTTTGGGACTTCACGCCCGCCCGCGGCGCGTGGCCGCTCGTGTCGCTGTCGCGCCGGTGCGGCAAGAAGTGGGCCATTGCAGGTCGTTCCTGTGATGGCGAGACCCGGACTCGAACCGGGGACACCACGATTTTCAGGGAGCCGCCGCGGACGCCGCTCCGGCACGAAACGCCTGCAAATCGGTAGCTCTGGCGAGTCGCTGTGCGGCGGCCTTGCTTGCGGGTTTGGCGTTGCTTCGCGTGGGTTTGGGACTTCGTCAGGCTGGCGGAGTCCCAAACGTCGGTGGGCGGCCTCCGGCGAGCCAACGGCCGGTGGCGTCATAGCCGGCCGCGATCTGCGGCGCCTCGAGGCGAAGCCGTGAGCCCAACAACACGTCGAAGGACTCCGGGGCCGGCTGGGCGGCCAGGTCGACGCATCCGCGCTCACCTTCGGCTTCACCGTCGCGTTCCTGATCGCCGCCGCGATCCTCCTGCTGGGGCGGATTGCGCGCTGCGCACGCGGCTGGTTAGGGAGCGTGTCGCGGTTCCGTCGCGGTGAGTCGGATGCTCTCCTGCTTGCAGTGCAACCAGCCGGACGCCTTCCGCCCGTGGGCGAAGGCGCGCGCGCGCCCGCTCGGGGCGATTTCAGGCATTAGCGCCTGATGGAGCGCGATCTCCGCGGCTTGCGCGCAATCCGCGCACACGGCGAAACCCTCGCACGCGCAGGGGCTTCGATCCAACGGACGTTGCGCCGATTCATTGCTTGTTCGGCAGCAGCTCGAGCAGCCCGGAGAACAGCGGCGTGATGAGGCGCGAATGCGGATACACGCGGTAGGTGTTGTAGACGGCGCCGTCCCGCATCGCGAACACGCTCCACCCCGCGCTCACGGACACGGCCGACTCGAGGTCCGGCGCCCCAACGTCCTCGCGATAGTCGCGCAGCCACTGCGGCGCCTCGCGGAGCAGCTGGCCCATGTCGAACTCTTCTCTGACGACGCCGGACATCTCCTCCCGGCGGAACGCGTAGCCGTAGTCGAACAGGAAGGCGCCGCCGTGCGCCGACACGTACGGCACCGTCCACCCGCGCCGCCGCTTGTACGCGACGAGCTTCTCGAGCGGCGCGTGCGACATGCACAGCAGCGTCACGTCGCGATCATTCAGATGCACAACCACGCCGCCCAGCCCGTCGGCAAGCGATGAGCAGCCTGGGCACGCAACCGCCCAGTCCTCTCCGAACATCAGGTGGTAGATGAGCAGCTGCGAGCGCCCCTCGAACAGCTCGGGCAGCGGCTTCGGCCCGGCCTCGGTCGCGAAGCTGTAGTCCTTCTCGACCGGGACCCACGGCAGCTCGCCCCGCTGCTCCTCGACGCGCTCGGCGTGCTCCTCCAGCTCCCGCTCAGCGGCCAGCAGCTCCTTGCGCGCCGCCTGCCACTCCTGCTCCGACCCGACCTTCATCGGACCTCCTTGACGTTGACCTTGTCCTCGTTGAAACGGTCCGACGGCGGAAAACTCATCGGCAGGCCGAAAGCCTCGAACAGCTCAGGCCGGCTCCAGTCGACGACCTCGACGACGCGCCCGCCCTCCACACGCAACACCGAGAGCGCGAGCGGACGGTAGCGCGCCTCGCCGGGCGATCGCAGGTAGATCGCCACGGTCGGCTGCCGGTTCGCCCGCGCCGCGACGAACCGGTGCTGGCCGGGCGCGGCGTGCTTCTCGCTGCCGCGGCGGAACGCGTCGAGCCCGTCGTACCAGAGCGGGTAAGGCGGGAACGAGAACCGCGCGTCCGCGCCGACCAGCGCGGCCAGCGCTGCGAAGTCCCGGCGCTCGATCGCCTGGAGGTAGCGCCGGGCGACCTCCCGCTGCTCCGCGGTAGGGGCCGAGCGCGCCCACTCGTCGCGCCGCGATGGAAGACGCTCGCGCAGCCGATCGCGCGCCCGCTGCAGCAGGCTGTTGACGCCCGGCACGCTCGTACCGAGCAGCTTCGCCGTCTCGCGCGCGGAGAAGCCAGCGGCGTCGCGCAGGATCAGCGTCGCCCGCTGCCGCGGCGGCAGGTGCTAGATCGCCGCCACGAACGCGATCTCGAGCGTCTCGCGCGCGACGGCTGCCTCGTGCGGGTCCACCAATCGATCCGGATACGGCTCGAGCCACGGCACGTCGGCAGCGATCGGCGGAAGATCGCCCTCGGGATCGGCCGCGGGCGCGACGTCGACCGGCAGCACCCGCGGGCGGCGGCGTGCCACGTGGTCGAGGCACGCGTTCGTCGCGATGCGATACAGCCAGGCGCGGAACGACCACCAGCCCTCGCGACTGAACCGCGCACGTGCCCGCCAGGCGCGCGCGAACGTCTCCTGCACGAGGTCCTCGGAGTCCTCGAACGACCCGACCATGCGATAGCAGTGCGCTCGCAGCTCGCGCTGGTGGCGTTCGAAGAGCGCGGAGAAGGTGATCTCGTCGCCGTCCATCGCAACTGAGACCGCGCTTTCCCGCGCTTCTCATCGGCTCACGTGACCTGGTACGTCGGCCCGTGGCCGCGCTCCGGCGGCGTCGGGCGCCGACGCAGCCCGTCCTTGCGACGCGCAGCGACGGCGACCGTTGCGCCCTGCTCAGCGAGCCCGCGCGCCGACGCCTCGCCGATGCCGCTGCTCGCGCAGAGACTCTCGCTGGTCGTCCCGAGCAGGCGCCTCAGGGGCGCCGGCGGAGACGACCGCAGTCGCGCCGGGAGCGGGAGCGCCGCGGGCACGACAGCCTCAAGTGACGCGCACGCGGCACTTCCATCCGGGAAATCTCCACCATGGGATTTCTAGATCGTCTCCTTGGCCGCAGTGCTGGGCCCGAATCGCGCCCCCGGCAGCACGCTTCCGCGTCCTCGCCCGCCGCCGCGGGCGAACTCACAGACGAGCAAGCGCTCGAGCGCTACCGCTACCTCGTGCGGACCGCCCCGCCGGAAGCGATCGAGCAGGCCCATGAGGAAGCCTTTGCCAAGCTGACGCCTGAGCAACGGCGCACTGCGCTGCGCGACTTGAGCGCGGCCGTGCCCGAACACGAGCGCACCGGAGGCGACGACCCCCGCTCGCTCGCCCGGATGGCCACCCGCGCGGAGACGAACCGGCCCGGCACGGTAGAGCGAGCCTTCGGTGGCGGCCGGGGCATGCTCGGCGGCATGGACGGCACGCTGCTCGGTAGCTTCGCGGCGGCCTTCGCCGGGAGCCTCGTCGCCCAGTCGCTGTTCTCGGAGTTCGGCGGCGAAGAGGCCGGCGCCGAGGGTGACGGTGGTGCGGAGGGAGATGCGAGCGACGCGGGCGGTGATACCGGAGGCGACTTCGGCGGCGGCGACGTCGGCGGCGGCGACTTCGGCGGCGGCGACTTCGGCGGCGGCGACGTCGGCTTCTGAGACCGGGACACCCGTGGCGCCCCCGCTCTTCGCCGCCCACGGCGAGCCGGGCTGACTAACCTCGCACTCAGACCATGAGCGACAGTTCGGTGGGTCATCCTCGACCCCACTGCGCCCGCCCCGGCGTACGGCGGACTGCTCGCCGGGCGGCTACGCGCGCGGCATGCCGATGCACACCGAGCCGGGCCGAGCGTATCGCCGAAGGACCGCGTTACGCTCGCCTCCGTCAGCAATAGAAGCGCGGTCGTCGTCGTCCGTCACGACCGCTGGTCGTCCATATCAGGCCTGTGGTGCACGCCAGCACACACTCGCTCCCGTGCGAAGCAGCAGTCGGCTGAGGTATCGCCCTCGCGCGGTGGGTGATCGGGATCGCCGTCCCGCCGGCCGTCATGCGACGGCGTTCGACGGTGCCGCGGTCCTAGCCGCTCAGCCGACGCGGTGGCGCTCGTGCCGGCCGAGCAGCAGTGCGACGAGACGCTTCGCGGCGGCAGGACGCAGTTCGACGTGGACGGCACCGTGACCGGCAACCGCTTCTGACGACGCGGGACGGTCCCGGGCGGACATGGCGCCGGCGTCGATCACCTCGAGGACGACGTTCGGGCCGCGCGAAACGACGAACTCGCCGGTCTCGTCGAAGTCGAGGCCGCCGTTGTAGACGAACACCTGTCCGCCGTCTTCGGCGCGCACCGAGCCGCGGAATTCGGGGTTGGCAGCAGCGCTGCCGGGGATGGGCTGGCGATCCGCCATGGGAGCAAGTCGCTCCCTGCCGATCGAGGGCCGTCGGGGGGATCCCGGTGTGGTCCTCGACGTTGCGGCAGGGGGCGACGCTACGCCCGCGCGAGGGGCGGAGTCAAGGCAGCCGCCCGACCGTCAGACGTTGCACTGTCTGACCTTGCACAGGATCCGACGCCGAACCTCCATCAACGGCATGGCGAAAGACGCGCGTAGCTACTGTTGGCGCCCTTCACGCATCGCACGCGGACGCTCCAAGGCAAACGCTCGCGACCGCCTGACCATCACACCCCGAACGCCACCGCGAGGTTCCACGGCGACCGAGACATTCTCGTCTTGCGCCTCTGTCAGCCGTTGCAGCGCCGAGGGTCGTTGCCGCAGCTGTTGCGCTTCCCGATGGTGCCGTCCTTCTCATGAATGTGGTGCTCTACCTTGGCCTTCCTGGCCGTCTGGCGGCCCATGGTCTGAGCGTCGCCCTTGCCGGCGGTGTTCGTCACGCGCGAGCGGCCTTCGACCTTGTTGGCTCACCCTCACGAGGCGGACCCGTGTGCCACGTCCCTGACTCAGGATCTTTCCTCCTCAGCGATGTCACTCGCTGGCGCCTGGATGCGCGGTCAGCGCCTCGCTGACATGCTCCAATGCCCTACCGGGGATCGGGCCATTTGTCAGATTCAGTCCCGTGGACCTCGTGTCGGGCGATCGCGCATCAGCTCCCTTGCTCGCTCGCTGCCGCGTGGGGCGTGTGGAGCTTGTTCTCGACGCGCTTGACGCCATCGACCGCGCCCGCGGCGCGCACCAGCTCCTGGATCTCGCGCTCGCTGTCGAGCCGGCCACGGAGGTAGACGACGCCGCGCTCGGCGTTGACGCTCACGTGCGCCTTGGGGACGCCGGCCTGGCGGAAGGCCTCGCCCTCGACCTTGTGCGCGAGTGACACGTCGTCCAGCGGCTCCTTGCGGGTCCCCACGCCGGGCATCGCGTGCGCGGCTCGGTGGGCGACGCCTTCGGCCACGCCCTCGGTGTACTTGGCCCGACGCACGGCTTGGCGCGAGCGGCGGCGGAGCTTGGCGAGCCCACGCTCGCGCGCCATGTGCCGCCGGCGCCTGGCGTTGGTGCGGTCGAAGATGAAGCGGTCGGCCAGCGCGCCCACGCCGAAAGCGGCGAGGAGCGCGGCCAGCCGGGGCGCCATGCCCCGAGCGGCGGCGTTGGCACGCACCCGCCGTCGCGCCTGCAGACGCTGCGCGGCGCGCCACCCGCGCGGAAGCCTGCTCATGAGGTTGGCCATTCGATCTGCCCTCCGCTTCCGGGTCGCTTGTACTCGACAAGCTACTCGCCTCGCCGTCGAGAGCGACGGCCGCCCCGGCCCCGCCGCGAAGGTACCCGCACGGCAGCGTGGGCGCCACCCGCCCAGTCCATCGGGTGTCCCGCGTATGGCTCGCCGCGCCGATCGCAACGACGACGATCTCGGTCACCGGCCCCGCGTCCGGGGCGACATGGCATGCATCGCCCGCCAGCCCGACCACGAGCCCGGAGAGCTTAGACCCGACCCGTCTCTAGACCGAGCCGCTAGCCTGCTACCGGCCTCCTCGCAGCTCCCCGGCCGGGACTCACATCCGCTGGCGACGACGAGTTCGTGTTGGATCAGCTACTCGTCAGGACGTCCATCTCTGGGCGCGCTCGAGGAAATAGCTAGGCGACCGTGTAGCGCCCGCCGTCGTGGCGTACGACCTTGGACGTCGCGAAGGCTCCCACGATCTGTCGCGGCCGCACGTCGAGCATGATCGCGATCGACGCCGCGTCGATCGGACCCTGCGTCCGCACGATCGTCTCGGCAGCCGTGCGAAGCGCTCCGACGGGCCGGCGGGGTGGCGACTCCGGCGCAGCCGGCGGCAGTGCAGCCGGCGGCCGCACTCGGGCGAGCGCCAGCAGACCAGCCCGGCGGCGTTCGCGTCGGACAGCTGCGAGCGCGTCACTCATCGTCGGCAAGGCGGTAGCGCCCGTCCTCGCACTCGACGTTCGCACTGCCCGACGCACCGCAAACTCTATTCGGCGTCGAATCCAACGCTGCCACGTCCTGAACGGTGGTACTCGGCCCATTGTCACGGCGGCAGCTTTCCACGCGCGCCTTGAAACTCCTCGGAGGTGGGGGCTCAGTCGCCGAAACCGCCGCCTGAAACGTCGCCGCGCCCGGCCGGAACCCGCGCAGCTTCACTGGCAGTCTTGGAAGTGCGGCCATCGTCGGCAAGCGGTCGAGCCGCGCGCCCGCTCGCGTTCTCACTGCCGGGGAATGCGTCGGGTAGCTCGCCTTGTGAGCATGGGCCAGAGGCCGGACTTGAGGAAGTCCAGCTGCTGCTGATCGGCGACGTCCGTGGTGCGGCGTTCTACACCGCTTGGACGCTGATCGGCCTGGCGTTGGTCAGCGAGGGCGCCGCAAACGATGGTTGCACTTGCGGGGCTTACGCCGCGGCCGCGGCGCGTGACGCGCTCCGGGAGCGGGCGTTCCAAGTGCACGACGACGGCGCAGTCGGCGTCGAGGCGCCGAGCCCGCATGGTGCTCACCAGTGAAGCGCGTTCAAGCATGGGAGCCCGCCGGACAAAGGTCCGGTGCGACGCGAAGGGGGCCAAGCTTTGGCCCAGCCCGGACGACGCGCCTTCTTGGGAGGAGTCGGCGCGCCGCCCTAATTCAGCGAGGGCCCTGAGGGTGGGTGTGGGACTCGCCGGGCCGGGAGAGTCATCCCTACTGCAGGGCGAGATCGTCAGGCCGTCGGCGCCGTGTCGATGAGCGGGCGTCCTCGTGGTGTGAAGCGTCCGGCGTCGACCGCGCGGTTGCGACCGTCGGGTGCATGGACCGCGCGCGCCTACGCTCGGCGGCCGGACGGGGCAGCCGCTTGCCGACGACAAACGGACCTGCGTAGGGTCGCTCGTGGTGGCACCCCTGACCGATGCGGAGCGCCGGGCGCTCGCGATCGTGGTGGATCTCGACGGTCGCCGATCAGCGGTGATCGTCGCGCAGGTCGCGGGGGAACTTGGTCATGCCGCCACCGCTGCGAACCGCATCCTGCGCGCGCTGGAAGGCCGTGGGTTCGTGGTCCGCGAGGTCGACCACAGCCAGAACGCAGAGGTCATCTTCGCCACGCAGGCCGGCCGGGACGCGTTCGACGCCTAGCCCTGCTGGGCGGCCTCGGCGTCGCGCGCGTTGCGGTCGGGCTCGCCGTTCTGCTTGGACGGCGTGGGCGGGTGCGCGTGGATCGTCGCGCTGAGTTCGGCGCGCAGGCGGCCCAGATCTTCGAGCACGGCGGCGCGATGGTCCTCGAGCTCGTGGATCTGGTGGTCGATCTGGCCGCGGCGGCGCAGGCCCTCCTCGATGGTCTCGGCGGCCTCGGCCTTGGCTTCCTCGCGGGCGCGGCGAGCGTCGTCGTCGGCGTTGGCGCGTAGCGTCTGGGTGTCGGCCTCGGCCTGCGCGCGCAGCTCGGCGCAGTCGTCCTCGCTCTGACGTTTGAGTTCCTGGGCCTCCTGCTCGGTGGTCAGCAGGATGTGCGCGGTCGACTTGCCGACGAGCTCGAGCTTGCGCGTGACCGCCACCTCACCGATGTCCTGCGCCGCGTCGGTTTCGAGCCAGTCGACGAGTTGCTCGAGGAACTTGTCGACCTCGTGCTTGTCGTAGCCGCGGCGGACGATGGTGAAGTCCGGCGACCGCAGTCGTGCGATGTCGTGCCAATCCACGGACCGTGGAGCCTAACCAACTCGCGGCGCTGCGCCACGTGGATTGCTTGGGAATGGGTGTCGTTCTCGCCGTTGTGAGCAGGCGCGAGGTTCGCCGCGGCGACGGCGGGCCTAGGCCGGAGAGTCGAACACTGGCGGGCCCTTCGGCCGAGGTCATGGTCGGTCTGAGCGCGGCTCGGCGCTCTGAGAGGCACGGCCTCTCGCCCCACGGGTGACCGACAAGCCAGTGGGCCCGAAGCGTTGCTGTCGAAGATCCGCGGGCGCCTGTGCTGCGATCCGCTGCGAGCGCTACGGCCCGCGCAAAGGGTGACCGGGCGGGCGCGCGGGCGGGCGCAGACTCCGCACACCACGGGGAACCTACCGTCCGCCGTCGCGCACCCGCGACCGGATCACCATCGGCCGATCGGCCGGTGTTTGGAGGTATGGGCAGCTCAGAGGTTCCACGTCCAATCCCGTGCAAGATCT
>Ga0307318_10000358_pt1 | contig 15059 bp, 15 predicted proteins | sample ER_DNA_367_FD_194500 | JGI IMG/M metagenome (GOLD analysis project Ga0307318, IMG submission 194500) | Bulk soil microbial communities from the East River watershed near Crested Butte, Colorado, United States - ER_DNA_367 | ecosystem: Environmental > Terrestrial > Soil > Floodplain | place...
GAAGGGCGGGTCTGGGTCGACGGCGCCGAGGTCTCGGCGATGAGGGAGGACGATCTCGTTCGCCTTCGGCGGGAGAAGATCGGCTTCGTCTTCCAGGCGTTCGGCCTCGTCCCGATCCTCTCAGCCGCGGAGAACATCGAGGTGCCGCTCCGTCTTCGGAACGAGCACCCGGGCGCGCGGACGAAGCGCGTGGGCGAGCTTCTCGAGCTCGTCGGGCTCGCGGGCCGCGCCCGCCACCGGCCCTACGAGCTCTCGGGCGGGGAGCAGCAGCGCGTCGCGATCGTGCGCGCGCTCGCCAACCGACCACAGCTTCTGATCGCCGACGAGCCGACAGGCCAGCTCGACTCCTCGAACGCGCGGACGATCATGGAAGTCATCCGCGAGCTCGTTCGCAGCGAGGGCGTGTCGGCGATCGTGGCGACGCACGACCCGCTGCTTCTGGACGTTGCCGATCGGGTCGTCGAGCTGCGCGACGGCGAAGCGGTCTAGGGCTCTCCGTCACAGCGCTCAATCCCCACGGTCTTTCGGCCGAAATCCCTCTGTGGATGGACATTTCCAGCCGAGGCATCGGTCAACGTGAGCTGGGCGTGGCCCTGCGTCTCCCCCAGCCTGCTCCCATCCGCGAGGTCGACGACCTCTGGATTCCGCTGCCCGACGGCGGCCGTCTCTCCGCACACCTCTGGCTGCCGCCCGGCGCGGATGCGGCTCCGGTGCCGGCGATCGTCGAGGTCTCGCCCTACCGGCACGAGGACCACACCCGTCGCCGCGACGCCGTCCGCCACCCCTATTTCGCCGAGCACGGATACGCCTCCCTTCGCGTGGACATTCGCGGGAGCGGCGCCTCGAGCGGCGTCCTGCTCGACGAGTACACCGAGCAGGAGCAGGAGGATGTCTGCGCCGCGCTCGAGTGGATCGCGACGCAGCCCTGGTGCACGGGCTCGCTCGGGATGATCGGGCTCTCGTGGGGCGGCTTCGCCGCGCTGCAGGCCGCCGCCCGCCGCCCGGCCGCGCTGAAGGCCGTCGTCGCCCTCTGCGCCAGCGCGGATCGCTACGGCGCCGACGTCAAGTACCACGGCGGCTGCGTCCTCGGCTGCGAGCTCCTTCCCTGGTCATCGACGATGCTCGCGATGAGCGTCCGCCCGCCGGACCCCGACCTTGTGGGCGAGGGCTGGCGAGAGCTCTGGCTCGACCGCCTCGAGCAGGCCGTTCCGTTCGCGGAGACCTGGCTCGCCCACCAGCGGCGCGACGAGTACTGGCGCACCGGCTCGCCATCCGACGACTACGCCTCCGTGCAGTGCCCCGTCTACGCGGTGGGCGGCTGGGCCGACCCGTATCGCCAGGCGGTCCTCGACCTGCTCGCGTCGCTCTCCGGTCCACGCAAGGGCCTGATCGGCCCGTGGTCGCATCGTTATCCGGAGGAAGGGACTCCTGGGCCGGCCTTCGACTTTCGCGCCGAGTGCGTCCGCTGGTGGGATCACTGGCTCAAGGGCGTTGCGACCAGCATCATGGACGAGCCCATGCTCCATGCCTGGATGCCCGGGCCGGCGGCAGATGGCGAATCGGGCGGGCGCTGGGTCTCGGAGGAGATGTGGCCTCCGCTCAGGCCGGTCGCGGGCGACTATGCGCTCGGTGACGGCACGCTCGCGCTCGCACCTCCGCCCGAGCGCGCGCTCGAGCTGTCCTCGCCCGAAAGCACGGGCCTGGATGCCGGTGCCTGGTGTCCGTGGACGGATGCAGACCTCGCGGCCGACCAGGGCCGCGACGACGACCTCTCACTCGCCTTCACGAGCGAGCCGCTCGAGGAGTGCGTCGAGATCCTCGGCGCCCCCGCTTTGACCGTTGAGGTCTCTGCGGAAGAGCCGCGGGCGCTTCTCGCAGTGCGGCTCTGCGACGTCGAGCCCGACGGGTCCTCGCGCCTCGTCACGCGTGGGCTCCTGAACCTCACCCACCGCGCGGGGAGCACCGACCCGCAGCCGCTCGAGCCCGGGCGGTCCGAGCAGATCAGGATTCCGCTCGAGGCGATCGCGTACGCGTTCCCGGCGGGCCATCGGATCCGGGTCGCCGTTAGCTCGTCGTACTGGCCGTGGGCTTGGCCCTCGCCGAGACGCGCGGGCCTCACGCTCTTCACCGGGCCGGTGTCGCGGTTCGAGCTGCCGGTGCGCCCGCAGGGGAAGCGCGATGGCGCCCCCACTGGGCTTCTACCCCCACCGGTCCTTGGAGAGATCAACGGCGGCAGCATCCGCCGGCTCGTCCACGACGGCGATCCGGGCCCGGCCCGATTCACGCTCGAGGTCGAGCGAACGCGCGGACGACGGCACGTCCCGCCGGGCACGCTCGAGATCGAGGGCGCCCAGACCGACGTTTACCGGATCGAGGACGGCGACCCGCTTTCCGCCGAGGTCGAGTGTCGGCGCCGGATGGGCATGATGCGCAACGGGTGGTCGGCCCATGTCGAGACGTCGAGCTCGATGACGGCCGACACGGAGACGTTCCTCCTCGTCCACCAGGTGGACGCCTACGAGAACGGCGAGCTCGTCTTCTCGCGCGCGCGGACTTTTGCGGTGCCGCGCGACCTCGTCTAGCTCTTCTGGCCGCCTGATCCACCCGCTAACATCGTTGTGCTCGAAGGGGCCGTCACCGGCGGCCCTTCTCTTTGCGAAGGAAGGGGTCGGTTCGTGCACGTGAGCATGTCCAAGTTCAAGGGGGAGATCGAGGATCTTCCCGGCACCGCCCGCATGGCCAGCGAGGCCATGCTCGACTGGCTGCAGCAGATCGACGGCTACCGGGGCTTGCTCGCGCTCGTCGACGAGGAATCCGGGAGCGCCTGCTTCGTCACCTTCTGGGAGAACGAGGAGGCAGTCGTCAAGACGCGCGCCTCGCGCACCAGCCTGCGGGACCAGATGGCCGCGACCGCGGGCGCCGAGGTCGTCGGCTCCGAGGAGTTCATCGTGGCGTATTCCGACCTGGTCGACTGACGCGTCGGCGGAAGGAGCCGCAGTCGCTGAGTCCTAGGTGGGAAGCCGACGGCGCGTTAGGATCGGCCGGTGCCGGAGGACGGCGGCATCGCGATCAGTCTCCAGGGCGTCGGTAAGCGCTTCGGAGACGTAGTCGCGGTCCGGGAGACGAACCTCGACATCCAGGACGGCGAGTTCTTCTCCATGCTCGGGCCGAGCGGCTGCGGCAAGACGACGACGCTCCGGATGATTGCCGGCTTCGAAGTGCCGGACGAGGGGCGCGTCCTCCTGCGGGGCACCGATGTCACGAACGCCGCGCCGAACCACCGCAACGTCAACACGGTCTTCCAGCACTACGCGCTCTTCCCGCACATGTCAGTCGTCGACAACGTCTCCTTCGGCCTCGAGCTGAAGCGCGTGCCGCGCGGCGAGCGCCGCGACCGCGTGAAGGAGATGCTCAAGGTCGTCCAGCTCGAGGGGATGGAGAAGCGCAAGCCGCAGCAGCTCTCGGGCGGCCAGCAGCAGCGTGTCGCGCTCGCCCGTGCTCTCGTCAACCGGCCGGCGGCGCTTCTTCTCGACGAGCCGCTCGGCGCTCTTGACGTGAAGCTCCGCAAGCAGATGCAGCTCGAGCTGAAGCGCATCCAGACCGAGCTCGGTACGACCTTCGTCTATGTCACGCACGACCAGGAAGAGGCGCTGACCATGTCCGACCGGATCGCCGTCATGAACGGCGGCGACATCGAGCAGGTCGGCGACCCGAAGGAGATCTACGAGCGTCCGCTGACGCCGTTCGTCGCCGACTTCGTCGGCTCCCTGAACGCTTTCGACCTCCGTGTGGACGAGGTCGCGGACGGGCTTGCCGTCATGCGCGTGAGCGCGCGCGAGCGACTGGTCGTCCCGGTCGGGACAGGGACGAAGACCGGGGACCAGCTGCGAGTCGCAGTGCGGCCGGAGCGTGTCCGCATCGAGCCGACGAACGGGCGCGCACCCGAAGGCGGATCGAGCGTGGAGGGCACCGTGGCCGAGCTCGTCTATCTCGGCGGCCTGACGCAGTTCCACGTTGAGACCAGTGCCGCCGGGCGGCTCGTCAGCCACCGCATGGACGACCAGGTCGCGGCCTCGCTCGAGCCCGGGAAGCACGTCACGCTCACGTGGCCGGCCGAGCACGCCTACGTGCTCGCCGGCGCGGTCTCGTCCGAGATCTAGGTCTCCAGCCTGCGCTCGGCGCGATGGCGGAGGACCTCGGCGAGCGTGACGATGACGAGTGAGGCGACCACGACGACGGAGCCGAGCGCGAGGATCTGCGGCTGGAGCGCGGGCGTTCTCGCCCCCGAGTAGACGTAGACCGGATAGGTCGCCTCCCCGGCCGGGACGAGAAACGACGCGATCGCGAACTCGTCGAAGGAGATCGTGAAGGCGATCAGCGCCGCTGAGAAGAGCGCGGGCACGATCAGCGGCAGGGTCACACGCCTAAACGCCGTCCAGGGTCCCGCGCCCAGGTCCCGTGCCGCGTCCACGATCGCCTGGTCGAGGGTGCGAAGCCGGGGGAGGATGATGAGCAGGCAGTAGGGGACGGAGACGGCGATGTGCCCGAGGAGCACCGCCCAGAGCGCCTGCTGCAGGCCGAGCCAGTTCAGCAGGATGAGGAGCCCGACCGCGAGCACGATGTAGGGGATCACGAGCGGCAGCAGGACGAGCGCCGTCACGAGCCCGCGCAGCCGTAGCTTGCGGGCGGTCATACCGACCGCGGTGATCAGGCCGAGCAGGGTCGCGCCGATCGCGGCCGCCACGCCAATCCACGCGCTTCGCTTCAGGGAGTCGATCAGTTCCGTGTTCGAGAAGGCGTTGTGGAACCACTTCGTGGTGAAGCCCGACCATGGAAACGTCTGCACGAAGCTGTCGTTGAAGGCGAAGATGATCATCACGGCGAGCGGCGCGTAGAGGAAGATCGCCAGCAGGACGAAGTAGCCGCCGAGGAGGCGTCCGCCCGTCTTGCTCGCCGCGACGCTGCTCACGCCGTCGCCTTCCCCTCACGCAGGTCGGTGGACAGGAAACGGCCGAACAGGATGACGAGCACGAGCACCACCGCGATCAGCCACACTGCGAGGACTGCGCCGTAGTTCCAGTTGGGCGTGTCCGAGAAGAATGCCTGGATGGCGTTGCCGAACATGTAGCTCTCCGGCCCGCCGACGAGGAGCGGCGCGATGAACTCTCCCGTCGTCGGGATGAGGACGAAGACGAATGCCGCGATCACGCCCGGGAGGCTGAGCGGCAGCGTCACGCGGAAGAAGGTGCGCAGCCGTCCGGCCCCCAGGTCCTGCGCCGCCTCGAGCAGGCGCGTGTCCATATTCTCGAGGACGACGTAGATCGGCAGCGCGACGAACGGCACCCACGAGTAGAAGAGGACGAGCGCGACCGCGAACCAGGAGTAGATGAGCCACGTGATCCCGTCCCCCTGGTCGCGGATGCCGAGCTGCCAGAGAGCCGAGTTGATGACGCCGTTGTTCGCGAGGATCACCTTCCAGGCGATCACGCGCAGCAGGTAGCTCGTGAAGAAGGGCGCGAGGATGAGCAGCAGGAGCGTGTACCGACGCTTGCGCGCGACGAAGGCGAGGAAGTACGCGAGGGGATAGGCGGCGACGACGGCGAGCACCGAGACGAGCAGGGTGATGACCATCGACGTCTTGAAGCGGTCCCAGAAGACGTTGTCGCCGGGTGGAAGGAAGCTGTCCCAGTTGACGAGCGAGAAGTTCGTCGGGACGCCGAAGAGGTTCGTGAGCAGGTTGACGCTGTAGAGCCCGATCAGGACGAGCGGGAAGACGAAGACGGCGAGCAGGAAGCAGATGATCGGCAGCGTGAGCCAGCCCCTGCCGGGCGCCGAGAAGAGGCGTCCGAAGGGGCCGGCTCGCTGCGGACTCGCCGAGGAGGCGACAGCCATCGCGTTAGGCGGCCGAGACCTCCTGCCAGGCCAGTGCGACCTCGTCCTCGTTCGGCATCCAGCTCTGGATGTTCACGCCGTCGCCGTTCAGCGCTTCGGGGTCGCCGATGTTCAGCTTCTTGGCGAGCGCCTTGTTCTGGACGTCGCTCGGCTGCACGGTCGCGTCCGCGCTCCCGTAGTAAAAGAGATTGACCAGGTCCACACAGGCCTCGTGGTCGAGGAACGACTCGACGTACTTGTGCGCATGGTGGTAGCTCTCCGTGTTCGCGCCGAGCATGAAGCCGCACACCCAGCCGAGCTTTCCCTGGCTCGGCTGCATGAACTCGACGGCCAGGCCCTCGGCCTTCATGTTGACGTAGCCGTCCTGCCACGAGTACGCGATCCAGATGTCGCCCGCCTTGAACGCCGGCTGCATGTCCGAATACGTGCTCTTCCAGTAGAACTTGTTCAGCGGCTTCTGCTCGATCAGGGCTTCCTTCGACTGTTGCACCTGGTCGGAGGTCTGGTTGTCCATCTCCGGGAATCCGAGCTTGAGGGCGGCAACCTCGAAGTTCGACTGGGCTCCGTCCCACATGGAGATCCGGCCCTTGTACTTCTCGTTCCAGAAGAGCTCCCAGCCGGTCGCGTCGGCCGCGTCGACCATGTCGGTGCGGTAGAGGATGCTGGCGTAGCCCCAGTCCCACGGGACGAAGTACTGCTGGCCGTTCACCATGCCACGCTCGGTCAGGACCGGGTTGAGGTTCTTGAAGCTGGGCAAAAGGCTCGTGTCCCACGGCTGCACGAGGCCCGAGTTGACGTAGTCCTGCACGTTCTCGATGCAGGGGTGCATGAGGTCGAACTCGACCTGGCGGGCCTTGTTCACGGCCTGGGTGTCGTTGACGATGTACGTGTACTTGAGGCCGTCGGCGCCGAACTCGTCCGTGTAGTTGGTGCCGGCGATCATGCCGTAGGTCTGCGCCTTCGTACCGCCCGCCTCGTAGCCTGGCCACTCGAGGATGTTGAGCGTGCCGGGCTCCTGGCCGATCGGCGGGTGAGTCTCAGTCGGGGTTCCTCCCGCGCTCGGCTGCGAGCCGGCTCCGCCTCCGCAACCTGCCAGCAATACGCCGCCTCCGAACACGGCGCTGCTGGCGAGGAACTTCCTGCGATCCATGCGCTCCATCAGTGCGACCTCCTGAAGGGAATGGCCGACACTAGCGCCCAGACGGCTTGGAATCTAGGGTCAAGCGATGCGCCGCGCTCTGTTTCTCCTTGTTCTCCTCGCTTTGGGAGGCTGTGGCTCGAGCCCGCCTCCGGAGGCTGAGCCGGTGCTCTCGACGGACGCGCTCCCCGGTCTCGAGGAGACGACTGAGCCGGTGACCGCCGAGGATCTTGCTGCGGACTTCGGGACGGGCGTCTCCGTCGACGGGTTCGTCTCGGGAACCGAGCGCGTCTTCCAGGGGGAGTCGCACGACCTCGACCGAGTCGTCTCCCGCACGCTCGAGTTCGAGACCCCTCAGGCGGCCACCGCCTACGTCGAGCTCGTGCGCGCGCACGTCGACGACCTTTACGGGGTCGGCACGACGGCGAAGCCCCTCGAGGAGGGCGGCCGGGCCGGCTACCTCGTCGACCCGGCGGCCTGCGCCTGCCACCGCGCGTCGCCGACGCTGACGGGCGTGGTCTCCGAAGGGAGCCGGGTGACCTATCTGGAAATCAACGGCGACGGAGCCACACCGGCGGCTCTCGGGCAGCTTCTGCGGGTCGCCCCGTGACGAGCTAGGGCTTGTTCCCAATCACATCGAGCCCGTCCGAGTCATCGCTCTCGAACCTCCGCGCTAGGCCACGGAGATCAGGCGGGGACGGTGCCCCGGGGCCAGGACGTAGCCGCCACTGTCACAGATCTCCCCGTAGCGCGCGAGCTGCAGGACGACCTGGTCGACGCAGAAGTCGTCCGCACACTCGCACAGGAACGACAGCATCTCCTCGTCGCGGCTGGCCAGGGATGCGACGCGCTCGTTCACGTCGCGAAGGAGCTCCCTGGAGAGCAACCTGCGATCCGATTGGGACGTCATCTCTTCTCTGAAGACCATACTCCTCTGCCGCCCCGCTGTTCACTGTACGGTCCCTGCCTCAATCCGGGCCTCCTCATCTTGCGTAGGTCCGTTCGATGGATTCCGTACTCCCGGCGGGCGGCGCGCAGGCGTTCTGGCTGCGGGCGCCCGGCTGCGGCGAGATCCGTCCGGTCACGCTTCCCGAGCCGGGGCGGGACGACGTGGTGGTGCGAACCTTGCGGTCCGGAGTCAGTCGCGGCACCGAGACGCTGGTGTTTCGCGGCGGCGTGCCGCCGAGCCAGTACACCGCGATGCGGGCACCCTTCCAGGAGGGGGACTTCCCGGGGCCCGTCAAGTACGGCTACCTCAACGTCGGCGTCGTCGAGGACGGCCCGCCGGACCTGCACGGCCAAACGGTCTTCTGCTTGTACCCGCACCAGACCGCCTACGTGGTTCCGGCGGGCGCCGTGACCGTCGTGCCCGCGGGCGTGCCACCCGCGCGAGCCGTGCTCGCCGGCGTCGTCGAGACCGCCGTCAACGCGCTGTGGGACGCCGCGCCCCTTGTGGGCGATCGGGTCGCAGTCGTCGGCGCCGGAATGGTCGGCTGCTGCGCCGCACGCCTCCTGAGCCGGTTTCCGGCGGTGCAGGTCACGCTCGTAGACGTCGTTGCCGGGCGAGCCGATGTGGCGCGCGCGCTCGACGTCGACTTCGCGACGCCGGCCGAGGCGGCGGGCGATCGCGACCTGGTCGTGCACACCAGCGCGACGTCCGCGGGGCTCCAGCGCTCGCTCGACCTGCTCGGCCCCGAGGGCACGGTCATCGACCTCAGCTGGTACGGCGACACCGAGGTTCGGCTGTCGCTCGGGGGCGCGTTCCACTCGCGACGCCTCGGTCTCCGCGCCAGCCAGGTTGGCACGATCTCCCCGGCCCGAAGCGGAAGCCGCACGACGGCGGACCGCCTGGCACTCGCCCTCGACCTGTTGCGCGACCCCGCCTTCGACATCCTTGTCACGGGGGAGTCCCAGTTCGGCGAGCTGCCCGACGTGATGGCTCGGCTTGCCGTCGGGAGCCTCCCGGCCCTCTGCCACACCATCACCTACGGCGAGGGGTAGACGGTGTTCAGCGTGACCGTCCGCGACCACATGATGGTCGCCCACAGTCTCCGCGGCGAGGTGTTCGGGCCTGCGCAGCGGCTGCACGGCGCGACGTACGTGGTCGATGCGACCTTCCGGCGCCGCGACCTCGACGCGGACGGCATCGTGGTCGACATCGGCCGAGCGACCGAGGAGCTCCGCGCTGTCCTGGCCGACTTCAACTACAAGAACCTCGACGACGAGCCGGAGTTCGCAGGCATGAACACCTCGACGGAGGCGCTCGCCCGGGTGATCGCGGACCGACTTGCAGAGAGGGCCCAAGGGGGCGCGCTGGGCGTCGCCGGCCGGGAGCTCGACGCGCTGGCGGTGACGCTGCAAGAGTCGCACGTGGCATCGGCCGGATACGAGCGAGCACTGTGACCGCAGTGCACGTCGTCGTACCGGACGGCATCGACGATCCGGCCAGGCCGAGCGGAGGCAACGTCTACGACCGCCGGGTCTGCCGTGCGCTCGCCGAGATCGGCTGGCCGGTGCACGTCCACGCCGTGCCGGGCTCCTGGCCGTGCCCCAACGCAGCGGCGCACGCTGCGCTCGCCGGCGTCGTCCAGGACATCCCCGACGGCGCCCTCACGCTGCTCGACGGGCTTGTCGCCTCGACGGCTCCGGAGGTGCTGGTCCCCCAAGCGAACCGGCTGCGTCTCGTCCCACTCGTGCACATGCCGCTGGGCCGGGATACGGCAGACAGCGACGCCCGCATGCGGGAGGGCGCAGTCCTCTCGGCCGCGACGTCGGTGGTCACGACGAGCGCGTGGAGTAGACGAACGCTGCTGGAGCTGTACTCGCTGTCGTGTGATCGCGTGCACGTCGCCGAGCCCGGCGTCGATGCAGCCCCTCTCTCCCCGGGGACGAAGACCGCAGGAGCGCTGCTCTGTGTCGCGGCGGTGATCCCCGGCAAGGGCCACGACGTGCTGCTCGATGCGCTCGCGACGATGACGGACCTTTCCTGGGACTGTCTGTGCGTGGGCAGCATGGAGCGCGACCCTGCGTTCGCAGAGAGCCTCAATCGCCGGCTCTCGGACGATGGGCTCGAGACCCGCGTGCACTTCGCTGGGCCGCGCACGGGAGTGGATCTCGATCGACGCTACGAGTCTGCCGACCTGCTCGTGCTGCCCTCGCGGGGCGAGACCTATGGCATGGTGGTCACCGAGGCGCTCGCTCGCGGCCTGCCGGTCGTCGCAACGGATGTCGGCGGGGTCGCGGAGACCCTCGGCCACGGAACGGGCGCGGCCCGGCCCGGGCTGCTCGTTCCCCCCGACGACCCTGCTGCGCTCGCCGCGGCCTTGCGGACCTGGCTCGGCGACGCCGAGGTGCGGCTGTCCTGGCGCCGGGCCGCGCGCGAGCGGCGCGCGTCGCTCGCCGGGTGGTCGACCACGACCTCCGTACTGGCGGGCGTACTGGCGGAAACGGCGCGATGATCGTCGAGCGCACTCGGATCAGCGGCGAGTGGCTCGACCTCCGCGAGCCTGCCGACGCCGAGGCGCGGGACCCTGGGCTCGTCCAGCACCTCCGCCGGCATCTTCCTTCGACGGGCTGCCTGGTGATTCACGATCTCGGCTGCGGCACAGGGTCGATGGGCCGCTGGCTTGCTCCGCTCCTGCCGGGGCCGCAGCACTGGATTTTGCACGACCGGGACGAGGATCTGTTGGACGTCGCGGCGGCCGAGCATCCCGGGCCGGCCGCCGGCGGCGCTGCGGTCTCCGTCGAGACGCGACCTTCTGACGTCACGCAGTTGCGCCCGGGCGATCTCGCGGATGCGAGCCTTGTCACCGCCTCGGCGCTCCTCGATCTGATGACGTGGGATGAGCTGGAGGGGCTGATCGACCTCTGCGCGAACGCCGGATGCCCGGTCCTCCTGAGCCTGTCCGTCGTCGGCCGCGTCGACCTGGTCCCGGCGGATCCGCTGGACTCCCGCGTGTCGGTCGCGTTCGACGCTCACCAGCGCCGAATGACCGAGCGCGGCCGCCTGCTCGGCCCCGATGCCGCTGCCGCCGCCGTCGAGGGATTCCGTCGGCGGGGGGCCGAGGTGCTCGTCCGGCCGACCCCCTGGCTGCTCTCCGCCGCCGAGGCCGACCTGGCTGCGGAGTGGTTCACCGGGTGGATCGGCGCCGCGTGCGAGCAGTCTGTCGACCTCGCTTCCGAGACCGGCTCCTATGCACGTAGGCGTCTGGCGGAGGCGCGAGCGGGGGAGCTCGCTGTGACTGTGGGGCACGCCGACCTGCTGGTCCTGCCATGACGACCCGTACTTCCCTGTGGAGGTGGGCGCGGCCTGTGGTCGCCGTCGGGACGCTGGCTGTCGTCGTCAGGTACCTGGGCATCGGCCCGTTTCTCGACGGCATCCGTGCGGTTGACCGCGCGGCGCTGGTGGCAGGAGCCGGGATCGGCGTGCTGACGACCGTCTGCTGCGCATGGCGGTGGACGACTGTGGCGCACGGCCTCGGCCTTCGTCTGTCGTTTCCGGCTGCCGTCGCAGCCTGCTACCGGTCGGTATTCCTCAACCTCACGCTCCCCGGCGGGGTCGTCGGCGACGTTCACCGCGGCGTCAGCCACGGCCGCAACGTGCGCGATGTCGGCCTCGCCTTGCGGGCCGTCGCCTGGGAGCGCACCGCCGGCCAGGTCGTGGAGGCCGTCGTGACGGTCGCGGTTCTGGTGGCGCTGCCGTCGCCGGTGCGCCCGTCGATCCCGCTCGTGGTCGGCGTGCTCGTAGTGGTGGTGATCGCCGTCGCGCTCCTCGGCCGGGCGCGACCTGATGATGGGCACTCTCGGTGGGCGCGGGTCCGGCGCGCGATCGCCGGCGACGTTCGCGGCGCGCTCCTGGCCCGAAGGACGTGGCCCGTGATCGTGGTCGCATCCCTGCTGGTCGTCATGGGCCACGCGATCACGTTCGTGATCGCCGCGCGAACCGCGGGCGCTGACGCGCCGCTCTCCGAGCTGTTTCCGCTGGCACTGCTCGCCATGCTGGCCATGGTCCTCCCTAGCGTCGCAGGTTGGGGGCCCCGCGAGGGTGCGACGGCATGGGCGTTCGCCGCGGCCGGCCTGGGCGCGGATCTAGGAGTCGCCACCGCCGTCGTCTACGGGGTGATGGTCCTCGTCGCCAGCCTGCCCGGTGCGCTCGTTCTCGTGGCCGCCTGGGTGCCTCGCCCCTCAATCGCCGAGACGGGCGGAGCCGCGGATGCATGACCGCCCCTACACCCTGCTTTCCTGCAGCGTCTCCATGGACGGCTATATCGCGAGCGCGGCGTCTCGTCTGTTGCTGTCAAACGACGCCGACTTCGACCGGGTCGACGCCGTTCGCGCCTCGTGCGACGCGATCCTGGTCGGCGCCACGACGGTACGGAACGACAACCCGCGGCTTGTCGTGCGCTCCCAGGAGCGCCGTGACGACCGCACGGCCCGTGGGCTGGCGCCGTCGCCGATGAAGGTGACGGTGACCTCCCGGGCGGAGCTCGATGCGCGCGCTGATTTCTTCACCACCGGCGAGGCGGAGAAGCTCGTCTACTGCGCCAGGCCCCGCGTGGGCACCGCCCGCGAGCGGCTGGGACCGGTCGCGACCGTCGTCGACGCCGGCCACACCGTGGAGATGTGCAGGCTGAGCAATGACCTCGCGGAACGTGGCGTGGAGCGGCTGATGGTCGAGGGCGGAGGAACCGTGCACACACAGTTCTTGACCGCTGATCTCGTCGATGAGCTGCAGCTCGTCGTTGCCCCGGTGTTCGTCGGCGACTCGCAGGCGCCGAGGTTCGTGCGCGACGGCTGTTTCCCCTGGAATCCGGCCCGGCGCGCGACGCTCGCGGAAGTCCGCCAGATCGGAGACGTCGTGCTGCTGCGCTACGCCCTTTCGTCCCGGTTCGAGGACGACTGAGGGACGGGACGATGCTGATGCGACTGCCCATCGCGACGATCCGCACGCAGGTCTCCGTGCCGCTGCGACTGGCCGACGGCTATGTAACGGAGGCGCGTGTGTTCAGCTTCGACGGTCTCGTCGACGGCCGGGAGCATCTGACATTCGGGCTGGGGGACCTGGCCGCCGACTGTCCGCTGGGCGATGACGAGCGGATCCCGCTGGTCCGGCCGCACAGCGAGTGCCTCACCGGCGACGTGTTCGGCAGCCAGCGCTGCGACTGCGGGCCGCAGTTACGCGAAGCCGTCGAGCGGATCGCCGACTCCGGCGGCTTTCTGCTCTACCTCCGGCAGGAGGGACGTGGCATCGGCTTGTACGCCAAGCTCGAGGCGTACGCGCTGCAAGACATGGGACTGGACACCTATGAGGCGAACCTCGCGCTCGGCCACCGAGAAGACGAGCGGAGCTACGTCGCGGCGGCGCAGATGCTGCACGCGCTAGGTGTGTCGGAGGTCGTCCTGCTCAGCAACAACCCGGACAAGGCCCTGCAGCTCCGCCGGTGCGGGGTGAGCGTCGCCGCGCAGGTGCCGACGGGCGTGCACCTGTCCTCCGCGAACGGCCGCTACCTCGCTGCAAAAGCCCAACGGGCTGCGCACACGTTCGACATCGGGCTGTCGTCAGCCGGGTGAGATCCGCACGTTCGGGCTACCTCGCCGGTTGCGTGCCGAATGCGGTGAGGAAGCGGTCGCGGAAGGCGTTCATCGGCCAGACCGGCGCTTGCGGGCCCGGCCGCAGGCCGTCCTCCCAGCCCCATCCGGCGATCTTCTCCAGCACCGCCGGGTCGTGCGCGATGACCGAGATCGGCACGTCGTGACTCAGCTCCGGGTGCAGACCGGTGACGATCGTCGAGGGCTGATGATCGCCGAGGACGACGAGCACGAGATGGTCGTTACCGTAGTGCTGCACGAACGAGAAGAGCGCGTTCAAGGAGTACTCGACGGACCGCCCGTACGCGGCGCGAACCCGGTCGTGGTCGCTCCAGAGCGCGCCCGTCGAAACCTGCTCGACCGGCATGCTGTTGAAGACCGAGCCGTTGCCGACGTCGTCCCAGTCGATCAGCTCGGGGATGCGCGTCCACGGCGCATGGCTCGACACCATGTCGACCTCCGCGAAGACGGGGCGGCGGTCGTGCTTGGCGAGCTCGAGGCGTTGCAGAGCCATAAGGACGTACTGGTCCGGCATGGGGGCATAGGCGAACGTGGGGCCGAGATACCCGAGGTTGCGCTGGTCGTAGACCTTGTCGTAGCCGTAGAACGACCGCTGCGGCCAATCCCGGTTGTTCGCCGGCACGTCGTCGACGGTCCGCCATCCGGCCCGCTTGAACGCCTGGCTGAGCGTGAACCGGTCGCTCGCGACGAGCTGGTCGTAGCGCCATTGTCTGTTGACCCAGACCCCCGAATGGAGAGTGGAGTGCGCCAGCCAGCTGGCGCCGCCGAACGTGGGCGACGTGAGGAACGCGCTCCGTGCGTGGAAGCCGGCGCCCTCCAGTCGCTCCGTCCCGTCGGCGAGGGCCGCATCGACGCGTGGCGAGACGACCGAATCCTGGAGCCCGACCACTCCATAGCTCTCGACGAACGCGACAATGACGTCCTTGCCGCGCAGACCGGTGAGCAGCTGGTCGCCAGGGGTGTCACGGAAGCGGTCACGTTGGAGCTCGTCCACGAAGACCGCGCGATCCTTGATACCGGTGCGTACCGCGCGCACCTCGTCGACGGCGAGGGTGGCGGCGCTCGCCGAGGCAAACGGCACGCCGGAGACGAGCTGCGCCCCGAACGCCCAACAAAGGACCCAGACGGCGCCGAGCGCCGTGATAGCACGGAGCGACCAGCGGCGGTGGCCGGCCGCGACCCGGGTCAGGCGAAGCACCGCCAGGGTCGTGAGGACGAGAATCGCGACGATGAGCATGGCCGCGCCGGCCACGACGAGGCCCGCGTCCCTCGATCCGACCGAGTCGCGCAGCGTCTCGATGCCGATCCCGGTGTACCGCCAGTCGGCAACGGGATCGAAAGGCCGGTCGAAGGTCGCGTAGACGCCCATGTCGAGGATCTTCACGATCACCAGCAGACCGAGAACCGGGCCGGCGATCCA
>Ga0307318_10000364_pt1 | contig 14960 bp, 17 predicted proteins | sample ER_DNA_367_FD_194500 | JGI IMG/M metagenome (GOLD analysis project Ga0307318, IMG submission 194500) | Bulk soil microbial communities from the East River watershed near Crested Butte, Colorado, United States - ER_DNA_367 | ecosystem: Environmental > Terrestrial > Soil > Floodplain | place...
CTCCGTCGCCTTCGGCGTCTACTCCGACGGCTGGGCGCAGTCGATCGTCCGGTACCGGGCCTTCCCGGGCTTGCAGGCCACGGGGCGCTACCGCGTCACCCTCTCCCTGCCCAAGGGTCGCCCGTCGCGCGTCGTCGACCTCGAGGCCGGCACCGTCCGGCGGACCGCGACGCTCGAGCCGGGGGCGCGTCTCACCGTGGAGCTTCCCGTCGCCGAAAAACCGATTCCCGCGCTCGCGATCCGCATCGGGCGGGCCGACTTCATCGACGCCGGAAAGCCGAAGCCGCGTCTCGTCGGCGCGCGCGTCACGCGGCTCGAATTCATGCCCGAAAAAGGGTCAAGAAACTGACACAACCTGCCGATAGCTCGCGCGAGGGATCCATGCCTGATTCGTACTCGATCGACACGCTGCTCGAGCAGATGGTGGCGCACGACGCCTCCGATCTGCACCTCACGGCGGGCTCGCCCCCCGTGCTTCGCATGCGCGGGCAGCTGCACCGCGTGGATCAGCTCCCGCGCCTCTCGACGGACGACACGCGGCAGCTCCTCTACCGGATCCTTTCCACCGAGCAGCAGAAGCAGCTCGAACTGAACCGCCAGATCGACCTGTCGTACTCGATCCCGGGCCTCGCGCGCTTCCGCGTCAACATCTACTCCCAGCGCGAAAGCCTCGCCGGCGCCTTCCGCCTGATCCCGACGACGCTGAAGACCCTGGAGGAGCTCGGCGTCCCCAAGTCGCTCTACCAGTTCTGCGACAGGCCCCGCGGCCTCGTGCTCGTCACCGGCCCGACGGGCTCGGGCAAGTCGACGACGCTCGCCGCGCTGATCGACGAGATCAACCGCACCCGGGCCGACCACATCATCACGATCGAGGACCCGATCGAGTTCCTCCACAAGCACAAGCGCTGCATCGTCAACCAGCGAGAGCTCGGCCCTGACGCCGTCAGCTTCGCCGAGGCGCTCCGCGGCGCGCTCCGCCAGGACCCCGACGTGATTCTCCTCGGCGAGATGCGCGACCTCGAGACGATCGCGACCGCGCTCACCGCGGCCGAGACCGGGCACCTCGTGTTCGCGACGCTCCATACGCAGGACGCGTCCTCCACCGTCGACCGTCTGATCGACGTCTTCCCGGCGGCCCAGCAGGGCCAGATCCGCACCCAGATCGCCGGCACGCTCCAGGGCGTCGTCACGCAGACGCTCGTCCCCACAGCCGACGGCCAGGGGCGTGTCCCCGCCGTCGAGATCCTCCTCCCGGACGACGCCGTCCGGAACCTGATCCGCCAGTCCAAGATCGAGCAGGTCTACTCGGTGATGCAGACGGGGACGGCGCGTGGGATGCAGACGCTCGAGCAGTCCCTGGCCGACCTCGTCCTCCGCGGCACGATCGAGCAGGAGGTCGCCGTTTCACGGTCGAGCAAGCCCGAGCAGCTGCTCGGGCTGATCAAGCGGACCGCGACCGACGCTCCGCCGCAGCAGCCGGTCGCCGCCGGCGGCCTTCGCGTGGCGGGGGGCTAACCGATGGACCTGCGGAAGGAGATCAAGTTCTCGGACCTGCTGCCCAAGCGGCGCGCAAAAGGCGAGCCGAAGCCGAAGGCAGAGAAGGCGGCGAGGGAGCCTCGGGTCTCGCGCTTCTCGCGGAAGAACCAGGACTCGGCGCCGACGGAGACGCCGAAGCGGGCGCAGAAGCCGAAGATGAGTGGGAGGACGAAGAAGCTCGTCGGCCTGAAGGTCGGCTCGTCGCAGATCGCGGCGGCGCGGATCGTGAACAACGGCAGCCCGCAGCTCGTCCAGATCGCGCGTGACGAGCTCGACTCCGGCATCGTGGTCGGCGGCGAGCTGCGCGAGACCGAGGAGCTAGCCGCGGTCCTCAAGCGCTTCTTCCGCAAGCACAAGCTGCCGCGCCAGAACGTCCGCCTCGGCATCTCCAACAACCGCATCGGCGTGCGTGCCTTCGAGATCGCGGGGGTCGACGACGAGAAACAGCTCGCGAACGCGATCAAGTACCGGGCGCAGGAGACGCTGCCGATCCCGGTCGAAGAGGCCGTGCTCGACTACCAGATCCTCGGTGAACGGACCGACGAGGAGGGCGTCCTCCACCGGAAGGTGCTCCTCGTCGTCGCCTACCGCGACCTGATCGACCGCTACGCGGCCGCGTGCAAGAAGGCCGGCATCCGCCTCGCGGGCATCGACCTCGAGGCCTTCGCCATCCTCCGTGCGCTGGCGCCGCCTCCCGGCGACGAGGCCGCGGGCTCGGCGATCGTGGTCGTGAACGTCGGCCACGACCGGACGACGTTCGCCGTCTCCGACGGCAAGACCTGTGAGTTCACGCGCGTCCTCGACTGGGGCGGCCGCTCGCTCGACATGGGCATCGCGAGGGCGCTCGACCTCTCTCCTTCGGAGGCCGCGCCGATCAAGCTCGCCCTCTCGCTGACGGAGCCGTCGATTCCGGCGGGCCTGACGAGCGACCAGGCCGATCGCGTCCGGGAGGCAGTCGTCCGCGAGGTGCACGAGTTCGCCCGCGAGCTGGTCTCCTCGCTCCAGTTCTACCAGTCGCAACCCGGCTCTCTGGGCATCGGCGAGATCGTCCTCACCGGCGGGACGGCGCAGCTGCCCGGCCTCGCCGCGGAGCTGTCGCGCCTCCTCGGCGTGCGCGCTCGCGTCGGCGACCCGCTCGCCCACGTGAAGGTCGGGAAGAAGGTCGACCGCGAGCAGCAGCTCGGCTCGCTGACGTCGGCAATCGGCCTGGGGATCGAGAGCTAGATGCGCGCCGTCAACCTGCTCCCGCGCGACGACGCGAGGCGCCAGCGGCGCCAGCCGGGCGCCGTGCTGCTCACGGCGGTTCTCGGCGGCGTGCTGGTCACTGCCCTGCTCGCCGGCCTCTTTCTGACCTCGAGCTCCGCAGTCAGCGACCGCCAGTCCCAGCTCGACGCGGCGCGCGCCGAGCTCGCCGCGATCCCGCCCGCGCCTGCCGCGCCGGTCGACTCGAGCGGCCTCGAGACCGAGAAGAGCGCCCGCGTCACGCTGCTCGGGAAGGCGCTCGCCTCCCGCGTCGCGTGGGACCGGGTGTTGCGCGAGGTCTCGCTCGTCCTCCCCGAGGACGTCTGGCTCGAGTCGCTGGCCGCAAACGCCGCCGACCCGAACTTCGTCCCGACGCCGGGCAAGACGGAGGCGCCTCCCGGCGCCTTCACGATCACCGGCTTCTCGTACTCGCATGACGGGGTGGCGCGGCTGCTCTCGCGCCTATCCGTGATCCCGTCGCTCGACCGCCCCACCCTCGGCTCGAGCATCGTCGACACGACCAAGGCGCGCAGCGTCGTGAAGTTCACGATCACCGCGTCGATCCGGCAAGGAACGGTGGCCTCGTGAAGAACCTCCCGAAGCCCGCCGCGATCGCGATCGTCGTCGTCGCCCTGCTCGTCGTGACCGCGCTCGGCTACTTCCTCGTGATCTCGCCGAACCGGTCGCAGGCGTCGGAGCTGAAGCAGGAGACCGAGACGGTGCAGTCGCAGATCCAGGCGCTCCGCATCGCAAACACGCAGGTGCGCCAGGCGGAGCCGATCCGGGTCGCCGACCTCTTCCGCGTCAGCAAGGCGATGCCGGCCACCGACGACATGCCCGGGGTGATCCTCGAGCTCAACCGCATCGCGCGTGACGCCGGGATCCGCTTCGAGTCGATCACGCCGCAGGCCGCGGGCGACGCCGGCGGCTACCTGCGCCGCCCGATCGACCTCGTCTTCGACGGCAACTTCTACGAGCTGTCGGACTTCCTCTTCCGCCTGCGCAGCCTGGTGCGCGTGCGCAACGGCCAGCTCGAGGCCAACGGCCGGCTCTTCAGCGTCAACGCGCTCAACTTCGTCGAGAGCGAGCGCTCCTTTCCCGACATCAAGGCGACGCTGAGCGTGAGCGCATTCGTCTATGGCACCGGCGCGCCGCAGCCGCCCGCGCCTCCGGCGCCCCAGCCGGCCGCCCCGGCGCAGCCCGCGCCGGCCCAGCCCGCCCCTGCCCAGCCTGCCCCGCCCCCGGCTGCCGCCGCCGCGGCGAACGCCCCCGGAGCCTGATGCCCAAGAAATTCGATCCGAAGGCGAAAGCCCGCAAGCAGAAGATCGTCGCCGCCGTCCTGGGCGTCCTCCTGCTCGGCGTCCTCGCCTACCAGGCGCCGACGATCCTCGGGCTGTTCGGCGGCGGCTCGTCGACCACCCAGTCCGAGCCTGCTCCAGCCACGCCGGCAGCTCCTGCCGCGCCGGCCGCCGGAGCGCCGGCGACCCCGGCCTCGGCTGCACCCGTCGCGGGGTCGGCGCAGCTCGTCGACTCGGACGTCGCGCCAACGCCGGGTACCGGCCAGCTCGTCACCTTCGACCGCTTCGAAAGCAAGGATCCGTTCGTCCCTCAGGTCGGAAAGAACGACGGCACCGGCGGCCTACCGGCACCAGACGACACGGCGCCGCCGCCCGAAACGAAACCGAAGCCGAGCACCCAGCCCCAGCCGGCTGCAGCCGCGTCGCCGACCGCGCCGGCCGCCGTCGAGAGCGCCGAGCTCAGCGTCAACGGCCACACGACCACGGTCCGCGTCGGCGGGACGTTCCCCGAGAGCGACCCGATCTTCAAGCTCACCGCGCTGACCGGGCGTACCGCGAAGGTCGGGATCGTCGGCGGCACGTACGCCAGCGGCTCCCAGACGATCACCCTCCAGAAAGGCGGCAAGCCGGTCACGCTGATGAACACGGCCGACGGCACGACGTACGTGCTCCGGTTCGTGTCCGTCGGCTAGGCCGGTCGGAGAACATGCTGCGGACGCGGCTGCGGGCCGACGAAGCCGGCTTCGGCCTGATCGAGCTCCTGATCGCGATGATCATCCTCAACGTCGGGCTGCTCGCGATCATCGCCTCGTTCCAGGCCGGGATCGTCTCGCTCGGGCGCGCGAGCCGGGTTACGACCGCCGCCGTGCTGGCCGACCAGCAGATGGAGCTCTACCGCGCGATCACGTATGACTCGATCCGCCTCGCGTCGTCATCGATTCCCGGGACGGCGCCGTACACGACCGATCCCGCCTACAGCGCAACGCAGATCATGACGCCCGCCTGCTCCGGCTCGCCGCCGCCTGACGAGTGCAACGCCAGCCGCGTCGTCACCGGCGCCGACAACAAGAGCTACCGGCTGGATGTCTACATGGTGTCGACGGCGCCGACCGGCGGCCGCAGCCTCAAGCAGGTCACGATCGTCGTCCGCGACGCCAGCAACCTCAGCAAGGTGTACCTCCGCCAGGCGTCGTCCTTCGACCAGTCCACCGGCTAAGGCAACGACCAGCGAGCGCCGATAGCGACCCGAAATGGCGGCCTATAGCTACACAGCGATCAACTCCTCGGGCCTCGAGCTCTCCGGGAACATCAACGCGGCCGACCGCAACGCCGCGCGCGAGCAGCTCCGCGTCCGCGGGCTGCTGGCGCAGCAGCTCGTCGAGCTGCCCGCCTCGGGTGAGCAGAGCGTCCGCACCGCCTTCAAGAAGATCAAGCCGAAGTCGCTGCAGGTCTTCTCGCGGCAGTTCGCGACCATGATCGACGCCGGCCTCAGCGTCGTGAGCGCGCTCGTGATCCTCGAGCAGCAGACCGAGGACAAGTACCTGGGCGCCGTGATCAAGGAGCTGCGCGCCGACGTCGAGGGCGGTCTACTCCTCTCTCAGGCGATGTCCCGCCACCCGAAGATCTTCAGCCGGCTCTACATCGCGATGGTCGAGGCAGGGGAAGCTGCCGGAATCCTGGACCAGGTGCTCGACCGGGTCGCCTACCAGATCGAGAAGGAGACCGCGATCAAACGCCGCGTGAAGAGCGCGATGATCTACCCGACGATGGTCCTGATCTTCGCGACCCTCGTCCTGATCGGGATGCTGATGTTCCTCGTCCCGGTATTCGTGAAGATCTTCGCCGACCTGGGCGGCTCGCTCCCGACGCTGACCCAGTGGGTCGTCAACGTCTCGAACTTCCTGCGCGGGAACTACTACATCGTCTTCCCGGTCCTGCTCGCGTTCGGGCTCACCCTCCGCAAGCTGAAGCGGACCGAGAAGGGACGCCAGGTCTGGGACCAGGTCAAGCTCAAGATCCCGATGAAGATCGGCCCCGTCGTCCTCAAGGTGACGATGGCCCGCTTCTCGCGAACCCTCTCGACGCTGATCGCGGCGGGCGTGGACATCATCAAGGCGCTCGAGATCACCGGCCAGACCGCGGGCAACTGGGTCGTCGAGGAGGCGCTCGCCGACGTGCGGACCCAGGTGCAGGAGGGCATCCCGATCGCCGAGCCCCTCGCCACCAACCCGGTGTTCCCGCCGATGGTCTCGCACATGATCAAGATCGGTGAGGAGACGGGCGAGCTCGAGAAGATGCTCTCGAAGGTGGCGGACTTCTACGAGGACGAGGTCGACTCGTCCATCTCGGCCCTGACCTCGATCATCGAGCCGCTGATGATGATCGGCGTGGGCTGCATGGTCGGCGTGATCATCATCTCGATGTACCTGCCGATGTTCAAGATGCTTTCGCTCGTCAAGTAGCGCGCGCGGAGCGGCTCGCCGGCTAGCGGGAGGGCAGGAGTCGGCGCGCCGGCTCCGTACCCGAGGGTGTGCAGGAAGGCGCCACCGCCTCGCCGTCGCCTGGGCAACGGGCGATCAAGGTCAACATCACCGTCCGCACGATGCTGATCGCGATTGCGATCTTGGCGGTGGTCTGGATGTTCATCGCCGTCCGGACGGCAGTGCTCACCCTGTTCCTCGCGCTCTTCTCGGCGCTCGTGCTCAACCCGGTCGTCGATCTCGTGCAGCGCAAGCTCAAGCTCGGACGGGGCCCCGCCGCGCTGATCGTCGTCCTGGGCCTCGTCGCGTTCGGGATTCTGTGCGCGTGGATCCTGATCTCGCCGTTCGTGAACTCGATGAGCGACTTCGTCGACGCGCTTCCCTCGATCGTCGCCGAGATCCGCAACTCCTCGCTCGGCTCGTGGCTCGACAGCCACAGCCAGGCGCCCGAGCAAACACAGGCCAACATCAAGCAGATCGCGAAGGGGATCGGGGATGCCGCCGGCGGGATCCTCGGCGTCGCGCTCTCGGCGTTCAGCCTGCTGCTGAGCGTCGTCACCGCGATCTTCCTGACCCTGTTCCTGATCATGGACATGCCGCGGCTCCTCGGCGCCGTCGACAGCGTCCTCGATCCGGCCGGGTCGGACCGGCTGCAGCGGATCTGGCCGTCGGTCGTCACCGCCGTCTCGCGGACGATGATCGGGAACATCGCGATCTCGGTGATCTGCGGGGCGATCTACGGCCTCACCGCGTGGGCGCTGGGCCTGCCGTTCCCGCTCGCGCTCGCCTTCATCTCCGGCTTCCTCGACCTGATCCCGATGGTCGGTGCGACCGTCGCCGGTGCGATCATCGTGCTCGTCGCGCTGACCCAGGGCCTGACCGCCGCGGTGATCATGCTGGCGGTCGTCCTCATCTATCAGCAGGTCGAGAACTACGTGCTGCAGCCGACCATCCTCGGCAGGGCGGCCGACGTCTCCGGGTTCCTCGTGATCGCGAGCGTCCTTGTCTTCGGGACGTTGCTCGGCGTCGTCGGGGCGATCATCGCCGTGCCGATCGTCGCCTCGATCCAGATCGTGCTCCGCGAGGTGACAGCGAAGCGGCGGGCGGAGATGGCGGAGCTGCGCGAACCCGGTGCAGCTACGGCCGCACGTTCTGGTTGAGCCGGAAGACGTTCTCCGGATCCCAGGCGCGCTTGAGCGCCACCAGGCGCTCGTACTTCGCCTAGCCGTAGACCGACCGCGCGACGTCGGCGCCGGTCTCGGCGACGTCGTTCACATAGCGCCCGCTGATCGCGAAGCGGTCGAAGTCCGTGATCAGCGAGCGGCCCCAGTCACGAGCGGCGCCGTCGCGTGCGGGGTCGTCCCAGACGATCTCCGCCGCCGCCCAGACCGCCGCCTCCCGACCGGCGAACGCTGCGTCGTCCTCGGGAACATCTGCGATCGCGCCACCCCACGCGATGAAGGACACCTCTCCTCGGGTGCCCGGCGGGGTCCGCCCGACGTGATCGACGGCCTCGGTGACGGCTTGCTCAGGGAGAGAGGCGAGGAAGGCGCTCTTCATCGAGAACCGATGCCCCCAGGCGAGGGGCTCGTCCTGCATCACCTGCGTCGCGAAAAGCGTCTTGGGCACGATCGAGTCGACGAGCGGGGGCCCGAACGCCCGGAGCTCGGCGAGATCGCGCTCCGCGGCCGCGGGCGTGCCGGCATGGAGCGTCGAGACCGCGGCATAGGGCCGGCCTTCTTCAATGCCGAACGCAAGGCTCAGCCAAAGCTCCCGTGGGCCGTTCTCGACGAGATCGCGGTAGAGCGCCGCGAGCTCGTGAGCGCGCTCGATCGGGTGGACGACGGCGCCGTGCGTCACCGTCCCGCCGAACGGGTGGAGGCGGAACGTGAACGAGGTCGCGACGCCGAAGTTCGACCCCGCACCGCGCAGCCCCCAGAAGAGCTCCGGGTTCTCGTCGGGACTCGCCCGCACCAGCTGCCCGTCGGCCGCGACGAGCTCGACCTCGAGCAGGTTGTCGATGGTCAGCCCGAGCTTCCGCTGTAGGCGGCCCATCCCGCCGCCGAGCGTGAGCCCGGCGACGCCGGTATGGGAGACGACGCCGACCGGACACACGAGCCCGACCGCGAGCGAGGCTTCGTCGAGCTCGCCGAGCAGCGCACCGCCGTTCGCGCGGGCGGTGCGCGCCTCGGCATCCACCTGGACGCCGCGCATCCGCGCCAGGTCGATCACGAGGCCGTCGTCGCAAGTGGAGAGCCCCGGCACGCTGTGCCCGCCGCCGCGCACTGCGAGGGGCAGCTCCTCCTCGCGCGCGTGGCGGATCGCGGTGGCGATGTCCTCCGGGCCGGTCGGCCTGACGATCAGCGCCGGGTACCGGTCGATCATCCCGTTCCACACGACCCGCGCGGCGTCGTAGCCGGGGTCGCGGGGACGGATCACCTCGCCGGTGAACGTTTCGGGGAAGACGGCGGTCACGCGCGGCTCAGGCGGCCGCGAACCGCTTTTCGGCGCGCTCGCGCCGGCGTGCTGCCTCGACCTCGCGGTCCTTCGGCGCCGCAGCGGTCACGAGCTGTCCGAGCAGTCGACGCGATGCCTCCGTGACCTCGTCGACCGCGCGCTCGAACGCCTCGGCGTTGGCCTGCGACGGCTTCGTAAACCCGCTGATCTTGCGCACGTACTGAAGCGAGGCCGCCCGGATCTCCTCGTCGGTCGCCGGCGGCTCGAAGTTGAACAGCGTCTGGATGTTTCGGCACATGCCTCGATCCTACGCGGAGCCGTGCGGTGTCGAGAGCGCCGCGAGCTCGTCGGGCGTGTTGACGTTCGCGAGCGCGTCGGGCGCGAGCTCGACCACCGCGGTCTCGAGCTCCAGGAGAGCATCGCGGAGCGCGAGCTCTCCCGCGCGGAGCCGCGTCTCGAGCACGTTCAGCGCGGAACGGCGATAGGCGCCGGGGAGGGGGCCCGTCTGCGGAACGGCCGCGTCCAGGCAGGCGGCCGCAAGCGCGCGAAGCGCGGACTCCCCCACGAGCGGGCAGTCGACCGGGAGGAAGACGCAAACGTCGTTCGCGGCGCGGCGCAGGCCTGCGACCACACCGGCGATCGGCGCGCGGACGTCGAACCCATCGACCTCTACGGGGAACGGGAGGCCGAGGTCGTCGTCCTTCCCGAGGGCGAGCCGCTCGTCGCTCCAGGCGAGCGCGTCCCAGCCCCGCTCGGCGAGCGTGCGGTCGCCCCACGGCGCGAGCGCCTTGGGCGAGCCGAAGCGCGAGCTCGCGCCGCCGAGCAGCAGAATGCCGGTGATGGACGAGTGGTTCTCGACGGCGCGCGACCGGGTGGCCGACGCCTCGGGTCTTCCGGCCGACGAGCTCGAGCTGACGCCGGATGTCGAGGCGACGCTACTCGACCTTGCGCGCATCGCCGCCCACGAGAGCGGCGCCCGGACGAACGCGCCGCTCCTCTGCTACCTGCTCGGCCGCGCGGGTGGCCGCAGCGGCGTCGACCTGGAAACGCTCGCCGCGGCGGTCAGGCATGGGACCGCGCACCCTTCGCCTGGCTGAAGCGCGTCAGGGTCACGAAGAGCACGCCGCCACGAGGTTGCCGACGATCGCCACGCCCAGGTTCGCGGTCACATCGGCGTAACCGACATCGGCGCCGTAGCGGATGCCCAAGACGAGCTCGAGCGTGACCACGATCACGTGGTTGAAGAGCCCGAGCGCGAGCAGCGAGCCGATGATCCACCCGCGCAGCGCGCGCATCCCCATCGTCTCCGTCCCCTCGACGAGCCACGTGCCCAGCGTGATCAGCGCGCCCGCCGCGATCGCGCTGAGGAAGGCCGCGAGCGCGTTCGGACCGGCCGACGACGACGAAGACGAAGGCGATCCCGAAGGCGACGGCTCCGAACAGGCGTCCGAGGTCGGAGCCGAGCCTGGCCGCCACCAAATAAGCGGTGACGGCCATCGCAATAAGCCCGAACACCACGTCGATCCCGGCCATGAACGCGGTCGCCGCGAGCTCGAGCGGCGGCCGCGCGAGCCGGCACCGGCCCTCTTCGCGGGTCCGCTCGAAGATCTCTTCGGGAGTCGGCGCTGCCACTACAGAGTTGCGTTTATCCCCGAAAACCCGCATTGCTGCGGCAGGAAACTCGGCTACGTCTGGGCTGTGTGTTCTGCTTTGGCGGCTTTCGCCTCTTTCTCTTCGCGCCGTACCTGGACATAGGCGAAGCCGAGTTGTCGAGCGAGTTCGACCAGGATGCCGATGCCGACCAAGATGTAGAAGACGGTGAAGATCTTGATCGGAGTGCTCGTGATCGTGAGCTCCGGGTCGGCGATGCTCGATGTCGTCAGCGTCGCGACGGCGAAGTAGAAGCCGTCCACGAGACTCCAGTCCTGGCTCGTGGTGTAGGTGATGGTGCCAACGGCGACGAGGAGGAATCCCGCCCCGAGGATCTGTGCGAAGCCCTCGTCGCGGACAGCGACCCTCAGTGCCTTCGCGAAACGGTCGAACATGAGCCACGCAGAGAGCACACGGCGAGTTTCTGCCCAGAGGTAGCCGATCCTCCGCCGAGACGACCTCAACCGGGCGGGAGTTGAGCCAGCGACTACTGAGTAGCGTCTATACCCGACAACCTTCAGGCGAGAGACGCTGGCCCAGGCGAGGTTACTGCCGCTTGGCGATACCGTTTCGTGGAGAGAGCCCTGAGTCAGAACACCCATCCCAGTCCTTCGGGCACCAGCGAGCCGGTCTCAGTTCGGACTCTGACCGCACCGACACGCAGCGAAATCGAAGCACTCGCCGAGCTCTTCGACAAGTATCGCGCCCACTACGGCGAGGCTTCCTACTCCTCCCAAGCAATAGGTTGGCTTGAACAGAACCTCAGCACCCACCTACGCGCGTTCGTCGCCGAAGACAGGGGGAGGTTCGTCGGCTTCGCGATCACGATGGAAGTACCGGCATCCTTGCGGCTCGCCCACTTCTGGCAGATCAGAGACCTTTTCGTGCTGCCGACGCACCGTCGTCGTGGAGTCGGTCGTGCCCTTCTCAGCTCCGTCCGAGCGGCTGCAATCGCGTCGGGCGCACTCCGCCTAGTCGTGCAGACCGAGGAAGACAACGACCCCGCTCTCCGTCTCTACACCGACAGCGGCTACGCCCTGATCAACGGCTATTGCTCACTGATGCTGCCGATTCGCCCGGAAACGCGGGGAAGCTAATCGGGCCACCAAGCGTCCCTGCTCGGGGGTCATTCCGGAACACTGGCCCAGGCGAGGGTCCTTCACCCGACTGCGGACGGATTCCCCGGTGGCCGCGTGTAAAACCGTGACGCCTGGGTAGACGCAGCACTGCGAATGGACAGAATTTGCGACGTCTGGGGCGAACGAACCCCGTTCGGCGGCAGCGGGGACTGGCCCGTCCGGATCGATGAGCACACGGTGGAGGCGCCCGAGCGCTGGGTACAGTCGGCCTGCGTCCTCTGCTCGAACGGTTGCGCCCTGGACGTCGGCGTCGCCGGCGGCAAGATCGTTGGTGTCCGCGGCCGGGAGGTCGACCGCGTCAACCACGGTCGCCTCGGCCCGAAGGGCCTCTACGGCTGGCAGGCGAACAACGCGCCGGACCGCCTGAAGCGACCGCTGATCCACCGTAACGGCGAGCTCGTCGAGACCGACTGGGGTACGGCGCTGAATGCGGTCGTCGAGCGCGCTCGCTCGCTGCTCGACGAGACAGGGCCGAGCTCGATCGGCTTCTACACGACCGGCCAGCTCTTCATCGAGGACTACTACCCGCTCGCCGTCCTGGCTCGGGGAGGCATCGGCACGAACCACCTCGACGGGAACACCCGGCTCTGCACGGCGACCGCCGGCCAGGCGCTGAAGGAGACCTTCGGCTGCGACGGCCAGCCCGGGAGCTTCGAGGACGTCAACCCCTGCGACACGGCTTTTCCTCGTCGGCATCAACATCGCGGAGACACAGACGGTGACGTGGATGCGGATGCTCGACCGGCTCCACGGGCCGGACCGCCCGAAGCTCGTGGTGATCGACCCGCGCCGGACACCCACGGCGCGCGAGGCCGACGCGCACCTCGCGATCCGGAACGGGACGAACGTCGCCGTGCTGAACAGCCTGATCCGCGAGCTGATCGAGAACGGCTGGATCGACCAGGAGTGGGTCGACGAACACACCGTCGGGTTCGAAAGCCTGGTGAAGACGGTCGAGCCGTACACCCCGGAGCATGCCGCCGAGATCTGCGGGATCGACGCCGCCGACATCCGCCGGGCCGCCGAGCTCCTGGGGAGCGCCGAGCGGCTGGTGTCTCTCGTGCTCCAGGGCGTCTACCAATCGCACCAGGCGACCGGCGCGGCCTGCCAGGTGAACAACATCAACCTGCTCCGCGGGATGATCGGTCAGCCCGGCCGTGGAATCCTGCAGATGAACGGCCAGCCGACGGCGCAGAACACGCGGGAGACCGGCTGCAACGGCGACCTCGCCGCCTTCCGCAACTGGCAGAACCCCAAGCACGTCGAGGAGCTTGCGGCGCTCTGGAACGTCGACCCGCTCCAGATCCCCCACTGGGGGCCGCCGACCCACGCGATGCAGATCTTCCGCTACGCCGAGCAGGGCTCGATCAAGTTCCTCTGGATCGTCGGCACGAACCCAGCGGTCTCACTGCCGGAGCTGAACCGGATCCGCTCGATCCTTGCCAGGGACGACCTCTTCGTCGTCGTCTCCGACGCCTTCCTCAGTGAGACCGCGCACTTCGCCGACGTCGTCTTTCCGGCGGCGATCTGGGGCGAGAAAAGCGGGACGTTCACGAACGCCGACCGGACCGTCCACCTCTCCGAGCAGGCCGTCGAGCCGCCGGGCGAGGCTCGGGCGGACGGCGAGATCTTCATCGACTTCGGGAATCGGCTCGGACTCGAGGACAAGGACGGCGCGCCGCTGCTGAAGTGGCGGAGCCGCGAGGAGGTCTACGACGCCTGGCGGGAGTGCTCGAAGGGCCGCCCCTGCGACTACTCGGAGATCGGCTACGAGGAGCTCCGGGACGGGAGCGGGATCCAGTGGGGTGGCGAGCGCCTCTACACCGACGGCCGCTTCCCGAGCTTCCCCGAGTACGCGCAGGACTTCGGCCACGACCTCACGACGGGCGTGACCTTCACCGAGACCGACTACAAGGTGCTGGCGCCGAACGGCCGGGCGGTGGTTCGCGTGGCTAGCTACGAGCCGCCGAGCGAGGAGCCCAGCGACGAGTACCCGTTCCGGCTGGCCACCGGCCGAACGGTCTACCACTTCCACACCCGGACGAAGACCGGCCGGACGCCCGAGCTCCGCGCGGCGGCGCCCGACCCGTGGGTCGAGCTTTCGGCGGCCGACGCCTCCCGCCTCGGGGTGACCGAGGGCGAGAGCGTGCGGGTGGAGTCGCCGCGCGGCGTCGTCGTCGCGCCGGCCTGGATCACCGGCGTCCGCGAGGGGGTCGTCTTCATCCCCTTCCACTTCGGCTACTGGGACGAGGAAGACGGCGCCGGTCCGAACGCGCGCCCGCGCGCGGCGAACGAGCTGACGATCACCGCCTGGGATCCGACGTCGAAGCAGCCGCTCTTCAAGAGCGCCGCCGTGCGCGTGGAGCCGGCATGAAGCTCGGCTCGGCGGTCGCGGGTCTCGCCGAGGCCGAGCTCGCGCTCGCCGACGACTTCCGCAAGCTCGGGGAGCTCCACGCAGCCGACCACGACGTCTTCCACCAGTCACGCACATTTGCGAAGCAGTGCGCGGGCCATGCGGAGAAGCTGCGACCGATCGTCGAGCGGTACGGGAGGGAGGCTCCGGGCGACGGTGAGCCGGGCCTGTGGGAGAGCGTGATGGGGGCGGTCCGTCGCCGCACCTCGGAGACGATCGGACGGCGGCCGGAGTCGGGGTTGCTCCTCGTCCAGGACTTGCGGGACGTCTACCTGTCCGCCCAGGAGACCTTCATCACCTGGGTGATCGTCTACCAGGGGGCACAGGCGGCACGGGACCGGCAACTTTTCGAGGTGTCGAGCGAGTGCCAGCTCGAGACCGAGCTCCAGGTCAAGTGGGCGCTGACCCAGCTCAAGGTCGTCTCGCCGCAAGCGCTGAGCGCGTGACCACGCCGGAAGTTCCGGCCCGGGTCGTGCTCCGGCCGATCGCGTCGCCCGCCGCGCTCGGCTTCCTCGGCCTCGCGGGTGCGACGCTGACGGTCGCGGCGCTCCAGCTCGACTGGGTCGACAAGGCCGAGGGCTCGAAGGTCGCGTTGATCCTGCTCGGCTTCACGGTGCCGCTCCAGTTCGTCGCCTCGATCTTCGGCTTTCTCGCCCGCGACGGCGTGATCGCGACGGGAATGGGCGTCCTCGCCGGAACCTGGCTCGCGATCGCCCTCGTCTTCCATTCGCTTCAGCCGGAGGAG
>Ga0307318_10000366_pt1 | contig 14940 bp, 15 predicted proteins | sample ER_DNA_367_FD_194500 | JGI IMG/M metagenome (GOLD analysis project Ga0307318, IMG submission 194500) | Bulk soil microbial communities from the East River watershed near Crested Butte, Colorado, United States - ER_DNA_367 | ecosystem: Environmental > Terrestrial > Soil > Floodplain | place...
CCAGGTGGGCTGGCCCGCCTGGCCGGTCCCCCGGGACCCCAGCAGGGCGGTCACGACTCTTCCCCCAGGGGTCGCAGCCAGACAGGCCGGGCCGTAGCGCTGTAGGCCCGGGCCAGCGCGGCCCGGGCCAACTCCAGGCCGTCAGGGGTGAGCTGGTAATAGCGGCGGGCCGGGCGCCCTTCGGCCCGCGGGTCGATCTCCTCCCACCGCGATTCCAGCCAGCCCACGGTCTCCAGCCGGGCCAGGATGGGATGCACCGTCCCGCTGGGCAGCCCGGCTGCCTGGCCGATCTCCACCCCATACAGCTCCTTGGAGGGGTCGGCGAGCAGGGTGCGCAAGACGAGCTGGGTGGGGATGGTCATCCGCGGCGTCCGGTTCTCGGTCATGCTTGTACTCTACTGAGACCCTAAGTGGAATACAAGCTATAGCTCGCGACGGGGGTGTATTCAAGGGCCAGGGCGGCTCCAATGACGGCGGCCTGCGCAGGCGGTCGAGGTCACGGTCCACGAGCTCGGGCCGAGCCTGCCCTGGGCAACGGCAACGACGACCAGGGCGACGCGGAGCCAGGACCAGTAGCAAGCTCGACCAGCGATGCGACGAGCGTGACGCGAAGCATGCCAGCGTTCCGCTCCGTCGTGTCCATGCTGGTGAGGTTCGTTGGGAGGACTTTCTCTACGAACTCAAGGCCGGCCCTGCGGGCGGCCGCCTGCGGCGGCCGTCCTCGGCCGGCAACGGCCATCCTCAGCCGGCGTCATTACAGATCTTCAGCCGGGATAAGCCGGTTACCTTCGTCTAGCCTCAGACGCACGTAGGGGTTCACTTGTTCTGGGATGTCATTGACGGCCACGATGACTTGCAGTTCTTGGCCGACGACCTCATCGAGCTCCATCAATTGCGTCCAAACGTTGTCAATCCGCTCGGCATCATATTCGGCCGTTCCGATATTCTTTGTCATTCCGTCGATCAACAACACGCCAGGCAGAGGAATGCTGACCTGAAGAGCGGCCAAATGGTGTGCCAATATATGCGCAACATTCACCAGCACCCTCACGCCTGCACTGAGCCCAGGTAGCTTACGACCGTTCACTATGGGCTCGTAATCGCTGCGATCGATACCGGCTCGTGGCCGACCCGTAAATCGAGGTATGTCGACACGATCCACTAGATTGGCAAAGTTCTGCTCCAGTGTAAGTATGCGTCCCTCGGCGGCAGCATCAATCCTTTCAGAGTGTTCAAGCTCCGCCTGCAGCCTCTCGCTCTCCGCCTCTAGCTCTCCCATCCGCTGTTGACCAGCATCATAACGCTCAAACACAGTAAGATAGTCACGAAGGCGCCGGATATTTGCCCCGACAACCGCCTCTTGGGCCGCGCGACGGGCACCCTGTTCCGCTCGATCCGACACGAAGCTCGCCAATACGTAATCAAGGCGAGCGCTTAGCTCAGTACGCTGCGCTTCTTCCTCTTTAATGACGAAAGCCAAGTCAGCATGCCTTTGCTCATGTGCCGCGATGAGCTCCTCGGTCTCAGCGATCTGCAGATTGATGCGCGCCTGCTCTCGAACGAGGTCCTCTCGGCTTTGAGCCACAGGTTCAGGCTGAAGACAGAGATAACATTCGTCGTTGGACGCTCGATCCGTCGCAACGGCATTACCGCATCGTGGGCAAACACGTAGCTCAAAATCAAAGAACGCTTCTCCAGCCACGATCGCGCGAGTGAGACGTCCAGACTGTGTCTGTAGCTGATTTCGCAGCTCCGTCAAGTCCTGGGCAGCGCGAAGTTCATGCTCCGCTTGCTCTCGTAGCACGGACAACTCAGCATCAGTACGAAGGATTGTGCTTCGAAGCTTCCGTGCTTCAGGATCGTACGAAGCTTGGGCGGCTACTTCAACAGCGGCCTGATTCAATAGTGCAGCCTGGTCCTCCGCCTCTTGTAGTTCCCGTTCGATCGCTACTCGGCTTGCGAATGCAGTACCCTCAAGGAACCGCGAAAAGGCGGTCTCATCGCCCCTGAGCGCACGCAATTCAGTTTGGACTTCCCTTAATCTCTGTTGCAGGCGAGCCACGTCGGCGTCAAAGCTGCCATACAAGATCCGAAACACCATTCGGCGCTTGTGGTCTTTGAACCACATTGAAGAACCGAGGACGTCAACGTCAATTTCTTCCTGCGTTAGGCGACAGTATCTAAGGTAGTCGTTGATGGTAACCCTGACGAAGGCTGAGTCTCCAGGGCGAGAAGGTGCTGCAGGAACTTCAAGGCGGGGGAGGCCGAGCTTTTCGAGTAGCCAGTCTCCGTAGGACAATGGTGCGTTAGGTCCTGATCGCATGGCGGGCAAGGCCAATACGTCATCGCTGCCGGCGACCTCAACCCTGGCGTTAGGAGTCTGTACCATCACCGGCGACGGGACACCGAGTCCGGCATAACCTCGTCGTCGCCTGCGCCGGCTGGCGCACAATGCTCCTGGGCTACTGGACACACCCAGCGGAGGTGGTTGACATGGCCGGGCGACTGGGCGGCAGCAGGGTCGTGGTCCTGCTCGCCGAAGGGTTCGAGGACCTGGAGTTCTGGGTCACGGTGATGCGCCTGCAAGAGGAAGGCGCCGAGGTGACCGTGGCCGGACTCACCACCGAACTGGTGCACGGCAAGCACGGGCTGGAGGCGACCGCCGAGGTCGAAGTCGACGCGGTCTCAGCCGACAGCGTCGATGCGGTGGTGGTGCCCGGCGGCTGGGCACCCGACAAGCTGCGCCGCGACGACGCCGTCAAGGACCTGGTCGCCAAGGCCTACCACCAGGGCAAGATTGTCGGCCTGATCTGCCACGCCGGCCTGGTCGGGATCTCGGCCGGGATCGTGGACGGCAAGCGCGCCACCGGGAGCCTGGGCATCAAGGACGACCTGGTGAATGCGGGCGCGACCTGGGTGGACGAGCCGGCCTTGCGCGACGGCAACCTGGTCTGGGGTCGGGTGGTGCCCGACATCCCGCAGTTCTGCCGCGAGCTCGTCACCGCCATCCAGGAACGGCAAGGCCATCTCAGCAGCCTCAGCACACAGGCGCCCAGCAGCGCGTCGGAGACGCCTTCGGGTAGTTGAACGCTAGCCACCGAAGGCTAAGCAGAGCAGGGCGACCGCCGCCTAGGTGGGGTCGGCCGGCTGGCCGGCGCTAGTCGGTAACTCGACCAGCAGCCTGGTGCCGTCCCCGGGGCGGCTCTCGACCCGCAGGGTGCCGCCGGTGGCCTCGACCCGGTCCTTGAGGCCGACCAACCCGGTGCCACGGGTGGGATCGGCTCCCCCGATCCCATCATCGCGGATCGCCAGCCGCAGAAGCCCGTCATCGGCGTCGATCTCGATCTGCACCAACGAGGCGCTGGCATGCTTGGCCACGTTGGTCAGGGCCTCGGCGACGACGTAGAAGCCGGCCACCTCGACCCGCTCCGGCAGCCGCCCCTCCACCTCCATCTGGAGCTGGACCGGGACCGAGGAGCGGCGGGCCAGGTTCCGCAGGGCCGGGCCGAGGCCGCCCTCGGACAGGATGGCCGGGTGGATGCCGCGCGACAGCTCGCGCAGGTCGTCCAGCACCCCGTCCAGCTCGGCCCCGACGCTGGCCAGCTCCTGGTGGACCAGCTCTTGCTCGGGCGGGATGGCCGCGGCAGTCGTGCGCAGCCGCAGGGCCACCGACACCAGGCGCTGCTGGGCGCCGTCATGCAGGTCGTGCTCGATCCGGCGTCTGGTCTGGTCGGCGGTGGCAACAATGCGGGCCCGCGAAGCGGTCAGCTCGGCCCGCGCCTCGGCGTTGGCGATCGCCGTCGCGGCCAGCTCGGCGAAGTCGGTCAGGCGGGCCTCAGTATCGGCCGGCAGCGGCTCGGGTGGGGCGGAGCTGACCCCGATCAGCCCCCATAGTCGCCCCTCCACCGTGATCGGGCACCCGACCGTCGAGCGCACGCCAAGCTGGCGCGCCACATCGGCGAGCGGGCTGGAGGGGGGGTAGGTGTCGGTCCGGGCCGACCGGCCGGTGCGCATCACCATGGCCGTGACCATGCTGGGGTGGAGCGGGTAGCGCGATCCGACCGGCAGGTGGTCGTCGCCTTGCCGGCTCCAGCCGGCGACCACGCTGACGGTGTCGTCGGGCTCGTACCGGAACGTGTGCACCAGGTCGGCGCCGAGCAGCCGCCCCGCCTCCTCGGCGACCGCCGCGAACACCTCACCCGGCGGTGCCGCCCGGGCGACCAACGTCGCCACCCGCCGCAGGGCCGACTGCTCCTCGGCAATGGCGCCGCGCGCCTGCTCTGAGGCGATTACGCGGCGGCTGGTCGTGGTGGCGAATGCTCCGACGATGACCGACGTCCCCAGAAACAGGCCGAGCACCAGTACCGTCGCCGCGTCCAGGTCGCGGAGCGGCGGCAGCAAGTACCAGTCGAACGCCAGAACGGTCGCGACCCCGACCGGGAGCGCGTACAGGATCCCGGCGAAGCGGGCCACGGCCAGTACCGCCAGCAGCAGGAGCGGGCCAACCAGCACCGGCGGCACGTGCGGCCGTGCGGCCGCGCTCACCAGGGCGGCGACGACGAAGGCGGCGACGCCGGCGGCAGCGGCTAGGACGTTCTCCACTGCCAGCCGTCCGCGATACCGACCCAGCCACGACGTCACCCGAGTGCTGACCTCCCCCGGTGACCTGTGGAGTCCGGCAGGGGCCCCATGACCCGTTCGAGCATGGCACCTAACATCACAGAACACAACGACGCCGCCTTCTGGCTGGCCGGTATCCATGACCGCCCGCGGGGGCACCGACAGGGCTGGCGGTGCAGACATCCGGCCGTTGGGGCGCGATCCTCGACGGTGATGGTCGACACTCACCCCAAGATCGCGGGCTTGACCGACCGCACCCGCCATCCACTACCCGCGGGACTGATCAGCCTGACCTGCAACGAGATGTGCACCTGTTAGCGGCGCGATCGCCCGTCCCGCTGGTGAGGCTCGGCCACCGGCTGCGCTGGTCGCTGTCGCGACGCCGACACCAGGCACACGCCCGCGCCTGCCACTACCACCCACAAGCTGCCACTGGCCGAGCGTCGCCGCCGAGCTTGCAGTATCCCACGCCCTACGCGGAGCCGGTTACCTTGAAGTCCTTGCTGACGAAGATGTGGTGCGGGCTACTGGTGCCGATCCTGTGGACGGCGTATGAGCCGTCGCTCAGCTGCAGCACACGGTTGACGGTCCTCTCGGGGTAGGTGGCGACCGCGACGGCCTTGGCCTTGTCCGCTGCCGCTCCCGTGATGATCGTTCCCGTCCCGGGACGCCAGTTCGCCGGGACCTGACCAACCTGTGGAGCCGGGGCCGATTGCGCCGGCGGGGCCGCGTTCGTGGTGCCTGACGCGCCGTTGCTGGAACTCGATGCGTTGCCGACCGCGTAGGCGCCGATCGCGACCGCGATGGCCACGGCGCCGGCAGCGATGGTCGTGGTGAGCTTTCGGGGAAACATTGAGAGGACTCCTTTAGTCGATGCAACTACGCGAGTGTGGCGGCCGGCGCGGGGGATAGGCTGGGACGAGGCTGAGAGGTTGCTGGGAGTCCCGCGGTCAATCTGCGCTTACGTCGGGAGAAACGGCCATCACCTGCTCCGCCCGGCTAGTACTCCAGCCAGGTCGCGATCACGGGTGGAGTACTAGGTCCCACCCGGCCGGCATGCCAGTTGCTGTGGAGTCACGGCTGGTAGTGAGCCTACGGGCCCTGCGGCAATTGCTGCTGGCGGGTAGGTCAGGATGCCGGCTGGTGGGGGGCGAGGTTGGATGCTCGCCACGACGACACCAGGCCGCCGGTGCGCGATCGTCGGTGCAAGGTCGGCTCGGCAGGGTGACCACCAATCCTAGTGGCACCACAGGCCGGGTCCAGCGAAGAAGGGAACGCACATGCGCGTTGGGCATGACACCAAGAGGACGCCTGGCACGACGTCGGGATTGCTGCGCCGCCCGCTGGTGGCGCTGGTCGCGCTCGCCACGGTCGGGGTGCTGGCAGCCGGGTGCGGCAGCAGCAGCTCGGGTTCGGGCGGATCGGGCTCGGGGGGAGGGCTGTACGGCGGCAGCAGCGTCCCCACGACCGCCCCGTCGGCGGTAGCGACGGTCTCGGCCACCAGCACCAGCCTGGGGACGATCCTGGTCGACGGCAGCGGCCGGACGCTGTACCTGTTCGAGAAGGACCAGTCGGACCAGTCGGCCTGCGCCGGCGCCTGCGCCGCCGCCTGGCCGGTCGACCAGTCCAGCGGCACCCCCAAGGCCGGCAGCGGCGTCAAGGCGTCGATGCTGGGGACCATCAAGCGCGGCGACAACACCACTCAGGTGACCTACAACCAGCACCCGCTGTACTACTTCCAAGGCGACAGCGGCGCCGGTCAGCAGAACGGCCAGGGCGTGGATGCCTTCGGCGCCAAGTGGTTCGTCGTGAACCCCGCCGGCGGTGCCGTCAGCGGCGGCGCCACCACCGCCAACGGCGGCGGCTACGGCTCCGGTGGCTAGGAGGATGCCAGCTCTCGACCAGGACAGCCGGGCCAGCGCCGCCACAGTGCCCCCGGGGCGTGGGGCGCTGGCCCGGTCGGCGATCGTGTCCTGGGTCCTGCGGATCGCCACCGCCGCCGCGTTGGGGATCGACGCGGTGGTCCACTGGCAGAACGCGTCGGCCTATGACGCCGTCACGGGCACTGTCAGCCAGGGGGAGCTGTTCCGGGCCGAGGCCGCCCTCGCCGTGGTGGTCGGGCTGGGGGTCCTGGTCCGGCCCCGGCCCAGCAGCTGGCTCGCGGCGCTGCTGGTGGCGGCCAGCGCGCTGGGGGCGGTGCTGTTGTACCGGTATGTGGATGTGGGGTCGCTTGGGCCGCTGCCGGACATGTACGAGAACACCTGGCAGGTGCCTGGCAAGCTGCTGTCGGCCTACGCCGAGGCCGCCGCCGTCGTCTTGGCCACCCTGGGCCTGCTCACCCACCGCACCCCAGGATGGAACCGCCGATTCCCGTGGGCAGCGACAGGTAGGAAGAGAGGATGAAATGTCCACGTCACGCTGAGAAGAGAGGTTCGTAGAAATGACGGAAGCCCAAGCCACCACCACGAGCTTCGAAGGTCAGCGAATCAGCATCACCACATCCCGATCCTTTGACGACGTGCTCGCACGACTTCGCCAGCTCATTGGGACGGACTCATGGAGCAGTACCCCAGCCGCCATGCAGGAGCTCGGCGGTGCCAACCAGGCGAACTTCGAAACCATCGTCCGCAGCCGACTCGGCCCGAGCGAGTTCATGCTCTTCCACGAAATCAACCACAGCCAATGGCTGCCCATCTATGGCATCAAAAGGCGCGTCTTACGTCTCATCTTCGGCAACCCGATCATCGCCTTCACCATGATGCGCGACGACCTGACCGCCGGGCTCTTCGCACCCGTCGAGATACTGCTCGTCGAGGGCGACGACGCAAACGGGTGCACCGTGGCATACGTCCTGCCGTCCTCCCTCGTGGCCGCAGCGAACCCCTCCCTGCTGCCAGCCGCCCGCCAACTCAACAGGAAACTCGACGCCCTCATCAGTGGCGCGACAGGCGTCGCGAGCCCATCGGCAACCAGTCCATCGACGAGCCGTACGGTGGCTGACGAAGTGAGTGCCACCACGCGACGCAGCTGATCGCTGGTCGGGTCGTCGAGAAACGTGTGCATGGCGTCACGCACCTACATGGCGGCAGGATCGCCTCATCAGCCGAGCCGATCAGTCCCGGAACTACTCCCGCGCACACCCTAGACACGAAAGAACACGAGCTTTCAAGTAGCAGGATCGTGCGATGCGCGCCGGCGCCGCGCCTGACTACACTCGCGTTTTCGACAATTCGAGGCAGAGTGGGCGGTCGTTCCCGCCACCGGCCGCGGACAAGGAGGAGCACCCATGGGCACCATCACCACCAGCGACGGCACACACATCTTCTACAAGGACTGGGGCTCCGGGCAGCCGGTGGTGTTCAGCCACGGCTGGCCCCTGAACGCCGACGCCTGGGACGACCAGGCCATGCTGGTCGCCGACAACGGCTACCGGGCCGTCGCCCATGACCGCCGCGCCCACGGCCGCTCCAGCCAGCCCTGGACCGGCCATGACCTGGACACCTACGCCGACGACCTCGCCCAGCTCATCGACACCCTCGACCTCCAGAACATGGTCCTGGTCGGCCACTCCACCGGCGGCGGCGAGGTCACCCGCTATGTCGGCCGCCACGGCTCCACCCGCGTGGCCAAGCTCGTGCTGCTGGGCGCCATCACCCCGCTGATGCTCAAGACCGACGCCAACCCCAACGGGACCCCGATCGAGGCCTTCGACGGCATCCGGGCGGGTGTCTCGGGTGACCGCTCCCAGTTCTACCAGGACCTGAGCGAGCCCTTCTATGGCGCCAACCGGCCCGGGAACCAGGTCTCGCAGGGGATGCGGGACAGCTTTTGGCTGTGGAGCATGCAGGTCGGGCTCAAGGGCGCCTATGACTGCGTCAAGGCCTTCTCCGAGACCGACCTCACCGAGGACCTCCAGCGGGTGGATGTGCCGACCTTGATCGTGCATGGCGACGATGACCAGATCGTGCCCATCGACGCCTCGGCCCGGCGGGCGGCCGAGCTGGTCAAGGACGCCACCTTGAAGGTGTACGAGGGTGCCCCCCACGGGCTGGCCCAGGTCGCCCCGTACAAGGACCGGTTCAACACCGACCTGCTCGACTTTATTCGCGGCTAAACCCCACAGCCGCACTCTAGCTGGACGAGCGACACACTGGAGGCTAACGGCTTGCTGGTCGCTCACAGCAGAAGCGTCAGAACGGAGGGACGTCGTTGAAGTCGCCTCCGCGCTCGGCCTGCCGCTCCCGGCCCTGAGCCCGCTCGCCGTTGCCGCGCTGGCTGGTCCGCTCGACCTTGGCCGTCCCCCACTTCAGGCTGGCGCCGACCTCATCAGCTTCGATCTCGGTCACTGACCGCTTGTCGCCCTCGGGGGTCTCCCAGCTGCGCTGGCGCAGCCGCCCGGTGACCATCACGCGGTCGCCCTTGGTCAGGGAGTCGGCCAGGTGCTCGGCCTGGCTGCGCCAGACGTTGACCTTGAAGAAGCTGGTGTCGCCGTCGCGCCACTCACCGTCGTGTTGGATCCGCTGGGTGACCGCGACACGGAGGTTGGCCACGGCGATGCCGTTGTTGGTAAAGCGGACCTCGGGGTCCTCGACCAGGTTGCCGACGATGGTGGTGTGGTTGTCCGCTGCCATCTGCTTGCTCCTTGCTCGTGCTGCTGGTGGTTAGCGTTCTGGGCCGGTCCGCTCCGGCCCGTGCCGGGTGAGGGCACGGTGGGTGCGAGCGGCCTGGAGGGCGTCGGCCATGCGGTAGTCCTGGCCGGGCTGCCAGATGTGTGGGTTGGGGTCGTTCTGGCGCTGGTCGTGGACGGCGACGCGGACCCCCAGAGCGAGGGCGGCTTCGCGGTCGCGGACCGCTCGTTGGCCCCGTGGGTCGCGCTGGTCGGCCAGGACGCCGAAGTCGGGGTTGAGCCGGTCGAAGGCGGCTTGGCTGTTGGGGATGGCGAACCAGCGCTGCTCGCCGAGGATGCGGTCGGCCTCGGCGTGGTCGCCTCCGGCGCGGAGTTCGGCCACGGTTGGCTGGGTCCAGCGGCCCGAGCGGGGGGCGAGATTGACTGCGGCCGCGTCGGCCCGCAGGTGGAGTAGCTGGTCGTCGTTGACCATGCCTCGGCGGAACATCCACTCGCCCTGTTTGAGGTCGCCCACGATCTGAGAGGGTGGTCGCCAGGGTTGGGTGGGTTCTGGTTGGTGGTGGTTGGGGTCTAGGGTGGGGTGGCAGTTGTGGCCTGTGGAAGGACCGCGGGAATGACCTGCTGGGGTAACCGGCCCATTCGCTGCTCCGCTTGGGAGAGCGGCTTCTCCTGGGCAGCTTGGCGCTCCTAGGATGAGGCGGGATGGATGGGCTGTCGGTGTCAGGGCTCGCCGACCTCGCCGGCACGACAGCGGCTGAGGTCGAGCGGCTGGTCCAGCTCGGGGTCCTGGCCGCCCGGGATGGCGCCGGCCCGTTCCTGGAGAGCGACGTGCCCAAGGTCCGCCTGGCCACCGCGTGCGAGCGGGCTGGGCTGCCGATGGAGGGTATCGTGTCGGCGATCCGGGCGGGCCGGCTGTCGTTTTCGTTCCTGGAGGGGGCGCCGTTTCGGCGCTGGGCGGTGCGGTCGGGGCGGACCTACCGGCAGGTGAGCCAGGACACCGAGATCCCTCTGGAGACGCTCGGCGCGGTGCTGGAGTCGATGGGGTTCGCCCGGGTGGGTCCTGATGAGCTGATGCGTGAGGACGAGCTGGAGGTGGTGCCGCTGGTGGCCCACGGCCTGTCCAGCGGGATCTTCGACCCGGCCTGGCTGGCCCGGCTCGGTCGGGCCCATGTGGAGGGGCTGCGGCTGATCGCTACGGCCTGGGGCGACGCCTACCAGGCGCGCTTTGAGGGGCCGGTGCTGGCCGGCGGCGGGAACCAGCGGGCGGCCATGGAGCTGGCCGCCCAGCTCAGCATCGACTTTCTGCCGCTGGGGGATCCGGCCTTGCTGGCCGTGTACCGCCGGCAGGAGGAGCTGGTGTGGACCGAGGGCCTGGTCGAGCGCATCGAGCACGAGCTCGAGGAGGCCGGCATGTTGGGCCGGCCAGGGCGGGTCCCGGCCATGTTGTTCCTGGATTTGGTGGGCTACACCCACCTCACCGAGGAGCGCGGTGATGTGGCCGCGGCCGCGCTGGCCGAGTCCCTCAGTGTGCTGGTCGACCGGTCGGCCCGCGAGCACGGCGGCGTGCCCGTGAAGTGGCTGGGCGACGGTGTGATGGTGCATTACCGGACCCCGGCGGGGGCGGTCCAGTCGGCGCTTGAGTTGGTCGAGGAGCTCCCGGTAGCTGGGCTGCCACCGGCTCATGCCGGGGTGGCGGCCGGGCCGGTGGTGGTCCAGGGCGGCGACTACTTCGGCCGCACCGTCAATCTGGCCGCCCGCATCGCCGCCCACGCCGCCGCTGGGCAGGTACTTGTCAGCCAGCGCGTGGCCGAGTCAGGCCCGCCCGAGGGGGTGCGCTTTGTGGAGCTGGGGGAGTTGGAGCTGAAGGGGTTCGCCCGTCCGGTGCGACTGCTCAAGGTCCGCCGCATCTAACCTCAGACGCCCGCGCTTCAACCAGGCCTCGCCGCAGGCAGCAGTCGCCGACCAGGCCAGGTGCGCCATCCCATGAACGCGGCGCGACCACAGCGGCGGCGATCCGCCGTCTCGCGACCCGGTTCGATCTGCAGGGCATGGTCCACGGTTCCAGACTGGGAGCCACCGAGCCAAGGAGCCACCTGATGCCCATTCCGCCCAGAGTCAGCGCCGTGGCCCTGCGGACCACCGACCTGGCCCGAGCGACGGCGTTCTACGTCGGGCTGGGCTGGGAGCTGTCGCCGGCCTCCACCGGTGCCATGTCGCTGTTCAAGACGGCCGGCAGCCTCCTGCTGGTCTGCACTGACGACCTGCTCGCCCAACTCGGCGGACCGGAGGTGGCCGCCGCACTGGCGGGCGAGCCGACCGGCGAGACCGTCTTGTCGATCCACGTGGCCAGCGACGAGGAGGTCGACGCCGCGCTCCAAGCAGCCGTCGGGGCCGGTGGGGTCATGGTCAAGGAGGCCGCTGCTACCCCGCTGGGCGGCTCCTACGGGTTCTTCGCCGACCCCGACGGCCATGTCTGGGAGGTCATCCACCACCCGCTCTACCGGCTCGGAACCGACGGGCGGCCCGAGGTCCCTTAGACCGACCTTCCGGTGAGGCCAAGCACACCCGGCTGGGAGAGCTGGCGGGCCTGCACAACAGAACACCTCCGTGCGAGTAAGGGTGGGCTCACCGCTGTGCGGACCGGCGTTTCTGCAGGTGGATCCCGACCGTCAGGAGCGAAGTAAGGCGTCTGAGGATGGACTCGTTCGGTGGCGTTCCGGCTGCCTGGGTGGCCGGGAACGTGCGTCATCCACAGGGTGTCCCGGCTTCGGCGGCGACAAGGCTTCTCGGTGGTGGTCGAGGACGGCGGCGTCGGCGGCAGGGTCGCCGCCCGGTTCCTGCGCGGCCTGTAGGAACCAGTCGGGTCGCCGTGCCGGCACAACCACCCGGCAGCATCTGCTCACCCTGGCCGTCTCCCCCGATCGGGCAGAACCCGCCGAGGCTGGACATCTTTCTCGTATGGAACTAGGCTCAGCCATTCGCGGGGAAGGTGCCCCGACCGCCCCGGGGCGGTTGCGGCCAGGGGGTGGTAGGGATGCGGCGGACCCTCGTCATGGTGGCGGCAACGATCCTCCTCGTGCTGTGGCCGATGGCCTGGGCACGCGGTGTCCAGGCCACGGGCCGCGCCCCGCAGGCTGTGCCCGAGGACTTCAACGGCGACTCCTTCCCCGACTTGGCCATCGCCGCGCCGGACGAGACCCTCGGGGGCGAGGAGGCCGCCGGCGTGGTGCATGTGCTGTACGGGGGGCCGCCGGGCGGACTGCGGGCCGCCGGCAGCCAGCTCTGGTCCCAGGACAGCCCGGGTGTGGCTGACGCGCCCGAGGCCGTCGACCGGTTCGGGTCCGCCCTGGCGTCGGGGGATTACAACGGGGACGGCCGGGCCGACCTTGCCATCGGCGCCACTGGTGAGAACGAGTTCTCGGGCGTGGTCCACGTCCTGTACGGGTCGCCGACCGGGCTCAGCGCCGCCGGCAGCCAGCTGTGGGCTCAGGGCAGTTCCGGCCTCGGCGGCCTCGCCGAGATCAACGACCAGTTCGGGCGGGCGCTGGCCGCCGGGGACTTCGGCGGTGACGGCCGGACCGACCTGGCCGTCGGCGCCTTCGGCGAGAACGGCGACGCCGGAGTGGTGCAGGTGCTCTACGGGTCGCCGGCTGGGCTGGACGACGCCGGTAACCAGCTATGGTCCCAGGACTCGCCAGGAGTGGCCGGTGGGGCCGAGAGCGGCGACCAGTTCGGCTTCGCCCTGTCCGGCGCCGACCTCAGCGGGGACTTCCGGGGTGAACTGGCCATCGGGGCGCCGGGGGAGAACGACAACGCCGGGGCGGCGCACGTCCTGCGCGGTTCGGCCGCCGGGCTGACGGCGACCGGGAGCCAGCTGTGGACCCAGGACAGCCCGGGCGTCGATGGGACGGCCGAACCCGACGACCGGTTCGCCAACACCCTGACCGGGGGCGACTTCAACGGCGACGGCCCGGGCGACCTGGCCCTGGGCGCCCCGGGGGAGAACGTCGCCGCCGGGGTGGTGCATATCCTGTACGGCTCGGGCAGCGGGCCGACCGCCACGGGGAGCCAGCTCTGGTCCCAGGACAGTCCCGGCGTGGCCGGCGGCCCGGAAGGGTTCGACCAATTCGGCGGGGAATTGGCCGACGCCAGCTTCGACGGCGGCGCCCATGCCGACCTGGCGGTCGGCGCGTGGGGCGAGAACGACTTCGCCGGGGCGGCCCATGTCCTGTACGGCTCGCCGGCCGGGCTGACCGCCACCGGGAGCCAGCTCTGGTCCCAGGGCAGTCCCGGGGTGGCCGGCGAACCCGAGGGGGCCGACTTCTTCGCCCAGGCCTTGGCCGGCGCCGACTTCAACGGGGATGCCAGCGCCGACCTGGCCGTCGGCGCGCCGGGGGAGAACGAGAGCACCGGGGTGGCCCATGTGCTGCCCGGGTCGACCGCCGGGCTGACCGCGATCGGCAGCCAGCTCTGGTCCCAGGACAGCCCAGGGGTGGCGGGCGTGGCCGAGCCGACCGACCGCTTCGCCGACGTCCTGGCGGCGGGCACCCTCACCAGCGAGGGCTGAGGGGCCGCGACGGTGGCGGGAAGTCGCGTCCGCATCGCCCGCTGACCGGGAGGCCCCATCGCCCTGGTGAGGTGTGGTATCGGGCCAGGCTTGGCTGGGCGAGAAACGCCGCAGCGGCCGCAGCGACAGGCCACTCGGAGGAACTTATAGGGCCTTGGGTGTGTTGGGTTGCCAGCGCCGTGGGCGAGGACGATGCAACCGCGGTCTGGGCCGTAACGCTCCCGTACCGCTGGACCGCCATCCTTGGCCGCACCAGCCCGACCGCGCCAAGGACCGGACGTGAGGATGCAGCCTAGGACCAGGACCCTGCTTGCCTGGGCGTTCTGGCTGGCCACCCTCGGCTGCTGCGCGGCCGGCCTGGCGGTCACCCTGGCCGTGACTCGGCCGTTAACGGTCGCTGTGCTGGTCGAGGGTGCCGCCCATGCCCTGGCCTTCCCGCTCGGCTATGCCACCATCGGGCTGGTCTTGAGCTTGCGGCGGCCGGCGAACCCGATCGGCTGGCTGTACGCCGCCGCCGGGCTGGTGTGGTCCCTGGCCATTCCCGGGGATTCGTGGCTCTACCAGCTCGTCGCCGAGCACCGCCCGCTGCCGCTGGCCGCCCAGGTCGCCGCCGTGTTCGGGGAGTTCAGCTGGGCGCCGGCGACCGTCCTGGGCGTTACCCTGCCGGCGCTGCTGGTGCCCGATGGGCGGCTGCGCTCGCGCCGCTGGCGGCCGGTGGCGGCCACCAGCATGGTCGCGGCTGTGCTGGTGGTGGTGGGCGGCGGCCTGGCCCCGGCACAGCTGGAGGACCTCCCGATCGCCAACCCGTTCGGGCTGGCCGGGCCCGCCGGGGCTGTGGCCGTCCTGCTGGCCAACGTCGGCACCCTGCTCTGGGTGGCCACCATGGTGGCGTCGCTGGCCTGCGTGGTGGTGCGGTTCCGGTCCTCCCGTGGGGTCGAGCGTCAGCAGCTGCGCTGGGTCGCCGCCGGCGCCGCCGCTGCGGTGGCCGGGCTGCTGGGAGGGGCGGCCGTGCCTCAGGGCACCGTGCTCTCGGGTGTCCTGTACTCGTCGGTGCTGTTCATCCCGCTGGCGGTGGCGGTGGCGGTGCTGCGCTACCGGCTGTGGGACCTGGACCGGCTTGTCAGTC